>Ga0136655_1000127_pt1 | contig 32610 bp, 32 predicted proteins | sample CPBDNA_2_FD_94863 | JGI IMG/M metagenome (GOLD analysis project Ga0136655, IMG submission 94863) | Freshwater to marine salinity gradient microbial communities from Chesapeake Bay, USA - CPBay_Spr_15_0.8_DNA (version 2) | ecosystem: Environmental > Aquatic > Marine > Coastal | place: USA... | reverse complement strand
GACAAATTACTAACAAAGAAGATGGGGCGCTGAAGAAATGTTTCCATGCTTCGCTTCTTATTAATTATTTTTCACAAAACGCGATGAAATCGCCAAAAAAAATCAGTAACAAACTGATATTCCATACTTTTATTTTTATCTCTCACAAGACGCGCGATCCAAATCACCCGATTAAAGTCAAAGATACCACAAAACTTTCTAATAAATCCTATTGATATAGGAATATAACTTATGGTATTTATCAACGCACACGGTGCACCCATGAACGAGTACAAATCAATAACAAGATTTTTGATAAAGCCTTTTTAGGGGAAATACTATGAAAACTATGCGCAAACTTTGCTATGCGGGGGTAGTTGCCGCTATCTCTGTCACAGCCTTACCTAATCTTGCGTCAGCACAAAATGCAATGACCATAGAAGAAGTGGTTGTAACAGCACGTAAGAAAGAGGAAAAGCTGCAAGATATTCCAATGACAGTCAGCGCACTGACGACAGAGGATATCGACAACCGTAGCATCCAATCAATCGATGATATCGCGCGCTTTGCACCCGGATTAAGTTTCTCCAAGGCCTTCGGGCGCGCGACCGACCGTCCTGTGATACGGGGCTTGGGTAACGTGTTAGCAGGTGTACAGTTCGGCGTAGAAGCCGGTGCCGCTTATTTTGTCGACGGCGTTTACTACCCAGGCGATATCCAAGGCATCGACCTTGCTAACCTAGTGCGAGTCGAGGTCATCAAAGGCCCACAAAGCGCGCTCTATGGTCGGAACACCTATTCGGGCGCCATTAACTTCATTACCCGAGACCCCTCAGACGAATTTAGCGGCGGCGTGCGAATTATCGCCGCTGAAGATGGCGAGCAAGATGTTCGATTCAATGTCAGCGGCCCGATCATCGACAATATACTATCGGGCTCCTTAAGCGTTCGAACCTACCAGTTCGATGGCCAATGGACCAACACGGTCACGAATAAAACCATCGGTGACGAAAGTACCGACTCGGCTTCATTAGCGTTAAATTGGACACCCAACGACAAACTCTCGATCAAGCTTCGAGCTTCGACTCAAGAAGACGACGACGGCACTCGCCCCCTTTTCCTGCAATCGGCAGCCGATAATAACTGCGAACCAGGCTATCGATCACTAGCCTATTGGCCTGCCAGTTTGTCATCGAACAACAACCAGTACTACTGCGGGGCGATTAAGCCTGGCACCATAGCACTCAACGATCTAGCGGATGCGGATGGAGTACCTAACGCAGTTGCTGGTGTTCCCGTTAACAGCTTTTTACCCTCAGGCACCACCTTCTTCGGCGAGCCGTATGCTCTTAATGATGGCACTGCGTTTGACGGTGTCGAGCGCGATCTCAACCTTTTCAGTTTAGCCGCGAGCTATGAACTTAACTCTGGTCACGTTTTGTCACTATCAACCTCTATGCGCGATGAAGAATTACGCACAGGTTCGGATAGCGACCATTCAAGCATTAACTTCAAGTTTGCACCCACGCCCTTCAACGCAGGCGAAGAGGCGTTTTTTGGCAACTCAACTTGGAACGATGTAGAAGATAACTCCTTCGAGGTCCGCTTGGAGTCGCCTGCTGATGCCCAGGTCTCTTGGTTGGTCGGTGCGTTCTACTACAACCAAGATAAAGATACGTTGGACATCACGTTTGCTAACCAAGCAGGCTTGGTGGATTCACAACAAGAGGTTACCAATAAGGCCTTCTTTGCATCAGCCGATTTTGATTTGAACGACAAAATGTCAGTTACCATAGAAGCACGCTACCAAGAAGAAGAAAAATCTTACACCGAATGGGCCGTCGACATAGCGGGCAATAGCACAACCCGCCAGGGCTTTGACGATGCATCAACATGGTACAGCTTTACACCTCGCATCACACTTGACTATCGTTTAAGTGACGATGTCATGCTGTATGCCATTTACGCGGAGGGCGTTAAGCCAGGCGGCTTCAATGGTGACACCGGTGCCGCAGTGGGGAGCCCAGGCTACCTGCAAGAGGAGTCGTCGAACTATGAATTCGGGCTAAAAAGCAGTTTGTTTGACGGGAGAGTCTTGGCCAACGCGTCGGTGTTTTTTATCGATGCGACCGACATTCAGCTCACAACCGGTGTAGCAACGCCCACTGGCGCGGTTAACTCGATTGCAACCAACCAGGGCGAGGGCGAGGTGTTCGGGGTTGAACTTGATCTCAAAGCGAGATTGACAGACTCTCTGACCGCTGGTTTCAATTACGCCCTGGCAGACTCAGAATTCACCAGCGGCTGTGACGATTTCGAATGGGTTCTAACCAGTGGCGGCGGTAAATGGCAGGGCAGTGAAGCTGCCTCTACCAACTACACCGGCAATGGCACCTGCTCGATCAAAGGCAATCAGTTCCCCTTGAGCTCTAAGCACCAAGCCAGTGCTTTCATCGACTTTGAAACACCCATCGGCCAAGGCGGCATGAGCTTCTTCGCCAACGCGGATGTCAGCTATGAATCCAAAAAGTATGTGCAGGTTCACAACCGTGCATACTCACCCGAAGCAACGCTCGTTGGCGCTCGCCTTGGTATTCGTGGCGACAACTGGTCGATCACAGCATTTGGCAAGAACCTGACGGATGAAGATGCGGTACCGATGACCACTCGTTGGCTGCAGGTACCCTACTTCACATTTGCGTCGGTAGCCGTTGGATCGAATATCCCTGGCGCAGATACCGGCACCCCTCGCGCATTCTTCGGCGCACTCCGCCGCGAGCGACAACTGGGACTAGAATTAACCTATAACTTCTAGTGCGTCCACATAAGCGAACAAACCCGCCTCTGGCGGGTTTATTTTCTGGGGGATAAATATGCAACGTCGGCCATTCCTGCAGCTGCTAGGTATGACTGCAGCGACAGCAAGCTGTCCATTGGCAGTGCGGGCAGGGCGAGGTAAACGCGTTGTAGTCATTGGCGCAGGATTGGCAGGACTTTCTGCAAGCTACATGCTAGAGCGTTTGGGCTATGACGTCGTGTTACTGGAGGCTACGCAACGTGTAGGTGGACGTGTTCGCACACTGGATAACATCAAAGGCCGACCCGAAGGTGGGGCAAATGTTCTAGGCCCTAACTACGGCCGAGCGATAGCTTACGCTAAGACTCTAGGCGTTAAGCTAAGCCCACCGCCTCGCCCTAGAGGTAGCGGCTTACTCATTAATTCGACTTACATTCCGTCGTCTGACTGGAGCGAGTCAACCAAAAATATCTTACCAAGCCACCTTAACCACTGGATGCCAGACCAAGCACGCACATTGATGCTGCCAAAGGCCCTAGTAGGTTCAAGCGACTGGTTAAGCGCTGATCAGCAACAGTGGGACTACTCTGCATTGCGCTTTTTTCAGGAACAAGGCCTTGATGCCGAGGTTCTTGATTGGTTTGCGCGGAACAACAGCTACGGCAACTCGCTAGAAGACACCTCGCTTTTGAATTTAATGCGTGTATCAGAGTCCATTCAGACTGCGATTGCGATGCGACAACCTACATTAGTTGTGACAGGTGGAAATAGTCGCCTACCAGAGGCAATGGCGAACGCGCTTAAGACCAAGATCGTATTCGGAGCGGCCATTAGCGAATACGAGGCAACGGGCTCTGAGGCTATAGTAAGAACGCGTCAAGGTGAGGAGTTTCGGGCCGATGCAGTGCTTTTTGCAATTCCCTTAACCACCTTACGGGATGTCTTATTTCAACCAAAGTTACCGTCTCTAGTTGCCGAGCTTATCGCGAGAACACACTACCACAAGGTGTTGCAGTCTCATTGGACGCTGAACCGCGACAATAACAACGCACCTCCTACAGTCGTATGGACCAACGGTCCCTTGGGGCGTTTGTTTTTCAATCGGGTAGATGACTACACGGTGCATGTGAATGCTTGGATTAATGGCAATGATGTCGACTATTGGCGAGCACTGAGGCGCCAAACGCAACGCCAAACGCTTGAAAAGGCGATGGCGAAAATTCCAAATGCTTCTGGCGTTTTGCAACATGACATCGACATGGATTGGGTTGAAGAACCCTATCAGAAAGGCGTCTGGGCGTCTTGGCTGCCAGGTGACATCAAGCACATACATACCCTAAAACACGCTCAGGGACGCGCTTTTTTTGCCGGTGAACATACGGGAGCTAGCTATTCTGGCATGGAAGGCGCCTTAGAATCCGCTGAGCGCGCCGTGCTGCAAATTGACAGGGCTTTATCATGAAAAGGTTAGCGGTTTTCCTATTAGGCTTGGCAAGTTGCAATGTATGTGCGAGCACCTCAGATCAAAGCCTAATGCAAGCTTGCACCGGCTGCCACGCCGTACGTGCGTCTGATTTGGAAGGTATCGGTCCATCGCTAGTCGACATTGTTAATCGGCCGGCCGGCAGCCTGCCTGACTACCCCTACTCTAAGGCGCTGGCTGAGGCAAACTTTATCTGGGACATCGGCACGTTACGGGTCTGGATACAACACAGCGAACGCATGCGACCCGGCACGTTTATGCGCTACCACAATGCCTTAACAGAGGCCGAAATCGACCGACTGCTCAACTTACTCAGCCTGTCTGAAAATATCTTAAATGAGCCAACACAATGAGTAAGTGCTCGATGGTACTGTTTTTCAGCTTCATAACGCACGCAGTTCTCGGTTCAGAGCCGCCGCAGTTGAGCGAAGGCCACTATTACAATAACGAGCAGATCTGGCAAGCGCATGAAGATGAACGCGAGCCACCAAAACAAGTAGAACTCAGCGTGACGCAGAGCGCACTTCACAGTTATGAGTTACGGGTAAGATCAGGTGACGAGGCCAGACAATATTTGCTGCGGATAAACACACCAGAGACCGCAGCACTAGAAAGCGATAAGGGCTCCTGTACTCTCGCCATTGGCGAGGCATCTACCGAGACGATCCAATGGGAAGCGGAGTTTGATCCGACGCCTTGTGGATGGCTGGCCGCGCCAGCCACCTCACGAACTCGCTGGCTTATCGGCGAGCAGATATTCCTCTCGGGCGACATTTCAAATATTTCACTAGCCACCGACTACTTCGGTCGAAGTCAGGGGGTTGCACTGCGACGCGCCTTTCACTATTCCGGATGGTTTGTTATCGATCCTCGCCAAAGCAAAGAATCAAGCACAACAGAGGAAGCGCAGTTTGTGCGTGGCTTAACGCTACACACTGAAGGCGCAAAACAAGAGCTGATCCGCCCAAACGGAATTTCAACGGGCATCGAGGTCGAACTTGCAGCTCTGACGTACCAAGGCACAGGTGCACAAATTCTTAAACTGGCGCTTTATCGAAAGGGCGAGACGCGTGCCTTTACCTACATTTGGAGTGAGAACGGCGCAAATCGATTGGGTATTAATTTGCGCTGGATACAAGTGGGACTTACGCGCGAGGATTAATGTAATCCGTTAGGTGAAGGCCAACCAACGTCAGGCGTCGACTGATCAATATCGGCCGCAATTTTCCACGCGCCATCCTCCCTTTTATAAACCAAAAGTGACCGCCCAGCGTCTAAAAGGACCTCGCCGCTTTTTTTGTCTATAGCTTTCAGCCAATACTGGCTGATGATGTAAGCAATATTGCCGTGTGTTTCACGCACTTCATAGTTCAACTCGAAGGTAGACTCAGCCTTTCCCAGACGCGCGGCAAAATAATCGCGAATGGCTTGTTTGCCAAATAATGCGGGTTGCCCGTGTAGGGCGACGACTGCATCATCTACGTACAGTGTCATTAAACCGTCCAAGTCTTCGGACTCATAATACTGCGCCCATTTGCCACCTTCAGCTTCAATTTCGTTCAAACCCCTTTCTACGGCCCTGCTTGTAACGGGGAAAACACTCACGATAGACATCAAAACCGCAGAGCAAAGCCTAACCAAGCGAATCATCTCAACCTCCAAATCACAATGAGACTAAGCGGGCCATTTAAAGACCCCGACTGCCGCAGCACCCAAGGCCAGTACGTAAATAAGCAGCACAACCCAGTAAACTGGCCGCAACGCTTGGCGGTACTGATGATTGAGCGCCACATCACTTGGCATGTCAGCCAGGTGGGCAAATATACCCATCGCGGGGCCGAACAAGAGATCGAGTAAAAACCCCGCCACACAGATCAGGGCGACCAACAAAATTTTGGTCAATATCCAGCTAGGTAGCAGCTGATGCACGTACGAATACACAACAACAATCAAAAGAACCAAAGCCAAAATTAAGTTTAGCCACCAATTTATCGCAGCGAGAAGGCTCTGTATCCTGGTCGATTCCGACAAGAAGCCGGCCCAAAGCAGTGCCAACCAGCAAGCAGCAAACACCCAAATGCCAAGCACCGAACTTGGACTCAACTCAGTCAAGCCGGAGGCTTGGGTCAACATCAAGCCGGAAGGCACAATCAACACCAAGGCACTTCGAGGTAAACGATCCAGCATCATCCCAAGCATGAGAACGACTTGGCGACTCTCCATCGAAAATTCCGAACGCTCCGAATACTTAGCAGCCAAGAAGACACCTAAATCAGTACCCACCCAAAAGACCAGCAGCAGAATGTGCAGATACAACCAAAACTCCATATGAGTTGCCCTCGTGTTTGCTAACCAAATGCAGCTTGTATAAATTTTGTCGCGAATTACGCCCAATACAAAAAATAGTGTCGTGAAAAATTACACTCTTTCTCGGACTTAAAGCTTGTAAAACATAAAGATATAGTGATATATCATTATGTCAATAAGGGGCAACATCATTATAAAAAAGAGGCTATGACATGAATCACCCAAATTTCTCTAAACGAAACTCTTTATTGGTCGCTCTGGCGGCTTTATCGGCATCAGCGGCCATGCCAAGCTTCGCGCAGTTAGAAGAAGTTCTAGTAACCGCAGAACGCCGCGAAGCATCCGTGCAAGATGTACCTATTGCTGTTAGTGCTTACGGTGAAGAGCTAATCGAGAGTCTTCAAATTGACGACACACTCGACTTGATCAACGTTGTTCCGAACTTATTTGGTGGCAACAATACCGGCCTTGCTACCGCAAATATGTACTACATTCGTGCCCAAGGTAACGATGAATCGATCGCAACGTTCGATCCTCCAGTGGGTACCTATGTCGATGACGTTTACATCACGCGCCAGAACGCCAACAACTTTAGCTTATTTGATGTGGAGCGAATCGAGGTATTGCGTGGCCCGCAAGGTACGCTATACGGGCGCAACACGACGGGCGGTGCCATTAGCATCGTCATGAAAAAGCCCGGAGAAACCCTCGGCGGATTTGTTGAAGCGGGCGTGGGCAGTTTTGGTAAACATCTAGTGCGCGGCAGCATCGATATCCCACTCAGCGATAAGCTGCTCAGTAAGATCTCTGTCTTTGACACTGCTGACGATGGTTACCTCAAAAATACCACCGATGGCAAAAAATACAATAATGCGGATATGACCGGTGTTCGCGTCGCACTGCGCGCCATGCCAAGCGACACTGTGACGTGGGATATCGCGATCGATAACGCTGACATAGAAGCAACTGCTATTCATGGCTTCATTCAGGGCGGCGACCGAATCAGCACATCTGCCGTGACCGGAGGTTTACCCTCCAACTTCGATCAAAAATCTCCGTACGGCAACGAAGTCAAAACACTTAACATTACGTCAAACCTTGCTTGGGACGTGGCGGGTGGTACTGCGAATTTAATTTTGGGCAGTCGTGATATTGAGCAGAACTTTTTCTTAAACTTCCCAATTGCGTGAGTCTTCCCTGACTTTTTCTTAATCGACAACCGCGGCGAACATGACATGTTCTCAGCGGAATTGAAGTGGTCGGGTAATATCAGCGACAACATTTATCTGTCGACTGGCATTTACTACATGGACGAGGATAACAAAGTCGATTTCGCTGACTACCTCGATTTAGCGGCTGTTGGTGATCCCGCACCTCCGAGCACAGCCTTTACTAAACTCGCAGACCGTGTGTTGCTCAACGGCACTGAAAGTCTGGCTGTTTACGCCCAGGCAGATATTAAAATTGGTGAAAATGGAACCCTGACTTTTGGGGGCTCGCTACACTGACGAGGAGAAAACTTTTGGCTATAGCGGCGGTATGACCACTGCGAATCTGATTGCCGCAGGAGTACCAACGACCCAAGATGAGCAAAAGGTAACGCCTCGAATCGCGTATTCCCATGCGATCAACGATGATCTAATGGTCTATGCCTCCCTAACGAACGGGTTCAAGTCGGGCGGATGGAATGCGCGAGAATCCAATGAAGCCAATGCCCTACCATTTGGACCAGAGGAAATCTGGGCCTACGAAGTGGGAATGCGCGCCGACTGGATGGATGGCCGCTTACGCACCAATATCACAGCCTTCTACTCCGATTTGGACGACCTGCAAACCACATCGGCCTACAACGGAGACTTTTTAACCACCAATGCAGGAGGACTAGAAGTTACTGGGCTGGAAGCTGAAATCACGGCCTTACCTACAGACAACTGGCAGATCTTTGCAGCTATTGGTTTACAAGATCCTGAGTATGTCGACCTACCAGGAGGCTGTGTTGCACCTAACGCGGATCTTGCGGCATACACGGCGGATTGCGGTGTAGCCGACCCCAAGCGTAGCCCAGAGGAAACCTACACCTTAGGTACCTCGGTGAACATTCCAATGGGTTCAGTCACTATTACACCCACAGCGATGATGCGTTATATAGGGGAAAACGTGACCGGCTCTCGCGGTACTGGTGCTAACGATGCGGTAACGCTGGTAAATGCTGGTGTAAAAATTAGCGGCGCCGATGACAGCTGGCAGTTAAATCTCGAGTGCAAAAATTGCACTGACAAGGATTACGTAACCTCGCAGCTATTCGTTGAGTATTACAATGCGCCTCGCACCTACATGGCAACTTTGAAGTACCGCTTCGGAGAGTAAATCGTGGGACCTGCCCTCACCCAACTTTACGCCCTTATGCCCGCCATGTTCGATCATGAGGGCACTTGGGTGGGGCATTACCGGCACTTGAGCGAGTCTGGAGAATTGCTGGATGAGCACGACTCGAGGGTCGAATGCGCTCTTCCTGACGAGACCGATGTCGTATTCAGACAAACCAATCACTTTACTTGGGTAGATGGACGAACGCTGAACTACGGGTTCGAAGGCTCACTACTCAACAACCAGCTTTGGTTTGACACTCCCACCTTCTCAGGTGGCGCTTGGCAAACTGAAGCTGGAATCATCATGCTGAGCCTTGATCGCAAAGACCTCCCAGATCAGAAGTTTGTGGAAGTCATTGTCATGGGCGCCAACACAAACCATCGCGTCCGAACTTGGTACTACTTTGAAAACGGCATCTGCTATAAGCGAACTTTATGCACCGAACAGCGTGTAACTTAGCATCTAATGCATTTCTTCGCCGCCGCTGACATTAATAGCCTCCCCTGTTATAAAACTTGCCTCATCCGACGCTAAAAAGGCAACCATCGCGGCTGTGTCACTGACTTGCCCAATACGCTTTACGGGTATTCGACTTGCCATATCTTCGAGATAATCCGTTACCGTCATATTTCTAAATGCTGCAAAGTACTCGTTCTGTGCTCCACCCAAGCCCGTTGTGACATGATTAGGACATACCGCATTGACCGTTATACCGTAGGCACCATAGTCAATGGCCTGAGTGCGGGTGAGACCTAAAACGCCGTGTTTGGCTGCGCAGTAGGGCGCCATGTGAGGAAACCCTGACTTTGCAGCCTCGCTCGCGATATTAATAATTCGACCCTTGATGTTGGCGTCAATCATATGTTTCGCGGCCCGCTGCGAACAAAGAAAAACGCCCGTCAAGGTGACATCGATTACCCACTGCCATTCTGTGGGTTGAATATCGTTACTGTGCTTCATGACAAATCCAATACCCGCGTTATTCACCAAAACGTCCAGCCGCCCAAAATGCAACATGATTTCAGCCATTAAATTCTCGACAGATTCAGGCGACCTAACATCACAAGGAATGCAAAGTACCTCAGCGCCAAGATCACCCAAATAATCGGCAACTCGATTCATATCATCACCGCTAGCGAGTCCTTTCGAATCGGCATCTTGGAGGCCTATATCACTAACGACCAGACGATAACCCTCTCGCGCAAATCGCTCGAGGATTCCCGCACCTAGACCATCCAATCGACCCGACCCGGTACAAACGACGACTTTTGATTCATCACTTAATTGGCTCATAGCGTTTCCTCATTGCGGTTGAATAAACTGAATAATGGCGCCATCGGGCGATTTGGTTTGTAACATCCGAGCTCGGCCCAGATCAGACAGATCCACCGACGTATAGACCATGGTTGCCACACCGTTTTTCTGTAAATGATCTGCAAGATCGCCGACTTGCTCAGTCATAAAGCGTACGGCCAAAATTCCCAAATTCGGCGCCTCACAACGATCGCGATAATCTTGTCCCTCCATGCCGTGTACTTGGATCATTTCCATGCGACCATATTCACCGGGAACCGAATACACAATTCCTGCTTGATAGCCAGCCAACGTGGTTAACGACCAGGGAATACCAATCGGCGAGATGACTGGCACCGGAGCCGTAACTGGAGGGCCGGTATAATAAGTAGCAAAGCCGAGCACGTCAGTGAAGAAGCGATAGGCTTCTGCCTGGCTCTGTACCATCTGCATCACGTTAAATGGTCGCGTCATACGATCAAAAGGACCCACCGCTTCTGGCAATGCAGGTGAAAGACGCTCATAGGATTGAATCTGCAAACCATCAGGGCCTTTGAAAATGACAATCCTTAAATCCGATTCACCAAACTGCAGCGGTGCAATTGGTGTTTCTGTCCACCAGCCCATTCGAATGGCTTCATCGTAAATGGACTCTATACCTTTTACCCTAACCATGATGCTGAAATAACACCCGGTATCCCAAGCTCGTGCCCCAGGACGCATCGGTTTTTGCTCCCCAGCATTATCAAAATCGATGAGGCGAATCAGGCCAGCCTCGGCAGCTTCTGGACCGAGCAACAAATAGCGCCCAGATGCCCGCTCACCAAGCCCCCAGCTATTTACCTCTGACGCGCTCAAGTCACCTCTGCCGTGTTCGACATACGCCCCAATTTGCTTAAAAAATTGGGACGTACGATCAAGGTCGCTCACACTCACCACCACTTCCTGCCAGGGACCTAAGCCGAAAGGCGCTATTTCGTTTGAATACGATGACGCTGAAAAGCTCAACGCCAGAAAATGCAACCACAGGATAATACGCGACATTTATTCAACTCCTTTGTGCGCCACTTGCCAGCACAGCCAAACACCCAAGCCTGAGGCGCTTACCACCCACATTAAACCTTCGGCCGAAACCGTATAAACACTCGCCCCAATAAACGTAAAAATTGCGGCTGCCCCCATGCCAATAGCGCTGGATAAACCCGCCGCGGTCCCAGTCCATTTTGGGATAACGTTCACCGCGCCTAGCATTGCCAAGGGCGTTAACAATCCCGAGATAAACATCAAACTACCTAGGGGAATTATTAGTGTCCAAAGAGTTAATCCCTGCCAGTGAACCACGAGCGGAGCGCCCAACGACAACAGTAAAAGCACATACACAATCACAGTTTGTGAATCAGGCGTAGAAAGCAAAGGAAGTTTATGCAGAACCACCGAGCCCAAAATATAGATCCCTGCCAAACCGCTCCAAATGACACTAAACCCAGCAATCGAAATACCAAAAGCATCTAGGAATAGCGTGGCGCCCACACCCAAAAAGGCAAAGAATAAGCCCTGTAAACACCCGTACGCGCCGGCGAATCCCCAAAACCGAGAGTTCTTTAGAATCTCAGTATATCCGGTCAGTGCCTCACCAATACTCGACACCTGATCGTCCTTTCGACGAGTCTCGGGTATCTTGAGCCAAGCCCATACCAACATAACAAACCCTAGACCACTCAGTAAGATGAAGACAGTCGAGACTCCGAATTTAGCCGCCAGCATACCCGCTACCACTGGAGCCACTATCGGGGTGAACCCCATTGCCGCAGAAATTAAGGCGAAGGCCTTTAAGGCCTCACTGGCGGGTAACACGTCACGAATAATGCCGCGCGCGACAACGGTGCCAACGCTGACGCCCATGGCCTGAACAAAGCGCAGTCCAACCATCCACGGTAACGAGAGCGGGGCGGCCAGTGCGATGCTAGCCAGTACAAAAATGCCAAAACCAAGCAACAAAACGGGGCGGCGCCCCCAGTGATCAGAGATAAGTCCCACAAAGGGTTGTGTCAGCGCTAATCCTAGGACATAAGCAGAGATAAGATATTGTAATTGCCGCACGTCACCGTCCAGCGATTGCGCCAATAAGGGAATCAAGGGCGCCATCACAGAAACACCAAAAGGCGACAGGCAACTGATTGCCGCCAACATAAAGCGTGAGATGGAAACCGTGCTTTGCACTACCTTATCACCTAAAAACCTATTAATATGTCTTTATATCATTTGTTGATCCCATATGCACAAGCTAGGAACAAGATGCCCAAAAATATTCGTGGAACCATTCTTTACACGAGCAATCAAGAATATCGACGTGGCCAAGCTCGGGGAATCGAGCACTTCAGTATTACTGTTCATGATGACGGTAGCAGAGCTCTTCGAAGCCATTGCGTTATTCAAGACGCCCCGTCGGTAGAGCGCGACGTCTTACTGTCGGTAACCGATAAATTCCACCCGCTGTCCGCCTCGGTAAAAATCCGTATTGGCGACACGCAAGAAGGCCTCAGTACTTTTATATTCTCTGATTCACAAATTAGAGCGTTTGGACAAACGATTGATGGCAATCACTACGAAGAAACCTTTGAGCTTGAATCACCCGCAACCTTCTTCGTAACGCACCCAATCCAAGCAGATGCTTGGCTCGTATCGGGATTAAATGTTGATACGAGCAAACCTTGCGTAAATTTAATGAAAGATTTCCCTACAAGCTCCACCGATCATCGCGGTGCTACCGGGCCCACCATCCAGATTCACGAAAACGAGATCCCAATTTATTACTTGGGGCTTGAGCAAATCGATGTAAAAGCTGGCTCCTTTGAAGCTATGCATTTTTGCTATGGCCACCCCGACGAAGATCCAGAGGGTTCTAATGAGGCGGGACTCCACCCACGCTACCACGTTTGGACGAGTGCCGATGGCAATGGAGTGCTGCTTAAAGCGAGCGTTGATGGCTATATGCAAACTCGCTACGAGCTTGTAGAGCTTGTCGAAGGCCCGCTCGGTGATGTCTAGATAGTTAGTCAGCACCAGGCTACTAGGCGCTACCACAGCGCCTAGAACATCAATAACTTTACGCCTAAAGCCGTATTCAAGAATAAACCCACCCAAATAGCCCAGACATACCGCCGGCACACCCACATGTGAAATCGCAATGCTTCATTAATTTCTGACGAAGCACCTTCGCTTAACATGCGACCATAGGCCACCGCAAAAGGCTTTAATGCATAACGCACTGCAATACCACAAGCGACCAAACTCAGATACACAAACATCTTGGTTAACAACCAATTCGGTAGACCGCTTTGATAACCCAGGACCACGAGAAACAGCATGGCGACAATGACACAGTAGCGAAGCGTCAAATCGAGCTTGGCAAGCTGCGGCCAAGAAGTGGCCAGCGATGTGTGTTGCGCAAATATTAGACTCAGCCACACTGCTACGATTACCCACCCGACTGCGACCATACTTGCCGTGACTGCCTCCCCCCACATTATATGAGTCAAATGTAGACCAGCGCCTAAAATAATAGGCATCGCTAGCTTCGGCCCCATATCGCAGGCTAATAAGATTCCAAACGCAGTTTGTCGTGATTCAACCGAGAGTTTTTCATCAAGCACATATTTACTTGATAGGTAGGTGCCAAGATCTCCTCCCAGCCAATACACTAATGCCAGAACATGGATAAAAACTAGAAAGGTATACACCACTAAACTCCTTGCTCTTGATACCAATTAATTCGTTCGCCACTCGGACCTGTCACCAGAAAACACCCCGTATCTTTTCCTGCACCAATAGGTACACCCAAGCCATCGGGCATACCCACAGAGCGATCCACGGTTATCGCGATGCTAAAAATTCCAGCGACAATATTAGAGTCACGGCTTATCTCTGCGCAAACGCCCTGATCAAACTCTAACCAATGACCACCACGCAGCGGCATCGCGCTAATAGAGTGCAAGCTGTCTTCGGGCAACTTGGCCTGCATCGAGAGACCTATAACCCGCGATTTGATGACAGTTGGCTCGGGTCGCTGGAAAAGATCGGCGTAAAATCGATTAGAAACCTCAACTCGATGGGAGCACAGAATTACCACAAAACACTGATCGTATTGCGTTCGTGCTTGGGGCATAGGCCAGTCAGCGACGGGGGCGCGCTGCTCGGTAAAATAGATCAACTCGCCAGCGGGACCCAACACCTGCATTGCTCTTATATTATCTGTAAAAGACAGTGATTTTGGCTTACCCCAAACAGACAAGCCCAAGGACTGAACTTTCCGATAAGCCTCATCGAGGTCCAACACCAGAAGTTCGATTGCCGCCCAACCGAGAGCCCTAAAAGGCTCCATTGGAACACAACTTGGGTATTCCACTACTTCTAAAACTTGGCCACATTCGGCACTGAAGTTGAGCCGAGCAAAGGCGCTAGCACAAAGACGAGAATCGCGTTGCACTGCCACATCCCACGCCTGCAGATGGCCGCGCTCAAGCAGGGAATATCCTAAAGCACAATACACCTCAAGCGACTGATCAAGCTTCGGCACAACAAGAGTTACTGCACTGATGATCACGGATGTTCCAAGCGGAATGCCGCTTTTCCAGCTTCAATGGCGTTAAATACTACTTGAGCTTCACCACCAACGTCGGCAATGATGTAGCTGCTGACATCACCAACATGCGAGCGCCAAACGGCTTTTTGCTCAACGGTGAGGTAGTTTACTGTTACCCCTTGACTCGGCAGGGTAAGCTCGATGCGAGCCAAGGCTCTGCGGATATTAGTTCGCCCCTCCTCGGTGGTGTCCAGAGAATCCATCACGAGACTTCGCTGAGTATCACTAAGTCCATTCCACCAGTCCAGGTTAGCGACAACTAAGCCGGTGTCAAACGCATGATTTGTAATATTGATCACAGTGGCCTCGCGCGACAAACCCGCAAACGCATAGATGCCCACACCACTCTGCCCTCCATCGATTAAACCCGTTTCCAGCGCCGGCAGCGCTTCCGCAAAAGTGACGGGAATAGAATCGGCTTGGATCGCCTCCGCAAACGCAATAGAGCCTACCGCGTTGGAGGCTCTAAGCTTTAAGCCCTGCGCTTCTTCGGGATAATCAATTTCTCGTTTCGCATACAACTGGGTCCAACCGACTTCGGACCACTGTAGTAATTTCAGACCTTTAGCTTCGATTAATCGCCCGAACAAATCTGTTAGGTAGCGATCCGTCACGAAATCGACCTCTGCCTCACTATCGAATAAAAAAGGCGTAAGTAGCACACTCAGCTCGGGCACCACTGTCGCCATGCCCTGTAGTGACAGCCCCGCCATTTGCAGACGATTTCGACGCACATTGGCTAGCGCAGTTTCTTCGCTACCAATTTCGGCGTTGATAAATAAATTCAAATCAAAACACGATTTATTGGCTTTCTGGAAACGAGCATCAAATCGAAGCCATAAGTCATGCCATGGCGTGCCGGGGAATGCCAGAGAAGAGAGTCGTAACAAGCTTTCGTCGCCCTCGCATTGCTCGCGCTCTGCTTTCGCCGCCAAGGTCATAACAACAAAAACCAAACTGAAACCCACTGCAAGCGCGCGTCTCATTTTTTTAGGTCTACTTTGATTCACCCATCTCCCCGCAAGTAGTGACATTGTATTAATGATATAGCATTATTATATTTATCGCACTCATGCAGGCGCAAGCTATGAAAAAATCAACTGCCGAGACTATTTTGGACGCCTTGTCCCGAGTAGAGCGAGTGCTGACTACAGTGGGCTTTATTGCGATGACCCTAATACTGTTTGCGGATGTTGTTGCCCGCGAGATCACTGACAGCGGCCTAATCACTGCGCGACAATATGGCGTCTACGCCAACATTCTAGTGGTCATGTTTGGTCTGGGTATTGCATCATCTCAAGATGCCCACCTCCGACCTCGGTTTATTGATAATGTGTTGCCCGAGACATTCAAAGAGGCCACTAAGCGCCTTAAAGAGGCTGTCACCGCCGCATTCGCAGCAGGGTGCACGGTGCTATCGACCTGGATTACCTTGGAATCTTTCCAACTCAAAGAGATTTCGGCATTAACGGGTAACTACATCGCGCCGTTTATGGCCATTATGCCGGCTGGATTTGCGTTCATGGCGCTGAGACATAGCTTATACGCCTTCTGGCCAGATCTGGCACCCGAGGCAGAAGTCGGAGCGACAAAATGACAACGGCAACCATCGTCGTAACGCTATTTATACTACTACTGCTTCGACAAAGCGTCTTGGTATTACTCGGCGCAGTACTGACCTTGCTGTATCTGTTTAATACTGAAGACTCTTTACGCTTTATCGCTTTAGACGCGTGGCAATCGCTCAACAAAGATATTCTGCTGTCTATCCCGCTTTTTATCTTATGCGGACAACTGATGTCGGAAGGCAGCATTGCAACAAGATTGGTAGCGTTAGTGCGCGCTTTGGTAGGCCCTATCCCCGGAGGACTAGCGATTGCCACTATTCTCTCTTGCGCGACCTTTGCCGCTGTATCGGGCTCATCGACCGTCACCTTACTTGCGGTCGGCTCTGTGATGTTTCCCGCCCTTATCGAAGCCGGCTATTCGCGTACCTTTGCTATCGGAGCGCTCTGTGCTGCAGGAACCTTGGGCATCATCGTCCCGCCCAGCATTCCCTTGATTTTGTACGGTGTAATGACAGGCACATCTATTACTGATTTGTTTATCGCCGGAGTTGGACCAGCCTTGGTCTTGACGATTTTGTTAGCTCTATACGCGGGGGTCATGAACTTTAAAAAGCGCCAAGACTATTGGTCCCTTCGTGACATCGCAGTCGCGACCAAGGATGGAATTTGGTCATTGATGATGCCATTCATTATTCTGGGGGGAATATACAGCGGGCATTTTACAGCGACCGAATCTGCCGCGGTCGCTGTAATTTACGCCCTGTTTGTTGAGACCGCGCTCCACAAAGATCTTAATCTAGCCAAGATAAACTCGGTCATTTTTAGTACCAGCAAGCTACTCGGCTCATTATTCCCTGTACTCATGCTGGCGGTGTGCCTGACAGTGTATTTGACCTACGCTAAAAGCGCAGACATTTTCGTTCCAACCATCGCCTATTGGTCAGAGTCACCACTCCAATTTATGGTCATGACAAATATCCTACTGCTGTTGGTAGGCACCCTAATCGACATAGGATCGGCTATTTTAATTTTCGCCCCACTTCTACAACCTGTGGCCTTGCAGCAGGGCTTTGATCCCGTACACTTTGGTATCAGTATGATCGTGAACCTTGAGATCGGCTATTTAACACCACCTTTTGGTCTGAATCTTATTGTGGCGATGGCGGCCTTCAACGCCTCTTTTAAAGAGGTTTGCATCGCGGTTTTACCCTATCTCGGCATTATGCTTCTGGGGCTTGGCATCGTTGTAGCTTGGCCCGAGTTATCGCTCTTTTTACTGTAACTTACGCCGCCACAATTTCAGACATCAGCGACACCAACTCATAATGGGTCTGCATGTAGCCCGCAACACCCCCTTTCAGAAAAATGTAGTCATCGTCGGCCGAGCACCAAATGTCGTAGGGCGGGTGCTCCTCCGGTAAATTACCGGCTGTACCCGTTACCTGAAAGTGGCGTGCAGCGAAGGTGCCCGCTTCGATGGATAGAGTCTCCTCGCCAACATAAACCAAATCAAACTCGGTAACGAAGAATAAGGGGCCTGTGGCACCGCGATGATCCGGCGAACTCAAAAAGATATTGTCTACGTGATGAACACCGGGGCCTTGCTCAAGCGGATATAGACGCATTAAAAGTCCGTCGCCAACGATAGGATGAGCTTGAAACCATCGCGGCCGAAAGGGTGTTTTAATGTTTTGTGAAATCCGACCATCGCGGACATTAAAGCTTTCACATTCTGATTCGTGTTCACCAAAACGCATCCAACCTGAACCCTCGAAGCGCCCACCCACAGATAAACGCACTGAGCCATCTAAAGGACTAGAATCAGCGTGATTCATAGCCACGCACACATCCCTATTAACTTTAGGGGCGTCATCAATTTCGCAGTGCGCCAACAATACGTCAACACCATCGGGTTGCTGTGTAATGGTAAAGAACTCGCGCCCACGTTCCTGACCTTGGCGCTCCGGTTTATTACTGGTATACCGAATTGTGCCTCGTACAATCTTCTGTGTCATACGCCCTCGACATATACTGGAAATCGTAGCAATACTGCTTGTCTAAATATGAGATATTGATATGCTTTTATAGCATAAATTCTCGCGCCAAACAGGACTTAAGATGGAAACCAGTGATTTAACTGCACGACAAATTTACGAGCAAATCAAAAGCAACCCTACTCGTGCTCGCTTTGGGTTTGGTCAAAAAGCCATTCTAGTGAATGTCGACCCACAAAAAGCCTACACGCGTACCGACTTGTTCAAAACGGCTTACGAGACCGATCCCCGTCAACTCGAATACACCAACCAACTCGCACATGCCTTTCGCGCACTCAACTGGCCCGTTGTTTGGACCCATGTCGCCTATATGGAATCGGGAGAAGATTGCGGCATATGGGGCACACGTACAAATACTCCAGACTCACTGCAAAACATTAAGTTTGGTTCACAACGCGCTGAATTTGACGATCGCCTCGAGATCGACCATCAACGTGACGCTATCTATTGCAAGAAGATGCCCTCAGTTTTCTTCGAAACACCCCTGCAATCACTCTGCGTCTGGCACAAAGTCGATACTGTTGTGATTACAGGAGGATCAACCAGCGGCTGCATTCGTGCAACTGCTGTGGATTCGCTGTCACGGGGCTATCGCACGATCGTGCCCGAACAATGTGTGGCTGATAAACATGAGAGCTACCACTTTGCCAACTTGACCGATTTGGCGCTTAAGTACGCTGATGTGCTTGATGTGGCAGAGGTCTTGGACTGGCTAAGCTCTCAGGAGGGCGCATGAGTTCGGCGCAGAAACGAGATTTAGACCTGTACGACAACTCGCCCTATATCGATCGCCCCAGAATCATTTGGCCAAACGGTGCAAAAATTGCGTTTTGGGTAGCACCCAATATCGAGTTTTATGAGTTAAACCCGCCCAACAACCCTTATCGAAAGCCTTGGCCGCATCCCTATCCAGCAATTCCAGGCTACAGTATTCGCGATTACGGCAACCGCGTAGGGCATAATCGCCAAATGGCCTTACTCGATAAATATGGCATACGGGGATCAATTAGCTTGTCGGCGGCGCTTTGCGACCACCACCCCGAGATTATCGAGTTATGCAAAGAGCGCGACTGGGAATTTTTTAGTCACGGCATCTACAACACACGCTATACCTATGGATTAACCGAATCCGATGAGCGTGAAATGATCGAAGATGCGATGCATACTATCGAAAAAGCCGTTGGCAAACGGCCGGCTGGATACTTAGCTCCCGCCTTGTCCCACTCAGATCACACCATTGATTTGTTTGCAGAGGCTGGCGGGATATATACCTGCGACCTGTTCCACGACGATCAGCCCACCCCGGTTCACACTCGAAGCGGAAAGCGCTTTGTCTCAATTCCCTATTCACTTGAACTTAACGACACCATCGCCTACGTGGTGCAAAAAATGGAGCCTAGACGCTACGGACAAACCATCATGCGGGCCTTTGACCAACTGTATCGGGAAGGCGAAGACAGCGGCACCGTAATGTGCATCCCAACGCATAATTACCAAGTCAGCTGCCCACATCGACTAAAAGCATTTGAAGAGGCCTTAGAATACATTACCGGGCATTCTGATGTTTGGGTCACCACAGGCCGCGAGATAGCAGACTATTATCTCGAGCACTATTATGATGAGTCCATGGCGGCTATTACGGAGGCGAGAGCATGAGCGAACTTCTGAATTACCCCAAACGCACCTATGGCATGGACCACGACCGCTACGATTGGTCGATGATGCAAGACCGCACACCGCTCACCTGGCCGGGCAACAAGCCTCTCGCCCTGTGGATTAACGTGAGTCTCCAGCACTTCCCTTTGTCGGGCGAGAAACCTCAGGTTGCGCCTCCGGGTGCATTAACGATGCCCTATCCCGACTTGCGTCATTACACTCTTCGAGACTATGGCAATCGCGTCGGAGCGTATCGACTCCTGAAAGTATTGGGTGCACTGGACGCTAAGGCATCATTGGCCGTAAGCGGTGCGCTGACAGAGCGGCACCCTAAACTCCTAGAGTACTTAACCAAAACCGATTATGAGTGGCTTGGTCACAGCTGGGATATGCTTTGCATGCAGGCCGGTGATGTCGACCCCAACACCGAGCGTAACTGGATCCAAAAAACCAAAGAAGCTCTGGAACAACATACCGGCAAGCCTGTTAAAGGTTGGCTCAGCCCAGGTCGTATCCAAACACAAAATACCCCGGAGTTACTCGCAGCAGCAGGATTTGAATTCCATTGCGATTGGGTTAACGACGAACTGCCGTATACATTTAAAACGCAGAACGGCGACATGACCTGCCTACCCTCGAGCCTTGAGCTTGACGACGTATTTTTGTTGACTCAAAACCTTCATAGCGAAGACAGCTACGTCGAACAAGTCCTTGATGCCGCCAATCTGCTTATAGAAGAAGGCAAGCAGCAAGGTGGCAGAGTGCTAGCCTTGAACCTGCACCCATGGCTGATTGGACAACCGCATCGTATTGGCGCCATTAAACGCATGCTGACGACGTTGCTGGTGGATTACCAAACCGACATTTGGAATGCTTCTCCCAGCGAGATTATTGTTGCCAGCAGTGCCTAAATTGCCAACGCTAAATGCGAAGAGCGCACTCTAAAAATTCCGCACGGGGTGGCTTCCAAGCCAAGGTTTACGCTTCGCATCTCGTCAAAGAAAGGGCGCTATCTCTATCAATAGCGCCCTAGCATGTGATATGAATGTGCTCCGTTAAATTGCTTTTGTCGCTCCAAAAAACGCAACAGAAGCGATCGTAGCCCAATAGCAGTACGCCAGACGCTTGCCTACAACGAGACTACGCTCAAGCTTATTCTCGACCTCTGTATTGGGACCGTCCGCCAATATACGAAACATTTCTGTCCATTCGCGCATAATGAAACGTAACTTAAGGCCAATCATCAATGTGACGCTGTACAGTAAGATTTTAATAGAAAACCAGTACTGCCCGGTGTTCGCATTAAAAGGGCCATAACCCAGAAAAGACGAAACCGCGCAAATCACCAAGACAGGTATCAACACAAATCGGACTTTCTCGTCAGCCATTGTGAGCTTCAAACCCGTATCTGTTTCGCGATAAAAATAGGCAGAGACGCACAAAGACAACCACAGTATTGCCAACACCCAAACAGCAACTAGGAAGCTGCCCCCGTAGGGCTGAACCCCCCAGATATAGCCCATATGGAGTCCCAAGGGGAGAAGACTAATAATTCCAATCCTCGCCAAAATATCGATGTGATAGGCCGTTTGCATGTGCCGGCGTCGCTCCTCCATCGATAAGTTGCGATTAATCACGTGGGTTGAAGTATTAAATACGCCCCACTCACCGCCCAACCAATAAACCATCGCGATGATGTGCAACCAACGCAACACAGCAAGTTCTGTTATACCCATAGCTCAGACTCCATATGTTTAAAGATATAACATTATAACTAATTTAACCGCTTTGCACGGATTCTTTCGCACGAACTTGAGTTAAAGCCAACAGCGCTATAGCAATAAGGCCACAGAAAATGGCGAAGGGTACACCGTAGGAGCCCAAGCGGTCGTACATTACTCCGGTCAAGAAAATGCCAAGCCCGCCACCCAATGCGTCCAAGACGGTTATTGTTCCCAGAATCTTACCGGCGTCTTTCACGCCAAAGCGGTTCATTACCGTTAACTGTAAAAGCGTATAAACACCACCCCAGCCGAGACCGAACAGGATCATTGCAATCCAAATATAAGTCACGTTCATTTGCGCCAATGTCAACGCGCCAACCAGCATGACCAGCAAATTGGCGATAAATACTTTCCGTTGATCCAGCGCATCGCTTAAAACACCAAAAGCAAACTTACCAATAAGAGCACAAGTAAAAAACAGAGAAATTGCGTTGGTAGAAATCTGAGCATCGAAACCCGCGTCGCGCATGTATTTAAAGACATGGGCCTGGGTTCCCAGCACGGTGTAAAAGGTCGCCATGGCGATAACAGCCAAAGCCCAAAAGTCGAGGGTTTTAATTGCGTCTTTATAATCCATACCGGTACTTGCCACAGGTACTTCAGCTTCTTGGTCTAGGTAGGGTGACGCACTGTTTGGCGCATCCTTAACAAAAAGCAAGGTTAAAACCAACATTGCTACTGGAAACGCGGCGACATATACAAGTGTCTGAGACCAACCCACTTGCCCAATCATGTGGGTACTGAACTGTGGAAATAATGCTCCGCCCAAACTAGTACCCACCAAGGCTAATCCAATAGCCGTACCGCGATACTTAACAAACCAGTTAGAGACCAAAATAACGCTTGCGTTCAAACCACACACAACTAACACAAATCCGAACACTGCGTGGATCCAGTACATCTGAGACAAGGAGGCTAGCTGCGAATAGCTGTAGTAACAAAAGGACAGCAGGCACCATCCTATTAACATCGAGCGCTTGACACCCCAGCGATCAATAATACCCCCAGCAAAAGGAGCGGCAAGTCCGGTGATCATCAGTGTAATCATATCTCTCAGTTTTATTTGAGACATACTCCAATCAAATTGCTCGATAAACTGAACATCATAAACAGATAGACCCGTTATGATTAGGCCATTACTAACCATCATGGCCAGCATTGCAAAAATCGCGATCCACCAAGGCATCACTTTGTTCATTTCTCCACCACCCATTTGTTTTAAACGCATGACATTAAGCGTAAACCAAGTCTCGACCAAGGTCACTAACTGCTTTGCCCTAAATTGATATATCATTAAGTGTATTTCAAAAAAGGAACTGCTTACATGGATGAACTTTTCAGCAAACACGTGCAACAGCAACTATCAAAGGCCTCACCCACGCCTTTGTATCACCAGCTATACACAGTGCTAAAAAACATGGTGATTGACGGCACTCTCGAATACGGCGCACGCATGCCTACGGAAGAGCAATTAGCCGACCTGTTCGTCGTTTCTCGAATCACAGCGAAGCGCGCCATGGATGAGCTCGCCAATGAAGGTTTGGTCGAACGACGCAGAGGCAAGGGTACCCATGTTATTTACCGCTACTCGCCCAAACCGGTGCAGGCACCACTAACGGGTATGCTTCAAGAAATCGAAAGCATGGCGCGCAACTCACACGCGGTAGTACTTGACTACGGCATGCGAGTACCACCGCAATCTATCAGAACCGAGCTTTCGCTAGCCGATGGCGAAGCGGCGCTGCATTTACTGCGCGTTCGAGAGCGCGATGGACTAAAGTTTGGTTACTATACGAGCTGGACGGCTGGTGTTGCCATGCCCGAAAATCCCAGCACCTTCGAAAATACGCCCCGACTGAGCTATTTCAGACAGAATGGGCTTGAAGTCTCGCACGTAACGCAGATTCTGAGCGCGGTAGCCGCTGACCCCAAAGTTGCCGCAGCGCTAGAGGTCGCAGTCGGCAGTCCATTGCTCAGTTTAACAAGGCGCTCGTTCAAAGCGTCGGGGGATAGCGAGCAGCTGATGGATTTCTTACAAGTGCTTTACAACCCCGAACACTTCCAATATTCAATGGATTTAAAACTCGATTAGTCGCGCGTAAAAATGCCCGCGCTATGCAGCCGCTCAATGACTCCCGCCTGCTGTGACAAGAAATGAGAGCGCTCAGGCACTTTGGTCGCTCCATTCTCATCAAGTAAATTGTTTGCAGGATAAAAATTAGGACTGGCGTAAACCGACTGGAATAGCTCCAAGCGCTGACGTGCTAGGACATTGGTCATAGCGGGTTTCGAGCGCGCTTTTCGCAAGGCGTCGATATCAATCAGCGCATTGGCTACCATAGATTCACCAGCATAGGCTTCGCAGAGCACCTGCCCCTTGAAATCGACGATTTGAGAATGCCCCTGAGTTGAATTTGCCGGTACGGGCGAACTCACGATGCTAGAGGTGTTCGCTGATACCACGTAACACATGTTTTCGTAAGCTCGTGCGCATTTCGCGATATTTTTAGGGGTAGGACGCGGGCTACCCACTTCACTCGACGAATGCAGAATAATCTCGGCGCCCTTTAATGCCATCGCTCGTGTGATTTCCGGGTACAAAATCTCTTCTGAAGCCACGCAAGCCAAGCGTCCGAGTGGGGTGTCGACCACGGGAAACAAAGCATCCTCACCGTATACTTCCACATAGCGGCTCAACACATCATGTGGCGTTGGCGCGAACATCGATACCAATCGACGATACCGAAGACACAACTCTCCCCCATCATCGATGATAAAACTGGTTTGAAAGTAAAGCTCGGGGAAATGTGGATCGCGCTCATAGACGTTGCCCGACAAGTAGACAGAGTGCTTAACCGCAACCTCAGACAGCCCCTGATACTCCGGACCATCGATATCGATACACGCTTTATCGCGCCAAACCTCGATACTTTCTCCCATCGGAAAGCTTGTTAAAAAATATTCGGGCAAAACTACAAGCTTCAACACATCGCCACTGAATGTATTGATGAACGCCTTGCTACCCGCAATTTGCTGCCCAACCTTATGAATTGCAGCTGTCATGGCTTGTTCAACTTGCGAGCGTTCGCTCAGCCGATTAACGGCAACGCAATCCATTTGCAGGGCAAGCGCAGAAAAAGTACCCATACCTGTTACTCCAATATTTCTGAGTCTTTACCAGCCACCAACATAACACGAAACTCACCCGTTCCCTCTCGAAGCGATTTAACCGAGGCGTATTCTTGGCTCTGCCAGAATGCTCTGGCCGCGTCCATGCTGGGCCATTCGTGCATCACCAGTCGGGTTGCCCCCCAATCACCTTCTAAGGATTCTGCTTCACCACCCAAAACTCGATAAACACCTCCATATTGGGCAACAATCGGTGGTACTGCCTGTGCATAAGCGACAAATTCTTGCGGCTTGGTAATGATTGCTTCAACGATAATGTAGGCTGACATACTAGGCCCCCTCAAGATTTAATGATATAAATACATAACAATATAACATGAACCCCTAGGAGTGCATCCATGCTGACCCACAAATTCATCTCACTGCTTGGCTTAGTTGTAACACTTTTGAGCGGCAGCGCATTTGCTGTAAGCGCACAATACGACCCAAACTCAGCCGAGGGATTCGTTAAGTTGAACCGCAAGCTGCAGTGTTCTTTAGTCGACGGTGAAGAGACAGTATTCCGCTGGTCTGGACGCTTGTACAGCAAAGTATTTGGCGAGCCTGACCGTCTTTTATTCAATGTTGAGGGCATGAATGTCAGGGCCTGCATAAGCGCCCAAGATCCGACGCTGGGCGAAGGCTACCGTATGGTGTCTCGTGAAATCATGTTGTACCTAGACCCCGACACAAACGAAATCGTCGATCAATGGGAAAACCCATGGACCGGGCAGATCAATGAAGTCATTCACGTACATAACGACCCCGTAAACAGTCGCGGCGTAAGTTACGGCTACAACAAAGATGGATCGGAAAAGTCTTTCCAACACATCGCTATCAATGGCGACTACTTGATTAACATGGAAATTCCACTGTTTTACCACAATCCTATGGCGGGCAATTATCAAAAATACATTGGAGGAACCTATCACGCGACAGAAATCTTTGACTTCAACGGCAAACTAGACTCATTACTGGATAAGTCCACGAATATCGAATACCCCGTTGTCTCGTGGGTTCGCATGTCTAAGTGGCTACCCTGGATGGAAATGGGCGACCGTATCGGCCTAATTTGGGTCAATGCTATGGGCAAAAAGTTGGAACATTATGACGAGCTACCAAGCATTCTTAAGGACACAATTGCTGAGAGATTCCCCGAGTATCAACATGCTCCACCGCTCGATGATACGCGCAGAAATGAAACTACTTGGACCAAAACCAAGCTCATTCTAGATTCGCGTAACGAACCCAATGCCCAAAGGGGTGGCCACTAATGGGGAACTTCATTGCGAACCTCGTCTTAGCCTGCCTGTCTGTACAAGCTTACGCGGCGCCAGTGGCGGACACAGATCGTGTTGATGTCGACCTACGCAGAACAACTCTCGTCGTGGCCGATATCGATACCTCGCTCGCCTTCTATCGCGACAGTCTGGGGCTTGAGGTCATTTACGACCAAATGATCATAACGCCCAGAGGTGCCACCATTGAAGAGGCCGAGAAAGTTCGGCGCTTAGTGTTTCTGCGTTCAAACGATGATTTTGTTGGCGTATTAGGGCTTTTGGAATATCAAAAGCCCATTAAAGATGTGGTCTCGCTTGCTGGCAGAGCATTCGATACTGGCACATCGGTGCTAGTATTTAACACTCAACGCTTGGATGAAAAATTGTCGAAGGCGATCCAAGTACCCGACGTACAATTGCTAGAGGGCCCCAAGCAAATTTCTTACCCTTCCTATGATGGCTCGGGCAGCATTCGAGTCATGGTCAGCAGCTTGACTGATCCCGATGGCTTCACCATCGAGCTCAATCAACTACTAGATACCATCAATTAAACCCTAAAACCCCCGGGTTCATAATGCCTTGGGGGTCATAAATGTTTTTCAGAACCCGCATCACAGATGCAGCTTCCGGCTTCAACCCTTCTTGATACTTATACGCTTTACCCAGCTGAAAATGTACGGCACCAAAATCCGATAAGGCCTGAGCGAGCTCGTGCTTAATCGCATTCACTGCCTCCCACGCACCGGGTACGGCATCAAATTGATTTAAGCGCGCCAGATGGTCTTTTTCTATGCTGTGCTTGTGCAACGCATTAAGTGCGTCTGGCCAGAAAAATACTGGCTCCAACAGGGTGATCTGCTGACTCACCGTGGCAATCAAGTAACCTGTTTCGACGCCAAATTGCTCCATGACTTCCTTATTTTTGGAAAAAACACCCTCAATGCATGCAATGCCATCCTGTGCTTTGGAATGCGGTACCAGTGCGTGCACGGGTAGCCAACGTTCTCCCCCAGCGCCCACCATATTGTTGACCGGGCCAAAAGGATTCGCTGAAATCAAGCGTGGAATGCTGTCCGGAAGCTCGCGCCCACGATACTTAGCGCATAGTTTTCGTATTTCCGCTACTTGGTAGTCTGCCTCCGCTTGCGTTCTACCCTCGCTTAAAGTCGAGAATGACCAAGCCACATCATCCATAAACCGGCGCCCAGAAAATGCTAGTTTGGCGCTATTTACTACCTTATTCACCAAGCCTGCCTCGGCTTTAACCACCCCTGCGAATTGCTGCACATCAACTGCTAAACTTGCGCGCTTCATTCGTTGACGCTGCAGATAAGGATCAAAGCCGAAGCACTCACTCGCCAAACGATTACGCGAGATGTCCGCCATCGCCAGCGTCATATCCGTGTAATTGTCAAAGGCATAACTGGCAAAGCCTTTATGCTTCGCCGCTGGAATCAGGGGCAAAGTCGCCGTCAACTTGATACCAAAGGCACCGCAATCCCCGATAAATGTAGCGGTTAAATTTGGACCAAAGTAAGAACAAAAAGGAGTACTTGCTTTTTGACTAGCGGCACCGGTTTCAATGATATCCCCAGTCCCAGTCACCACTTTTAAGCCAAGAACGTTATCACCCGCGGCCCCGTGGTAGCCGCTACCCCAAAATATGCCATTTTGCGACAGACCACCGCCGACGGTAGCATAACGCCCTGACAATGTGCCCCAGAAAGGCGTAGTTAGACCAAGTGGCGCCAAGGTCTCGTGTAGCTTTTGCCAGGTCACACCAACCTGCACCGTCACAGTTGCGTCTTGCTGATTAACTTCCAATACTTGATTCAGATCAGCAGTATCGATCAATACAGAATCTGTTTGGGTAGCTAAATACCCGGAGGTATAGCTCATTCCACCGCCACGGGTAATTAAAGGTATCTTGTTGTCGCGACACGTGTGAACTAAATTGATGACATCTTGCTCACTCGCAGGGCGCACAACTGCTACGAGCCTTTCTCCATCACCGAAAACATCCTGCGAATACAATTCTAATGATTCAGCATCAAGGTGAATTAAATTTTCTGTCAGCGCTCCCTTCAGGACATCAACCACCGTGCTCATTTAGGTTTCCTCACAATATATAAAAACGCAAAGTGCGTGATAAATGGTAGCAAGCGCTCGGCGATGTCGCCTGTTGTATTGGGCAAATAAGAGAATAAAACCGCCAAACCAAACCCCAACCAAACCCCGAGAAGTTGCTTACTCGGAGCAACATTCCATTTCCACAGCCGGGCAAACAACAAAGGTCCAAAGGCAGCGCCTAACGCCACCCAAGCGAACAACACCCGTGCAAAAATTTGTGCCGGCAGAAACAGTGCGACAGCCGCTGCAAGTGCAACAACAACCAACACGGCCAAGCGACCGAGCAAGAGTCTCGAGGTAAATTTTTGCTCTAACTTCAGATCGTGAGATAACACACTAGCACTGACCAATAGCTGACTGTCAGCAGTCGACATAATTGCCGACAATACCGCTGCCGTGAGTAAACCCGCTATTAACGCAGGGAAAACAGAATCAGCAACCTTGAAAAACACTTGCTCGGGATTATCAAGATCCGCGAATAGTATCCGTCCGGCTAAGCCCAAAAAGACCATGCCGAGAAATACGATGACGTACCAGAATGCCGTGATAATAGCCGCTTGACGACGCGCAGAGTCATCCCTTAACGCCATGAACCGGACAATAAGATGTGGCTGGCCGTAGGTGCCAAAGCCAATACTGAGCCCACCAAAAATGACACCCAAGCCCATCAAACCCATATTTGCACCGGTAAAACTAAGTTGCTCCACCGTAGCGGAAGCCAAGAGACCCTCGACGAATCCCGACACGCCCCCTAAATGATTCAGAGTCATTACCGGCAGCGCCACCGCCGCTATCGCCATAACTCCACCCTGAATGGCGTCGGTGAGACTGACCGCCCAAAATCCTCCGAGCCAAGTGTAGACCAACACAATGAGAGCGCCGAGCAAGATCGCTTGCGCCCTAGGCATACCAAAAGCACCCGAGAATGCCGCTCCCGCACCTTGAAATTGTGCGGCCACATAGAATACAAATGAAAACAAAATAATAAATGAGATAGAGCGGACAAGAGCGGGGCGCCAATCATTCGGTACATCGTGCACAAAAAAGTCAGTCATGGTAACTAGATTTTCGCTGTGGCTGACTTCACGCACGCGCTTGGCAATGACGTACCACGCGACAAACATGCCCGAAATTGAGCCTAGCGCCACCCATATCACCGACACGCCCAAAGTATAGGCAGCGCCACTTAAACCCAGCAGAGTCCATGCCGATGACGCACTCGCGCTGTACGAAATGCCAGCCACCCACGGCCCAAGTTGGCGCCCACCCAAGAAAAAATCTTCCCCAGTGTGATTCATCCTTGATGCCCACGCGCCAACACCAATCAACAAAAGCTTGTAGCCGATTAGGGCGATAGCCACGATTGTTGCTGTCTCCACTTGCCTTCGCCCTCCAACCATTTGAAGCGATTTTATGAGAAAAAAGGCCCGCTAACTGCGGGCCAACCAGTGCCCCTGAAGGAGGATTCGAGGGAGCAACGCGGAATCTAACGGATAGATGCAAAACATCTGTGTACACCCTATCTATGTTCTAATAGTATATCAATAGACTTTTGCGGAAATTAACGAAATGTCACAGAGAATCGGTTTCAATCAAATTGTTTTCACAACATCTCAGCCCAATCAGTTACGACAATTCTTTGTCGATTTGGGCTGGTCAAAACACACCCCGGAATTCAGCCCCGAAGCACTGAGTTATTGGGATGTGCCGGATCAAAAGGAGCACCTACTGGTGCTGAATGCACCAAACAAGGACTGTCGTGTCATACTCATACCGTGTGATGATGACACACCACCCTATCGGCCTTTGGAATCGGAAATTATTCAACCGGGTGGCTTATTCGACTTCAATATGCGCACAAAAAACGCCGAATTCGCGGTCGAATATCTCACAAACCACGACTGGGACATGCTAGTAGAACCGGTACCGTGGCAATTTGGCACGAGCTCGGTCAAAGAGATGTTAGCCATTCAGAACGATGGAATTGTGCTTGCAGCTACGGAGCGTGTTAGCCCGCCGTTAGAAGGTATGGAGTTTGACCGTTTTAGCGATATTTTCAATGCCACCCAAATCGTCACCAATATCGAGGAGAGTTGCCGATTCTTTGCCGTCATCGGGTTCCAGAAGTTTGTGGATTTCCAAGGCAACATGCCCGGCGAGGGACCCCGTGTTTTGGGGCTTCAGGATACATCAGCCCACGAGGCCGAGATCTGCCTCACAATCAGTCATCCAGAAAACATCATGGACGGCTCCATCGAGCTCATAAGCACACCCAATCAATCATTGAGCGCACTCCCTGAGCGTCTATTTGGGCGAGGAATTCATCGATTACGAATTCCTCTGCCAGACCTCAGTGAGGTCACGCAGAGCCTTGTTGAGATCTATGGATCCGATGTCATCCTTAAGTCGCCAAAGCAACGTTCAATTCTTGGTCGGCAAGAGTTTTGTTGCACCGTGCGAACACCGGATGGCGCTCGCATTGATCTCTACCAAGTTTAAAGGAGGCTTACATGCTGAAATCGTTACTGCTGGTTTGGGTGTTGAGTACCGACTTAAGCGCGACGCAGGCTGCTTACACCCAGCTATTCGACTATCAAATCGGTGAATCTGGACAGCTTAGCTCAGAGATTGCAGAAGCTTTGGATCGACCCGAACTTAAAAACAAACGATTCATTACTTTGTATCCACCGTCAGGACCCCGGGTCGGTTTACGCTTCATAGAAAGTGAGCCTTTAGCCTTTTACCCCATGCAACGTGTAGGTTGGAGCGCAATTGAGCTTTTAGTCGAAGATCCGGATAGCTTAAAACAAAAACTCGCATTCAGCCCATTTCAACATTTAGCAGGACCAGACTTTTTAACTGAACAAAAAAATATTTACGCCATGCAAATGCTGGGGCCCAGTAACGAATTGCTGTACCTAACTCACATGATTGATCCGAGCAAGTCAGTGCTGGTGGTGCCTAAAGCCCAAACTGAAGTGGGGCACACTTTTATCATGGTTACGGGTAGCTCAAACCTACAAAAGTCCATTGCGTTTTTCCGCACGTATTTCGACAACCCAGTCACTGAAGCTATACCCTTCAAAATTGAAGTACTATCCGATGCTTACGGACTCGACAAAGAAACAAAACACAACTTAGCGCTGGTGACGTTCGCAGATAAATTTGCATTAGAGATAGATCAATACCCAGCTAATGCCGCTACCATTCCAGACGCCATGTCTCGTCGCGGAGGCGTAATTTTAGTGACTGCAAGTGCGGATCTTGATAAAGCCAAACGGGAACTGCCATGGGTACAAAGGCAATTCAATAATAATAAGGAGCTCGAAGGCGGTATCGTGAAGCTCCCCTCAGGAACCCCTTTGCAACTCATTCACGCACCGGTAGACTTGCCAACAACTTCACGTTAATAATATTGTTATAATATTATAGCAAATTGGATATTTTTAAGGCTTTACTCATTCATGGCGCAAACGCTTTTTGACAAACTGTGGCAGGAGCACGAAATTAAACGATTGTCGGATTCTCAATCGCTGCTTTACATAGATCGAATCTTTTTGCATGAGAGAACAGGGGCGGTAGCATTGCATGGCCTCGAAGCGGCGCAAAGACAAGTCCGTCGGCGTGCACACGCCTTTTGTACCATGGACCACATTGTCGATACCTTCCCAGGGCGCACGGACAAGACACTGATGCCCAGCGGAACCGATTTTATCGTAGCAACTCGACATGCGGCGCACGATGCTGGCATAACCTTATTTGATATAAATGATCCAGACCAAGGTATTGTTCACGTAGTATCACCCGAACAAGGTATTGCTCTACCTGGTAGCACTTTGATATGCCCCGACTCTCATACCTGCACCCTTGGCGGACTTGGAGCGCTAGCCTGGGGAGTCGGCTCGACAGAAGCAGAACACGCCCTCGCAACAAGCACTTTACGAGTTCAGCGCCCCAAGAATATGCGCATTCACTACATCGGCGAAATCCCTGAACACCTTAGCGCCAAAGACATTATCCTTGCCACTATTGCTAAGGTTGGGGCGGGCGGTGGCGCCGGACACGCGGTTGAATTCACGGGCGCAGCCATAAGCTATCT
>Ga0136655_1000126_pt1 | contig 32860 bp, 27 predicted proteins | sample CPBDNA_2_FD_94863 | JGI IMG/M metagenome (GOLD analysis project Ga0136655, IMG submission 94863) | Freshwater to marine salinity gradient microbial communities from Chesapeake Bay, USA - CPBay_Spr_15_0.8_DNA (version 2) | ecosystem: Environmental > Aquatic > Marine > Coastal | place: USA... | reverse complement strand
AGGTGGAGCAGCTTCTAATACATGCGGAGAAGATGTTACATTTACCTACAACGGATCTAGTGTTACCTATGGTACGGTGACAGGCGCCAATTCCAAATGCTGGATGGACCGCAACTTAGGTGCTGATCAGGTAGCGTTAAGCAGCATGGATGCCGCTTCTTACGGAGATTTATACCAGTGGGGACGTGGTACAGATGGGCATCAAATAAGAACGTCAACTTCAATATCTGGTCAAAACAGCTTAACTAACCCAGGAGCTAAATTTCTTTTTGGATCATCAAACTGGTACACTGGTTCAAGTCCTAGTCCTGATGCTTTATGGCAGGGCGTAAACGGCACAAATAACCCCTGCCCAAGTGGGTATAGGTTACCAACAGTAGCAGAATGGGAAACCGAACGTCAAAGTTGGAGCAGCTATAACGCATCAGGCGCTTGGGCTTCACCGCTTAAATTGCCCATGGTGGGCTTCCGCCACTACACCAATGGTGTGCTCAACAATCTAGGTACCAGCGGCGACTATTGGAGTAGTGCGTTTAACAGCGGAAAATCGCACAACCTCTTCTTCAATAGCAACTCGACCAACATAAACAACCTCGACCGAGCATTCGGATTCGCTGTTCGTTGCATTAAGGACTACTAGTGCTGAGGGCTGTGGAGCACGTAGCCATGGTGTACTGAATGTGCCTAAGGATGATTAGTAAAGCGATTGGTCCTGACAGCTATCAGAATTGTTACCTACAGTTTTTTTAAAACACGCCGCGGCGTGAAGCGCACTGCCTTAAATGATAGGTCACCAAATTTGTAACATGCAAACAAAAAAAAATAACTGCTTAATTAATAATCGAAATTTAAAAGAGTACTCTTGTTTTATAGGGGTCAAAACAAGTACCTTCGATAACTATTGTAGCAGTACGCTTAGCAGCACCAATTCGCGCAACCTCAACTTCAATAGCAGCAATGCCAATATGAACACCGACAACCGAGCAAGCGGTTACGCTGTTCGTTGCCTTAAGGACTAGTGCAGAGCGAAGTCGAAGGATTGCAACATAATTAGACTACAGCTCTTTTTAAAATTAAGATGATGAAAAAAACAATTTTAGCTTTAGTACCACTTCTATTGTACACCAGTTTACTGACTGCCCAAAGCATCACTGGAAATTTGACACAGTTAGCAGGACAAGACATTAGACTCGAAGGCTTCAACGGGCTCAAAACCTACCCTATTTCTTCCGCCACCATCGATGAAAAAGGGAGTTTCAATATGATTTATTCTAAAGCAGATTATGGGGTTGGGTACTTAATATCGGCTGATGATACGCCTTTGTTTGTCATTCTAAGTGGTGAGGATATAGAACTGTTTGGTGAAACACTGAGCGACACCGAAACTCTTAAAATTATCAAAGGTCAGGAAAACCAATGGTTGGAGCAGTATGCCCAAGAACATCCCAAAAGAGAGCAGGCCCTAAGTGCATGGATGTATTTGGAGAAGATGTACACGCTGGATTCATTATTTTTAGTTCAAGAACACCCTGCCCAGAGCATACAAACTGAAAAGCAACGCATCAAAAATGAGGATGCTGTATTTTTAGCAAAACTTCCCAAAGCCAGCTATGTGAGTTGGTTGTTACCTACGCGTAAGTTGGTGAGCTCTGTGTCAACAGTTGCTCAATACCGCACAGAAGAGATTCCGGCTACGATCGCTGCTTTTAGGGCTTTAGATCATACCGACCAACGCTTGTATAAAAGTGGTTTGTTTAAAGATGCCATGGAGAGCCATTTTTGGCTGATAGAAAACAGTGGTCGCTCATTGGATTCGGTTTTTGTAGAAATGCGTCATTCTATTGATGCGATGATGGTTAGTTTGGTAAAAGACGAGCAAAAACTTAATGAAGTTACGGGCTATCTCTTTGATTTATTGGAGCGCCACAGCTTGTTTCAAGCGTCGGAGTATTTGGCTTTAAAAGTGCTAAACCAAACAAGCTGCACGTTAGATAGCGATCTTGCCAATCAACTGGAAAGTTATCGAGCGATGAAGAAGGGGAATACGGCTCCTGATATTGTTTTTGATAAAGAAATCGTTGCTCCTGGCTATAAGGATACGCAACAACCCAGAAAACTCTCTGACATAAAAAGCAACTATACGGTGGTGGTATTTGGTGCGAGCTGGTGCCCCAAGTGTACCGAAGAACTGCCCAAAATAGCCAACTACTATTCAAAATGGAAGCAGCAAGATATTGAAGTGGTCTATGTGTCTTTAGACGAAAATGAGCAACAATTTAAAAGTTTTGCGAGCATCTTTCCTTTTGTAAGCGTCTGTGATTATCAAAAATGGAACAGCATTGCAGTAAAAGAGTATTATGTATTTGCCACCCCTACCATGTTTTTATTAGACAACAACAGAGAACTAATTTTAAGACTACAATCGGTAGAGCAAATGGATGCATGGGTAGATTGGTATTTAGTACAGGGGAATAAATAAAAGGCTGCCAGGGAAAAAATAGTTCTGCAAAAAAAATGTGGGGGTTGTGCTTTATAAAAAGAAGATTTTTAATTTGTTGTGCACTAAAAGTCCTTGTCAGGTGGGTGCTAGACGTTAGTTTTAGTGTAAGGCTATTTCAGGACTAGACAAATTACCAATAAAAAAAGTCCGATCATCTGATCGGACTTTTTATAGATTGAAGTAAATAGAACGTTTTAGGATCCGCACATTTCGCAATCGTCACCATTGCTGGCTGCTTCTTTAGCGCGTTGAAGAATTAATCGGTATTCTTCTGCACTCATCTCTTCGTTCTCTGTAACTACGTTGGTGTTTACAATAGGCTTAGATTCATTCATCACTTTTGCAGCTGCAGGGGCACTATCTTCTACAAACAATGTTTGTGGAGGAGCCACTGACTGTGCCACCTGTGGTTGCACTGGTATCGCTTCTTGCGCTTGCTTTTGTGTTCTCAAGGTATGGGCAGCTTGAACTGGCGCTGTAGCGTTGATGACAGGAAGTTCTACTGGTGCAGCAACTGCCACTGCCTTCTTTTCTTTAGTAACGGTAAACTTGATAGCATCTACCGCTCCTTTAGTTCTTAAATAGTACATTCCAGTCTTCAAACCACTTTTCCAGGCGTAAAAGTGCATAGAAGTTAACTTAGAGGTAGTCACATTTTCCATAAATAGGTTCAATGATTGAGATTGATCAATAAAGTAACCTCTTTCACGAGACATATCAATAATGTCTTTCATTTTTAGTTCCCAAACGGTCCTATAAAGTTCTTTAATATCTTCTGGAATTCCTTCTATAGCCTGAATAGAGCCATTGTTTCTCATAATGGCATTTTTTAAGCTGTCATCCCAAAGGTCTAAATCAACTAGGTCTTTTAATAAATGCTTATTGACAACGATAAACTCACCAGAAAGTGTTCTACGGGTATAGATGTTAGAAGTATAAGGTTCAAAGGCTTCATTGTTTCCTAGAATTTGAGAAGTACTCGCTGTAGGCATAGGGGCAACAAGTAGCGAGTTTCTCACCCCGTGTTCCATTACCTTATTTCTAAGATCGGCCCAATTCCAACGACCGCTTAATTGGTCATCGTTAACTCCCCACATATTGAATTGGAACTCTCCTTGTGACATTGGAGAGCCAGCAAATGAAGAGTAAGGACCTTCCTCTTGTGCCATTTCCATAGAAGCTTCACAAGCGGCAAAGTACAGTGTTTCAAAAATGTCAGAGTTCAATTTTTTTGCTTCGTCACAGGTAAACGGGAGGCGCAACATAATGAAGGTATCTGCAAGACCTTGAATCCCTAGTCCTACAGGTCTGTGGCGCATGTTAGAATTTTCGGCTTCTTTAACTGGGTAATAGTTGCGATCTATTACTTTGTTCAAATTGCGCGTTACTCTTTTAGTTACTTTATGCAAGGCTTTATGATCAAAGGCGCCGTCTTTTACAAACATAGGTAGCGCAATAGAGGCGAGGTTACACACAGCAACTTCGTCTGGAGAAGTGTACTCCATGATCTCGGTACACAAGTTAGAAGACCTTATGGTACCTAAGTTTTTTTGATTGGACTTTTTGTTTGCGGCATCCTTGTACAACATGTAAGGGGTGCCTGTCTCGATTTGTGATTCTAATATTTTATCCCAAAGCTCACGAGCTTGAATAGTCTTGCGCCCTTTTCCTTCTTCTTCGTATTTGGTATAAAGAGCTTCAAACTCATCTCCGTGAACGTTGTAAAGATTAGGACACTCGTGAGGGCACATTAAAGTCCACGTGCTGTTGGTCTCTACTCTTTTCATAAAAAGGTCTGACATCCACATCGCATAGAATAAGTCACGAGCTCGCATCTCTTCTTTACCATGGTTTTTCTTAAGATCTAAGAAGTCAAAAATATCTGCATGCCAAGGTTCCATATAAATGGCAAAAGAACCTTTACGTTTTCCTCCACCTTGGTCTACATAACGAGCGGTATCATTATATACTTTTAACATTGGAACAATACCATTAGAAGTTCCATTGGTACCTCCTATATAAGAGCCCCTTGCACGTATGTTGTGTATAGATAATCCTATTCCCCCAGCACTTTGGGAAATCTTAGCAGTTTGTTTTAAGGTATCGTAAATGCCTTCGATACTATCATCTTGCATGGTTAATAAAAAGCAAGAAGACATTTGAGGTTTTGGCGTACCTGCATTAAATAGGGTAGGCGTTGCATGAGTAAAGAACTTTTTTGACATCAACTCATAGGTTTCTATGGCGGCATCAAGGTCATCAACATGAATCCCTACAGACACACGCATCAACATGTGTTGTGGGCGCTCGGCAATCTGACCGTTAATCTTTAATAGGTAGCTACGTTCTAATGTTTTAAACCCAAAGTAATCGTACCCAAAATCACGGTTATAGATAATAGCCGAGTTCAAGCGGTCGGCATTATCTTGAATTACTTGATACACCTCATCAGAAATCATAGGTGCTTTTTTCTCTGTACGCGGATTTACATATTCATACAAGTCTGTTACTACGTCAGTAAACGTCTTTTTGGTATTTTTATGTAGGTTAGATACGGAGATACGTGCCGCCAATCTAGCGTAATCTGGGTGTGCAGTCGTCATGGTAGCTGCAGTCTCTGCTGCAAGGTTATCCAATTCACTTGTAGTAACACCGTCGTATAATCCGTCGATAACACGCATGGCAACTTTTACAGGATCCACATGGTCACTTAGTCCATAGCACAATTTACGCACTCTTGCGGTGATTTTGTCAAACATTACTGGCTCCTTGTGGCCGTCTCTTTTTACTACAAACATATTGAACTCGTTTTTTGGGTGCAGGTACAGGATGGGTGTGCCCTGTTCCTAACAATTGGGTTAACACTTGTAGAAAATACCTTGAAATATTTTCTAAACTACAATGCGACAGTCGGTGGACTGCAAGCTTTTTAAATGAACTTCTTTTTAGAAGTCGGCATCTAAAGAGAACGAGTCCATAGTGCTCTTATCTTCTTTAGTGCTGTTCATGACTCCGGCTTTTTGGTATTCTCCTACTCTTTTTTCAAAGAAGTTGGTTTTACCTTCCATTCCTATTAGATCCATAAAGTCAAACGGATTAGTAACGTTGTATACCGGCTCACATTCTAGCTCAACAAGCAAACGATCGGTCACAAACTCTAGGTATTGCGTCATCAATTTTGCATTCATTCCTATTAGGCTGGCCGGTAGTGACTCGGTAATGAATTCACGCTCAATATTTAAAGCATCAACAATAATTTCTTTGATACGCTCTTTAGGTACTTTATTGATTAAGTGATGGTTGTGAAGGTGTACGGCAAAGTCGCAATGCATACCCTCATCACGAGAGATCAATTCATTAGAAAAAGTAAGTCCAGGCATCAAACCGCGTTTCTTTAACCAGTAAATAGAACAAAAGGCACCAGAAAAGAAAATCCCTTCTACTGCTGCAAAAGCGATCAAACGCTCAGCAAAAGACGGGCTGTCTATCCATTTCATTGCCCAGTCGGCTTTTAATTTAATAGCAGGAAAATTTTCGATAGCTTTAAACAGCTGGTCTTTTTCCTTATCATCTTTTACATAGGTATCGATTAATAACGAGTAGGTCTCTGAATGAATGTTTTCCATCATGATCTGAAAACCATAGAAAAATTTAGCTTCAGAATACTGCACTTCATTCACAAAATTCTCAGCAAGATTTTCATTAACAATTCCGTCACTCGCTGCAAAAAATGCAAGAATATGCTTGATAAAATAGCGTTCGTCAGAGTTAAGGGAGTTTTGCCAGTCCGTTAAATCAACTTGTAAATCAATTTCTTCAGCAGTCCAAATACACGCTTGTTGTTTCTTATACCATTCCCATAAATCATCATGTTGAATAGGGAAAATGACAAATCGGTTGGGGTTGTCTTGTAATATAGGTTCTTGTGTAGTTTGCATTGGGTCCTTTTATTTTTTGCTGTTACTTTTTAAATCTCGGGATAACAAAGATGAAGAATGTTTAAGGCGTTATGGGCAATTTAACATTTAGCTTTTTCACAAGTTTTCAACATAAGAAGTTTCTTAACAAAATCCAAAATGCAGCGTTCAACTTATTGCTGTACAGCGTGTTGAACTTTTAACGGATTTTTGCATGTATTTGTGAAACAAGAGCTTAAAAATCGCAGTTTTCATCAATGTTCAGCCCAGTTTGGAGGTGGTCTTTAGGATTAAATTTAAAAAAAAGAGGGGAGAAGTTATTCACGCTTTCGCGAAAGCGAAACACCTAAAAATCATTTTTCAAGCGCAGATTTTAAAAAACGTACTTAAAAATCTTTTGCAATTTCTTCGAGTTGGGCATACCACTCTAGTCCGAATTTTCTAATCAAAGGTTCTTTTAAAAATTTATAGACAGGAACTCCTAATTCTTCACCTAATTCACAAGCATCGTCACAAATTTGCCATTTGTGGTAATTCACAGCTTTGAAGTCGGTGTATTCTTGAATACGCGCTGGGTATAAATGACAAGAAATGGGTTTGTAGAAAGTAGTTGCACCGTCTCGATAAGCCGATTCGATCCCGCAAAGCGCTGTTCCATCTTTCTTAAAGGTAGCGTAAGCACATTCGGCTCCATTAACCAGTGGTGTTTCTAGTTCACCACTTTCTCGTTCAATCCAGGTGCCCTGCGCTTCAATAGCAGCAATCCCTTCTGGACGTAAAAAAGGTTTGATATTTTCAAACTCACGATCGAGAATGTCCAGTTCTTTTTGTTCCAGGGGGGCTCCTGCTTCTCCAGCGACACAACAAATGCCTTTACATGCCGTAAGATTGCACACAAAGTCTTTTTCAAGAAGGTCATCAGAAATGATGGTTTTTCCTATTTGGAACATATTACCGATTTTAGAGGTCAAAGATACCCTTTGAAAAATTAAATATAAATGTAACATCAAAAACAAGCCTAACTTTAAGTTGATTTCGATGGCATCACTTGAAATGGAATAGGTATAAGGGACTATTTTAAGAATAACTTCTATCGCATGTGATCTGGTTGCGCTGCGCTAGAGAACTGTTGGTGAGTGCAATGTCCGGGCAGTGACTAAATAGGGATGTGATGCCACCAAAACAATAAGGCCTTTATACCAGCATTGCCAATTAGCGTAATAAAGGGGTTTTAATTACCTAGCAATCTCCCAATAAAAAATTTAATAGGTTTTCTAATTCATTTATATTTGCAAGACACACAACAACCTTATGAAATACAACCGCATATTATTAAAACTATCTGGAGAGGCCTTAATGGGCGAGCGACAGTACGGTATAGATCCAAAACGCCTGGCAGAATATGCTGAAGAAATCAAAGAAGTAACCGATCTAGGAGTTGAAGTTGCCGTTGTAATAGGTGGAGGAAATATTTTTAGAGGTGTGGCAGGAGCTAGTAATGGTATGGACCGCGTGCAAGGAGATCACATGGGGATGCTGGCAACGGTGATTAACGGTTTGGCGCTGCAAAGTGCTTTAGAGGACGCTGGCGTGCCTACTAGATTACAAACGGCTATTAAAATAAATGAAGTAGCAGAGCCTTTTATACGACGTAAGGCGATGAGACATTTAGAAAAGGGGCGTGTAGTTATATTCGGTGGTGGAACAGGGAATCCTTATTTCACCACTGATAGTGCCGCTGTTCTCAGGGCTATAGAAATTGAAGCAGATGTTATTCTTAAAGGAACTAGAGTAGATGGAATTTATACAGCAGACCCTGAAAAGGATGCTACTGCAACTAAATTTGACTTCATCACCTTTGAAGATGTCTTGCGTAAAGGTCTTAAAGTAATGGATACCACGGCTTTTACTTTAAGTCAGGAAAATGAATTGCCTATTATTGTCTTTGATATGAATACGCATGGAAATTTAATCAAGCTGTTAAAGGGAGAAAACATAGGAACTAAAGTACAATTATAAATACGGCATTATAGTGCCTAGCATCTTATAAAAATAGTAGTGATGACAGAAGAAATCGATTTCATACTCGATAGCACCAAAGAAAACATGGATAACGCTATCACACATTTAGAAAAACAATTATTGAGTATACGCGCAGGTAAAGCCATGCCTGCTATGTTAAGTACCGTTATGGTAGATTATTACGGCAGTCAGACTCCATTGACTCAAGTGGCTAATATTGCTACTCCAGACGCACGAACTTTAAGTATACAACCTTGGGAAAAAGGAATGATTACCGAAATAGAAAAAGGTATCATGTATGCCAACCTAGGTTTGAACCCAATGAATAATGGAGAGAGTATTATTATAAACGTTCCCGCACTCACAGAAGAACGGCGTAAAGACCTTACCAAACAAGCAAAAGCAGAAGGTGAAGAAGCAAAAATAGGAGTGCGTAACGATCGTAAGGTGGCGATGAACGAACTTAAGAAACTCGATATCTCAGAAGACCTGCTTAAAAATGCGGAAGCAGAGGTGCAAAATCTCACCAACAAGTATGTGATAAAAATTGATGAGCATCTGGTAGTGAAGGAAAAAGAGATCATGACGGTGTAATAAACACGTCCATTTTTTCTTAGAACAAAGGCTCTCAAAAAAGCAACAAAACACTTAAGTGGCAACCGTATCTCGTCTAAAACCTTTAGTACATAAGTACTTATAGACTCGACTTGTTCCTTGTGATAGTATATTATGCCTTTTAGCCAGCCTTTTTGATGCTGTTCATGTTCTCTTAAGAACAACAACTTAATGCTGCACTTGTTCTATTTTTAACATTGCTAAACCAGTCCTAATTTTATGAGGTTATTTTTTGGAATTCTGTTGTTGTTTTTGTGCACTATTACAGCTGCACAGCAGCAAGGTGTGCAAGAGGCAGAGTTGTTAATGACCAAAGTTCTTATTTCTAAAAAGAAAAATGACCCCTCTCATAAGCTTAATTCTTACCGTTATGATGCTTATGAAAACTTAAAAGTCTCTGGAGACCCGGAGGCCTTAACGGGCCCAGGCTATAAAAAAACAGAATTGCGTAAAACGCTCAAGAAAACAGGCGTCCTTTATGCAGAAAAAACATCCCGACATAATTACGATCATATAAAAGGGTATAAAGAAATTATTACTGGGGCAAACATGCCTGGTTTTGAGGAGCCTGTTTATCCTATTTACCATATCGACTTTCAGTCAGAGAATATATATGATGAGAAGTACATCATTTTTGATCAAGAATGCATCAGCCCACTGAATGAGAAGTCTATTTCCTTATATCACTTTCAAATAGTTACGGACTCGATCATTGAGGGCAGAACGGTTACTAAATTGAATTTTTTCCCTAGAAAAGAAAATGAATCCAGGTTATTTTCAGGTTTTCTGTACATCGATCAGCACACTTATGCAGTAGCAAAAGCTGTTTTTGAAAAGTCAGGAGCTATTTATATCAACGCGTATCACGATTTTGTGTACGACGATTTACTTTCGCTATGGTACAACAGTTCAAGAAAGCTTTATGTGCGACAAGAAAAGACCAAAAAAGAGCTAGAGCTCTTTGGGGCAAGATTAGAAGTAGGAATTCAGAAAAGCACCTATGATCAAGAGCAAATTGCCGAAGAGCTCTATCTGATTATTGAAGCGGTTAACTCTAATTTTACCACCAATAAAAGCCTGGATTACGGCAGGCGTGGTCTTAAAATAGATGTTCAGGATTCGGCTATACACCAACAAGAAGCCTACTGGGAAAAAGAGAGAGGAAAAGATGCTTTTTCTACTTCAGAGCTGGCTCAGTTTATGAATTTGGACAGTATTGTAGATGCCACAAAAATCACTCGTAAATTGGAAATGCTAGATAAGTTTAAAATAGGTTATTTCCCAGTAAGTGTCGTGGATGTTGATTTGAAATATCTAGTTAAATACAACGATTATGAAGCTTTTAGATTAGGTATAGGTGGCCAGACTAATGAGAAGCTGAGCGAAAGTTTTAGAATTAATGGCTACTTGGCTTATGGGACTAAAGACGCCGTATTCAAACATAAAATAGGACTAGGTTACCGCATCAGTAAGGAAAAAAACACCTGGCTTACTATTTACAAACAGGACGATATTACGGAGTTTGCGGCAGAGCATTTTTTAACAGACGCTAGGGTATACTCGCTTTTTGAGCCTAGATTGATCAACATCCCTACCTTCTACTTGTATAAAGAATATGGTATGTCCTTACAACAGCGTTTAGTTCCTTCTGTGATTAGTGAGGTCTCGCTTTCGCGAAAGCGAGTTACACCAACAACAAATTACCAATTCATTTTAGAGGATGAGGTTTTTACAGATTATGTGCTAGCGGAGGTTTCTCTAGGAGCAAGGTGGAGCCCGGTAAGTGAATTTATGCGTACACCAAAAGGATATCAAGAAATAACTAGAGGGTATCCTATTTTAAGTGGGCAAATCACACAAGGGATTAAAGGATTTACAGCAAGTAATTTTAATTACCTTAAATTGTCAGGTAAGGTGGAGTATGCTTTTAAAAGAACAGATAAGTCCAGTACAGAACTCCTGTTAGAAGGTCATTACAGTTCAGGAGAAGTGCCTTTAACGCATCTGTACCACGCCTATCCTAATGCCCCTAACAAAGATGAGATCTTACAGCGATTTTCGGTTGCAGGTAGGCGTAGTTTTGAGACCATGTATTTCAATGAATTTTTTTCTGATCAACTCCTGGTAGGTCAAGTCAAGCATCACTTTGCCCCCTTTACTATATTCTCTTTTTTAAAGCCAGAAATGGTTTTAATTTCTAAAGTTGCTTGGGGCGATTTAGACCATGCACAGCGTCATCAAAATGTAACGATCACTACCTTAGAAAAAGGGTATTTTGAGAGTGGTTTTGAGTTGAATAAATTGCTGTTTGGTTTTGGGTTGAGTGCGAGTTACCGTTACGGCGCCTACCATCTTCCAGATTTTGCAGATAATATTGCCATAAAATTTACCTTCTATTTAGAGCTTTAGTTTGCAAAAAGCAGCTGAAAACTCCTTTAAAATTTTCGCCTTTCATTCGGTTCAAAGGATATCCAACTCTTCAGGGGGTAGTAAGGGTTCTTAATTTATAGGGTGCACCACAGATTAAATAACGAATCGCTAAATAATCACGGGTTTTAAAAGTACCTTTGAAGGCTTTAAAATAATGCATGCAAAAGTTATTTAGTTTTAGATTTTGGAACCGTATTGCAAGACTGATACTTCGAAATAGGGAGGTTATTCTTGGGCTTATTGTGATCATCACTATGGCTTTTGCCACACAGTGGAAGTACATGCAATTCACTCATACGGAAGCCAATCTTCTTCCAAATGATCATCCTGTAAATAACGATTACAACAAATTTCTAGATAAATTTGGCGAAGAGGGCAACCTCATCATCCTGGGGGTAGAAAATAAAAATGTAGACGACTTTGAACGTTTTAACGCTTGGAATGAGTTGGCAGATACCTTAGCCACTTTTAAGGAAGTAGAGCTGGTGCTTTCTACTTCTAATTTACCAACCCTATCAAAGACAGAAGACAATACGCAGTTTATTATAGCACCTGCTCTCCAAGAACCACTTCAAAATAATCAGGAGTTGGCAGCTTTTAAAAAGAAGCTTTTCAATGACTTGCCTTTTTATAAAAACTTGATCTATTCAGAAAATGATAGTGTGATACGTACCGCTATTTACTTAAAGAAAGAGATTGTTAACACAAAGCAGCGTGTGGTTTTTATTATGGATAAATTCCAGCCACTTGTTCAAGAATACTCCAATGCAAACGAGTTGGAGATCAGAACCTCTGGAATGCCTTATATCAGAACACTCAATTCTCAGAATATTGTTGATGAGATAGGAATGTTTTTAATCGCCGCATTGGCAATTACTTCTGGGATTTTCTTCTTTTTCTTCAGGTCTTGGAGAGCGACGTTTATTTCCATCATCACGGTGATCATAGGAGTGATGTGGGCTTTTGGTGTTTTAGGATGGATAGGTTATGAAATTACGGTGCTTACGGCTTTAATCCCACCTTTGATTATCGTGATCGGGATTCCCAATTGTATTTTCTTGATCAATAAATACCAACAAGAAATAAAAAAACACGGGAATCAAGCCTTGTCATTGCAACGTGTTATTACTAAAGTAGGTAATGCCACTTTAATGACTAATCTTACTACTGCCAGCGGGTTTGCGACTTTTATCTTTACGGAAAGTAAGTTGTTGGTAGAATTTGGTGTAGTAGCCAGTATTTGTATTATCGCCATATTCTTACTGAGTTTGATGATTATTCCTATTGTTTATAGTTATTTACCTGTACCTAAGGAGCGACATTTACAACACCTCGGTAAAATCTGGATCAACGGATTTGTGTCCTGGAACGAGCGCATGGTTAAGAAAAAGCGCATTCCTATCTATATCACTAGTGTTGTGGTTCTTATTTTGAGTTTTATAGGGATCTATCAAATCAAAGTCTCCGGTAGTCTCATAGAAGACATGCCTAAAGGAATGCAATTTTATAAGGATATCAAGTTTTTTGAAGAGAGCTTTGACGGCATTATGCCATTGGAACTAGTAGTTTACAGTAAAAACGAAAAAGTAACCGCTCTTAAAACACTCAAAAAACTAAACAAACTAGAAGAGCATATCATTGAAACACCAGAGCTTTCTAGACCTATGTCACTGGTGTCTGCTGTTAAATTTAGTAAGCAGGCTTTTTATGGTGGGGATCCAGAATATTTTGACTTGCCTTCTACTTATGACGCGGTTACCATGTCTCAACTGCTAAAGAAAAGCGCTACGGATAGTTCTTTAATGAAAAGTTTTGTGGACAGTACGGGTCAATATGCACGTATGACTACTTTTATGAAGGACATGGGTACCGATCGCATGCAACGCGTAGAAGAAAACTTGAGAGAGAAAATAAAAACTATTTTTCCTGAAGATCGCTATGAAGTAACCCTGACAGGAAAGGCATTGGTCTTTCAAAAAGGAACGGATTATCTCGTTAATAACTTGATACTTTCTTTATCACTGGCCATTGTCCTCATCGCCCTTTTTATGGCGTGGATGTTTAGGTCCCTACGTATGATTTTTGTATCGCTTGTGCCTAACTTATTGCCTCTACTCATTACCGCCGGGTTGATGGGGTATATAGGTGTTCCTATAAAACCATCTACTATTTTAGTGTTTTCCATTGCGTTTGGTATTTCTGTAGACGATACTATTCATTTTTTAGCTAAATACCGTCAAGAGCTCATTGCAAACAACTGGAGAATTAAGAGGTCGGTTTACGCGGCTTTAAAAGAAACGGGTGTGAGTATGTTTTATACTTCTATAGTTCTGTTTTTCGGATTCTTGACTTTTACCTTTTCTAGTTTTGGAGGTACGGTGGCGTTAGGAGCATTAGTGAGTGCTACCTTGCTTTTTGCGATGGCAGCAAATTTATTACTATTGCCTAGTATGTTGCTTTCTTTAGAGAGAAGCATTGCCAACGAGCGCACGTTTAAAAAGCCCGCGATTCCTTTGGTTGAACCAGTTAATGATGAGGAGGAATAGAGAACACCTCCTGTTCCTTTTTTATAAATGCTAAAGTTAATTGTTATATCGCTCAAGGCGAAAGCGATACCCTCCACAAACAGCACCACATTTACCAGCATTATTAATTGTGCTAACGGCGCATAAAAATTATATTTGCCGTACGCAACTGATCAAGAAAACCAATGAAAAGAATAGCAGTCCTACTCCAATCTGACCCTAGTGTGGTCGAGATGACCGTAAAAGGTTGGGTACGTAGTTTTAGAAACGATAGATTTATAGCTCTTAACGATGGTTCTACCATTCATAATTTGCAAGCTGTGATAGCGCCAGAGAATTTTGATCGGGAATTATTAGATCAAATTACTGTTGCCAGCGCTGTTGCTGTCACAGGTCTACTAGTAGAAAGTGAAGGTTCTGGACAGCGAGTAGAACTACAAGCTACTAAAATAGAAGTTCTTGCAGGCGCAGATCCTGAAGAGGTGAAGAAAACAATTTTATCTCCTAAAAGACATAAGCTAGAAACCCTTAGAGAGCAAGCACATTTACGTGTGCGTACCAATACCTTTGGCGCAGTGATGCGTGTACGAGCGGCATTATCTTATGCGGTACATAAATACTTTAATGAGAACGGTTTTTATCAAGCACACACGCCTATCATTACAGGAAGTGATGCTGAAGGTGCAGGAGAAATGTTTAGGGTATCCACTTTAGATCCTAAAAACCTGCCGCTGAATGAAAACGGTACTATCAATTATAAAGAAGATTTCTTTGAAAAGGAATCTAATCTGACTGTTTCTGGGCAACTGGAAGCAGAAACTTATGCCATGGGATTAGGTCAAGTATATACCTTTGGACCAACTTTTAGAGCAGAAAATTCCAATACCTCGCGTCACCTAGCCGAGTTCTGGATGATAGAACCTGAGGTAGCTTTTAACGATCTGGATGCCAACATGGATCTGGCCGAAGATTTTATCAAATACGTGGTCGATTATGCTCTTAAGAATTGTACTGATGACATTGAGTTTCTAGAAAACAGGTTAATAGAAGAGGATAAAAGCAAGCCAGTGCCCGAGCGCAGTCCTATGCCTTTAAGAGAGAAACTAGCCTTTATAGGAAAGAACAATTTTAAGCGTGTTTCTTATACTGAAGCTATTGATATCTTAAGAAATTCCAAGCCTAATAAAAAGAAAAAATTCAAATACATCATTGATGAATGGGGGGCAGATCTACAATCAGAACACGAGCGTTATCTGGTAGAAAAGCATTTTGAATGCCCTGTTATTTTATTTGATTATCCCGCAAAAATCAAGGCCTTTTATATGAGGTTAAACGATGCCGATAGTGAAGGTCGTGAAACCGTAAGAGCCATGGATATTCTTTTTCCTGGAATAGGTGAAATAGTAGGAGGGTCGCAACGTGAAGAACGTTATGAGGTCCTCAAAGGAAAAATGGATGCGATGGGTATCCCTTTAGAAGAGTTAGGATGGTACCTAGAAATGCGCAAATTCGGTAGTGTGGTGCACAGCGGGTTCGGTCTCGGATTTGAAAGACTGGTTATGTTTGTAACTGGAATGGGGAATGTAAGAGATGTGATCCCTTATCCACGTACGCCCGGGAACGCTTCTTTTTAAAAACAATTCAATTATAAGGAAGTCCTGATTTCTCCACTAGAAATCGGGATTTTCTCTTTGGAAGGAGGCCAAGAGTTTAGGGTTGTCATAAATGTAACAACTTTGTCTCTAATCAAATAGGCTTTTAGTATTTTTACTTAGTCACAAAACAACCATGCTTAAACAGTCACTAAATTTTAAATTGTCCCAGAAGTTATCACCTCAACAAATACAATTGATGAAGTTGATACAATTACCTACGCAGGCTTTTGAGCAACGGGTAAAATCAGAACTGGAAGAAAACCCTGCTTTAGATGACGGAAAAGAAAAAACTGATGACGAGTATGATGAATTTTCTAATGAAGAAGATTACCAAGATGGAAATGAATCTATTGAAACCGACGATATTAATGTAGATGATTATCTCAGTGATGACGATATCCCTGAATACCGTACCAAAGCAAATAATTACAGCGCAGATGACGATGAGAAAAGCATACCCTATGCTGCTGGAAAGTCATTTACACAAACCTTATTAGAGCAACTCAACACCATAAGATTAACTGAAGAACATCGAGCTATTGCAGAGTTTCTTGTGGGGAGTATTGATGCTAGTGGTTATATAAGAAGATCTTTAGAAGACATTACTGATGATTTAGCTTTTACTATGAACTTGTATACAGAGGTGGGAGAGGTGGAAAAAGTACTTCAAGTAGTTCATGAATTGGACCCTGCGGGGGTAGGCGCTCGTAATTTGCAAGAGTGTTTGCTGTTACAGCTTTCGCGAAAGCGAAAAACAGAAAGTAATGAGATCGCTATAAAGTTAATAAGGGATTCCTTTGATGCCTTTAGTAAAAAGCATTATTCGAAAATAATGACCAAATACGACATTACCGAAGATGAATTAAGGGCTGCTATAGACGACATTGAGCATTTAAATCCCAAGCCTGGAAGTTCTTATGCAGGCGGTAGTACCCGTGTGGTAGAACAAGTAGTACCTGATTTCACTATTAGAATTAAAGATGGAGAATTAGAACTCACTCTTAACGGGCGTAATGCGCCAGAGCTGCATGTATCTAGAGATTATTCTAATATGTTGCGGGGTTATAAAGAAGCTAAAGAAAAAACCAAGTCTCAAAAAGATGCGGTGATGTTTATTAAACAAAAATTAGATGGAGCAAAATGGTTTATAGACGCCATCAAGCAGCGACAAGAAACCTTATTTATTACGATGTCTACCATCATGCATTACCAGCAAGCTTATTTTCAATCTGGAGACGAACGCAATTTAAGACCTATGATCTTAAAAGATATTGCCGACCAAATTAATATGGATGTCTCTACCGTTTCTCGTGTAGCAAATTCTAAATATGTCGATACTCCTTATGGGACTAAATTGATCAAAGAATTCTTTTCAGAATCCATGACCAATACCGATGGGGAGGAAGTTTCTACTAGGGAAATTAAAAAGATCTTGGAAACGGTTATCAATGAAGAAAGCAAGAAAAAGCCGCTTACCGATCAAAGGCTAGCTGAACTTCTCAAAGAAAAAGGATACCCCATTGCTCGTAGAACAGTGGCGAAGTACAGAGAGCAACTGGATATTCCTGTAGCACGTTTAAGAAAAGAGATTTAGAGCCTATGAAGTGGTTTCTAAAACTGTGGAGCTATCTTGTCAATCCCTTGTTTATCCCTTCCTTAGTAGCGCTATGGTATTTTAATTTCAACTATTATAATGATCCAGAGAGCGTGCGCTTAAAATTGTACCTCATTGTTATCCTTACAGCTGCCATTCCCTTACTCGTTTATACGATGCTGAAGATATTAGGCGTGGTAAATAGTGTTCACCTTTCCAGCACAAAGGAGCGCATTACTCCTTTACTGGTCTACATGATATTGTTAATTATATTGTTGCGAGGAGCTTTTGGAGACGGCCTGCATCTATCATTGTATTACTTTTTTATTGGAATCTTAATCGCAACCTTGGTCGCTACTTTAATGACGGCTTTTAGGTATAAAATAAGTCTTCACTTGATGGCTACAGGTGGTGTTTTGGGTTTTTTAATCATGCTTTCCTTTATTCAAGGAATAAATCTTTTATTCCCTATGGCTCTTATGGGGATTGTTTCTGGTCTTACAGCAACCTCTAGGTTGAGTATGGAGGCACATAAAGGTCACGAACTTATTTTTGGCGTTGCAGTAGGATTGATAAGTCAGGTGCTTGCGTTTAGTTATTCTTTACCTTAGAGAAGAATTACTTAAAGCATATAAAATTCAACACCAAATTTGATGGGTTGTAGATCAACTCGCTGATTATCTATTAAAGCATCTTTATCGAATAAAGTGATCAAATCATACTGCACAAAGGCGTTAAAACTTCCATTTCCCACAGTAAGCGTGGCCGCATAGCGCAATCGATTCAATTCTGGAATATCAGTAAGTATACTACTCCTTTCGGCATTTTTAAATATTGCTTTATAATTGTAGATGTAGGAGAGTTTCACTCCAGTATAAATGCGCCAAAAGCTATAATTAGTAGGAGTGGAAGTACGCCATCTCAATTGAATAGGCATCTCCAGAAGGTTGGTGTTGAACCTATTGCGATCTACGTTAGTATTGTCTTCAATAATGCTGAAAGTAGTCGATCCGCTTGGTGTTTCATCTATAAAAAGATTGGAGTTGTAAGTATTAGTAGAAACTCCCAGTCCGACTCCTATTGCTAGATTGCGCCGCTTATTGATAGGCATGTCTCTAATAAAACCTATGTGAACACCTCCAGAAAACCCGTTCTGAGAGAAAGAATTAGGCTTATTACTGATGAGGTTAAAAGAGAGTCCAACATAGAACTGGTCTTCTCTATACAGAGAATCCACTACGCTGGGTATGGCGTTTTCTTCCTGCTTCTTTTCTTGAGCTACGGAAGAGAATGTGCTTAATAAAAACAATAAAAGAAGGGAAATAAACTTCATATGGTATAGCTACAGTTCAAAAGTAAAGGTATAAAAATAGCCGTTCTTACAAGAACGGCTATTTTAAAAATTGTAAGGACCAAAAGACTACTTCTTTAAGTTTTTTAAAGGGTCACCTTCAATAGAAGTATAACTAATCTTAAGTGCCATAGCTTCCCTTAACTCTTGCTTCACGTCTGTCAAGATTCCCACTTGGGAGTTTTGATCTACTTTTAAAGAAACGGTCATGGAATCTTTATCATCTTCATCCATGGCATTTCTCTTAGTGTTGACAAATGTCTGTACATCACTGACTGGAGAGATTTTATCTCCTAGTTGAATCACTTCAGAAATTCCAAATTGCTTGATAAAATTAGGATTAGGTTTACCTATGTAAATAGTAACGATCTTCTTTTTTTCAGCAAGCTTTTCTACTTGATTTGCTTGTGGAAGCCTATTCTCAATTTGAAGCTCATCATCTCTCATTACCGTGGCGACCATAAAAAAGAACAACAACATGAAAACGATATCTGGAAGTGATGCCGTTGAAACCGCAGGTAATTCACCACTCTTTTTCTTCTTAAACTTAGACATAATTATTCTCTATTTTGAGGTTCAGCTTCAGAGAGGTTTCTTGGAAACAATTCTCTTACTTTTTCCAGTTTGTTTTGCAGCTCTAGGTATTCTGGGCTTTCTTTTTCATCTGCTGGCCAATCGTCCGACCTTTTTGTCATAGACTGGTAGGTTTCGTTATACAAACGCTTTGCTTCCCGATCTCTAAGGATGGCATAAGCCCTTACGAGCTCATTAGTAACCGCTACATACATTTTATAGGAGGTCTGTCTGTCATTAACAAGTGAAATTACCGCTTTCTTAGGGTTGTCTGAAGATTCTGGATTTTTTTCACCTCTACAATAGCTACAAACATCTCTAGGGTCCGTTCCTCCACCGTTATCCAAAAACTTTACAGCCGCGTCAGTTAGTTTGCCTATTTCCATGTCCTTATCCTCTACAAGAAGACGGTTTTCAGCATTTACAACGACTTGAAAAATATTCTTTTCTTTAATCAGTGGTGGTTTCACATCTTCAGGAAGTGGTGGTGGTAGCTTACTAGCAATACCACTATCTACTTCAATCGTGGTGGTAACCAGGAAGAAGATCAATAGTAGGAATGCGATGTCTGCCATCGATCCCGCGTTTACTTCTGGTGCAGATCTTCTAGCCATAATTTATTTTTTTATGAGTTTGCTTATTCCCGACCACACGACGGTTCCTACAGCAACAATTGCAAGGATGTAGAACATGTATAAAGAAGCTCCAATCCAGCGAGAGGTTCCCGCTGTAAGTAGTTCTCCGTCTTCTAATTCAATTACCTTACCATTGATATCCACAACGCTGTCATCGGCCAATGCATAATAAGAGATCAGCGCTACAACTGCCAATAATCCTATTGATATCCCTGCTTTTTTAAGAGCCGCTGGATTGGTCATTAACCCTTTAATTACAAAGATAAGTACAATAACTACAGTGAGGACGAGCGAAATATACGCAAGATATATAAGAGGAGATACGGTAACCGCTTGGCTGTCTCCCGTATTGAGTTCAATGGCTTCATCACCTAAAGCAAGCGTATAGAAAAAGAATCCCATTGCTATAAGGCTCAAAAGAAGAACTAGGTATTTTAATGCTTTATGTAAAACCATGATTTGTTTTTGTTATGATGAATTACTTACCTTTCTTGTAATCTACAAGAATATCGATAAGAGTGATAGAGGCATCTTCCATATCATTTACAATACTATCGATTTTAGAAACGATGTAATTATAAAAAATCTGAAGAATAATGGCTACGATAAGTCCAAATACGGTTGTTAATAGCGCGACTTTAATACCACCAGCTACTAGAGAAGGCTCCATAGTTCCCGCCTCTTCAATACTGTTAAAGGATCCAATCATACCTATTACGGTACCCATAAATCCAAGCATTGGAGCAAGTGCTATAAATAAAGATACCCATGAAACGTTCTTTTCTAGTTGGCCCATTTGAACCCCACCATAAGCAACAACTGCTTTTTCAGCGGCTTCAATGCTTTCGTCAGCTCTATCAAGTCCTTGATAATAGATAGAAGCAACAGGTCCTTCTGTATTGCGACAAATTTCTTTGGCAGCTTCTATACCCCCATTTTTAAGAGCTTCTTCTACGTCTGCAGCAAGTTTCTTAGAGTTTGTTGTAGAAAGATTTAAATAGATAATTCTTTCAATGGCAATAGCTAGTCCTAATATAAGACAGACTAGAACGATTGCCATAAATCCAGGACCTCCATCAATAAAGTTTTTCTTTAGGACTTGGTGGAAAGTTTCTGTCGTTTTGGTCTCAGTAGCATTTTGTACTAATGCTGAGGCTGAAGCAACACCAGTAACACCTAATGTCATGGCTGCCGTGAATAAAATTGAAAGGGATCGTTTCATTTGACTTATTGAATTAATTTAAATTTTCTGTTTAAGGAGTAAATATATAATTTATGCTGCGAAAATAACACAACATTTTTAAAAGTAGCTTTAAAAATTTAGGGAATAGGGGCATAATGATCACATTTAACAAATCTAATCATTAATAAAACCAGGGCTATGCAGTGGCTAAGAGCCTTCTTGCTACTAGTGTTATCTAATTGTTAACAATAAGAAGCCTTTCATAAACAAAAAAAAGAGCCTTTTTAAAATCAAAAAAGAGCTCTTTTAATGTACCTCAGGCCGGAATCGAACCGGCACGCCGTAAAGCATTGGATTTTGAATCCAACGTGTCTACCAATTCCACCACTGAGGCATTTTTTAAACTGGAGGGACAAAAGTACTAAATAAAAATACTTATTAAATACAAATTGCTTGTTATTTAGAATAGCGTCTCTAAAATTATAAGTACATTTGCAGCCTTAAAATCACGTCTTAAAAGATGTTAATATGAATTACGCTTTACAACAAGATGCCAAATTATTCGGCTGTCGTCAGAGTATGGACCTTGCAGCTGCTATTGCAGACAAGTATGGGGCCGCTTTAGGTAAGGTGAATTTTTCTACTTTTAGTGATGGAGAGTTTCAACCGTCCTTTGAGGAATCTATACGAGGACGACGCATTTTTATTATCGGCTCTACACAACCTAGTAGTGACCACATTATGGAAATGCTTTTGATGATCGATGCTGCCAAGCGCGCTAGTGCAAGACATATTACAGCGGTGATTCCTTACTTTGGTTGGGCGAGACAAGATCGTAAAGACAAACCTAGGGTGCCTATAGGTGCAAAAATGATCGCTAAAATTTTAGAATCTGCAGGGGCAACTCGCATTATTACTATGGATTTGCATGCCGATCAGATCCAAGGGTTTTTTGAAAAGCCTGTAGACCATCTTTTTGCCAGCTCTTTATTTATACCTTATTTAAGAAGTCTCAATTTAACAGATCTTACGATAGCCTCTCCAGATATGGGAGGTTCTAAGCGCGCTTATGCCTATGCCAAGACCTTAGAAAGTGATGTAGTGGTTTGTTACAAGCAGCGTCAGAAAGCAAATGTGATTTCCCATATGGAGTTGATTGGTAATGTGACTGGAAAAAATGTGGTCTTAGTAGATGACATGGTAGACACTGCTGGTACACTTACTAAAGCTGCGGACGTCATGATGGAAAGAGGAGCAAAAAGTGTTAGAGCTATTTGTACCCATGCGATCCTATCAGGTAAAGCTTATGAGCGTATCAATAACTCGCAATTATTAGAATTAATCGTTACCGATTCGATCCCGTTAAAACAAGAAAGCCCTAAAATTAGAGTGCTTTCCTGCGCGGCATTATTTGCCGGAGTGATGCAAAGTGTGCAAAACAATGAATCAATCAGTGACAACTTTATAATGTAATTTCATTAACTAAATATATATAACATGAAATCAATCACGATCTTAGGATCAAAAAGAGAAAGCGTGGGCAAAAAGTCAACTAAAGCCTTACGTAATGCTGGATTGGTTCCTTGCGTAATTTACGGAGGAGACGAGCCTATACACTTTTCAGCAGAAGAGAAAGCATTTAAAAAATTGGTGTACACTCCAGATGCACATACCGTGGTTATCGATCTAGGTAATGATGGTCAATTCAAAGCAATTGCTCAAGACATGCAATGGCATCCAGTAAGAGAACTTCTTTTACATGCCGATTTCTATCAAATCTTTGATGATAAAATGGTAACAATGGAAGTGCCAGTAGTTCTAGAAGGAGTTTCAAAAGGTGTTCTTAATGGTGGTGTGTTACGTCGTAATAATCGCAAACTAAAAGTAAAAGCATTACCAGCTAACTTGCCTGACTCTATTACTATAGATATTACTCCTATGAAAATAGGAAATAAGAAATACGTACGTGATTTAAGAGTAGCGGAATATGAAATCATGCACCCAGACTCAGTAGTAGTAGTGATGATCAAAACTTCTCGTACTGCTGTCATCGAAGATGACGACAGTGATAATGTTGAAGCAGCAGATGTTCCTTCTTCTCAAGATGAAGAAGCTGCTGAATAACCAATTTTTATATGATATAGAAGCTGCAAGATTTAGTTCTTGCAGCTTTTTTTATTTTTACACCATAGCCTGTTGAATTGGCTTAAAAAAATACTTGTTCGTGAAGCTACCATCACGACTATTCTAAATGAAAAGGATCCCATGAAAAAATTCATGATTATAGGTCTGGGAAATCCAGGCGCAAAATATGTGCAAACCAGGCATAATATAGGTTTTAAAGTACTGGATGAGATCGCTAGTTGCAAGGAAACTGCTTTTGAAACTTTAAAGTTAGGAGAGGTTGCAAGTATTACTCATAAAGGTAAAAGCGTCCTATTATTAAAACCAAATACCTATATGAACTTAAGTGGTAAAGCGATTAAGTTTTATATGAAACAAGAAAACATCGACATAGAAAACATTCTTGTCGTTACAGATGATTTGAACCTTCCATTTGGTACTTTACGCATGAAGGCCAAAGGAACTGATGGAGGTCATAACGGTTTAAAAGACATTCAAATCACATTAAATACTCCTAAATATGCTCGATTGCGTTTTGGAATTTCTGACGAATTTTCAAAGGGGAGCCAGGTAGATTATGTGTTAGGGGAGTGGAATAAGGACGAACAGAAAGCCCTGCCGGAACGCTTGAGCACAGCTGTTGAAATGGCTCTTTCTTTTACGCACGCAGGACTTGCTAACACGATGAACCAGTATAATGGGAAGTGATTTATAGAAAGAGAATAGTTGGATGGAGGTTCCGCTTTCGCGAAAGCGAGACAACAACCAATCAACACATCAAATTACAAGCATTAAAAGGCTCTTAAAAGGCTCCAAATGTGAGGAGATTATCATAATTTGCATGCTTTCAAAGAACATCCTAAATTGAACACCTATACCAACATTGATCAATATAAAGCTTCTAAAGGCGCTGTGGTAACCATAGGCACTTTTGACGGAGTGCATCACGGACACCAAAAAATTCTAAAACGAGTGGTAAGCAGAGCTCAAAGAGATTCTTTGACAAGTGTTCTTCTTACTTTTTTTCCGCATCCTAGAATGGTGTTACAACCAGATCAGGACCTTAAGCTTATCAATTCTATCGATGAGCGTGTGGCCCTTGTAGCAAGTCAAGGGATTGAAAATGTTGTGATCCATCCTTTTTCCCTTATTTTTTCTAGAACTACTGCTATTGACTATGTAAAAGACATCCTTGTGGATCGCTTAAACGCCAAAGTTGTGGTGATAGGTTATGACCACCGATTTGGAATTAATAGGTCGGCAAGCATTAAAGAATTGAAAGAATATGCACGAGAATTTGATTTTGAAGTCGTCGAGATTTCAAAAAAAGAAGTAGAAGAAGTAACGGTAAGTAGCACCAAGATAAGGGCCACATTGGAAAACGGCTCTATTGAAATTACTAATAAATACTTGAATAGGTATTTCAGCCTTCATGGAGTCATTATTATTGGAAAGAAAATAGGACGTACCATTGGCTATCCTACAGCAAACCTATCTGTTAAAGAATCTTATAAAATCATACCAGCACCAGGAGTATACATTACAAGTTCCATAATCAATAACCAGCGTGTCTACGGAATGACTAACATAGGGACCAACCCGACGATTTCTAGCGATGCCTCACAGACTATAGAGACGTATTATTTAGACCTTAAAGAAGATCTTTATGGCAAAGAGATGGAACTTTTCTTTCATAAACGATTGAGAAATGAAGAGAAATTTCCTCACCTTACAGATCTAGTAGCAGCCATGCAGTTGGATGAGAATAACACCAGGCTTTATGCACAGCAACTGGGATAGATGGCTTTTTACACAAGTAGATAATACGGCTCTGGTTCTTTTTAGAATGCTGTTTGGGTTGCTTATTGCTTGTGAGGCTTTTGGCTCTATTGCATTAGGTGCGGTAAACAGGCTTTTTATAGAGCCTGATTTTACCTTTACTTTTATAGGGTTTGAATTCCTAGAACCACTTCCTGGAAATTGGATGTATGTCTTGTATGTCCTTATGGGAATTGCAGGGCTACTGGTCATGTTGGGTTATAAATACCGAATGGCTCTATTGTTCTATGCCATCAGTTGGGCCTATGTGTATTTAATGCAAAAGAGCAGCTATAACAACCATTGCTATTTATTAATGCTTCTCAATTTTTTAATGTTGCTGCTTCCAGCAAATCGATCAGCTTCTTTGGATGCTATACAGCATCCTACGTTCAGAAAAGAGCACATGTCCAGATGGATTTATGTACTCATTAGTATATTTTTGGGAATCATCTATGCGTATGCGAGCGTGGCAAAATTTTATCCAGATTGGTTAGATGGTAGTTTTCCTAGATATTTGATGAGCACAAGAGGTAGGAATTTTGATATTCTACAACAGGACTGGGTGCATCAAGCCATACTGTATTTTGGATTATTCTTTGATCTCTTGATCGTGCCCATGTTGCTTTGGAAAAAAACAAGATGGTTTGCTGTTAGTGCCTCTGTATTTTTTCATGTATTTAATAGTGTGGTTTTCCAAATCGGTATTTTTCCGTATCTCGCTTTGTCCTTTTTACTCTTTTTCTTTTCTACGGAGCTGTTACATAAAAGATTCCTTTGGAAGAAATCCTATTATGCCGCTGCGGAAGTTATGGTCCCTAAATCAAAGAACTTTGTTGTCCTTTCTGGAACGCTCTTTCTTTTGGTCATGCTCCTATTGCCTTTACGGCATTGGATCATAAAAGATGACGTGCTTTGGACTGAAGAAGGGCATCGATTGAGCTGGCGCATGATGCTGCGCAGTAGAGCTGGATCAGGGACATTTTATATAGTGGAAAAAGATACCGGTAAGAAAACAGCTGTCCGGTTAAAGGATTATTTGAGTCCTAAACAGCAGTCGTCTGTACAATCAAAGCCTGATTTTATTTGGCAATTTGCTCAAGAACTAGAGGAAATATACGCTGAAGAAGGCAAAGCAATCGAGGTTTATGCAGACTTAAAAGTATCTATAAACGGACGAATTAGAAAGCAATTTACGGACCCTACAGTAGATCTTGCTCAGGAAGAATGGAGTCATTTTAAACACCATAACTGGATTTTACCTTCTTCTCTTGATAAAGAAAAGGAGCTGCTTAAAAACTAAGCCACACTTAAGAGTAGTTATGTTACCGATAATCCCTAATTTTACTTTTTATATTTTAAATAAGATCACATGCTTCAAATAGCAGAAATACGTGAAAATAAAGAGGCTTTTGCAAAAGCTTTACAAAAGAGAAACATCGATGCGCTTCCTTTATTGGAAAGTGCCATTGCTGTGGATGAAAATCGCCGTAATCTTCAAGCGCAACTAGATGAAACCCTGTCAAAAAGCAACAAGCTTTCTAAAGAGATTGGAGACTTATTTCAGTCTGGAAATGTCGCTGAAGCAAATGAGCTCAAAGCCCAAACAACTGATCTAAAAGAATCTTCCAAACAGTTGAGTGACCAACTGAGTGCTGTTGTCGAAGAATTACAGACCATTTTATATGCGATTCCCAACATACCTCAAGACAGCGTTCCTGCTGGTAGTAGCGATGAGGATAACGAGGTGGTTTTCCAATATGGAGACCTACCAATATTGCATGAGGGGGCAAAACCGCACTGGGAATTAGTGAAGGATTACGACATCATTGATTTTGAACTAGGGAATAAAATTACTGGAGCTGGGTTTCCGGTATACAAAAATAAAGGCGCGAGATTACAACGTGCGTTGATCAATTATTTCCTAGATAAAAATACGGCTGCTGGTTATGAGGAGATGCAAGTACCCTTATTGGTTAATGAAGCCAGTGGTTATGGAACCGGTCAGTTACCAGATAAAGAAGGACAGATGTATCACGTCGGTATAGATGACCTGTATTTGATCCCAACAGCTGAAGTGCCTATTACCAACTTATATCGCGGCAGTCTTTTAGAGATAAAAGACTTTCCTATTGCTATGACGGGTTATACCCCATGTTTCCGTCGTGAGGCTGGAAGTTATGGAAGTGACGTAAGAGGATTGAACCGTTTGCACCAATTTGATAAAGTAGAAATCTTGCGTATCGAGCATCCGGATCAGAGTGATGCTGCCCTAGATGCTATGGTGGTGCATGTAAAAGGAATTCTTGAAGAGTTGGAATTGCCTTATCGTATTTTAAGACTTTGTGGAGGTGATTTAGGATTTACTTCTACCTTAACTTATGACTTTGAAGTGTACAGTGCCGCTCAAGAAAAATGGTTAGAAGTAAGCAGTGTTTCCAACTTTAAGACCTTTCAAGCAAATCGGTTGAAATTGCGTTACAGAACCGGAGATAAAGGAACAGAACTGGCCCATACTTTAAATGGGAGTTCCTTAGCTTTACCCCGCATTCTTGCCAGTATTCTTGAAAATTTTCAAGTCCATAATGCCCTACATATCCCTAAAGTATTGATCCCTTATTGTGGTTTTGATGCGATAGATTAACTTTTATATCTTATGCGTACTCTCTTTTTAGTTGCTGCAGTGCTTTTTGGTTTCATGGGCTTTGCTCAAGATGTTAAGCTTGCCGAAAACTATATGGATCAAGGAGAATACACCAAAGCCTTAAAAATCTATCAAAAAATCTATGAACTCAATAAGCGTAATCCTAGAAGCGTATTTGCGTTGATAGAGGTTTATCAGCAATTAGAACGCTATAAAAGTGTAGATTCATTAATCGATATCGCTCAGAAAACAGCACCTCGCGATGAGCTGTTTTCCATTGAAAGAGGTTATAATGCTACCTTGCAGGGAAAAGATAGTGTAGCTAACAGGTACTATCAAAAAGCCATAACTGCTATAGATTCCTTACCGCAACTTACCTATCAGATTGCCGATAGATTTGAACAGCGCAATGAACTGGATAGGGCTATTGCCGCCTATGAAAAAGGAATGGCGCTCGATGACCGGCTCAATTACAATTATCAGCTAGCAAGATTATATGGTGAGAAAGGTGATCTGGAAAAGATGTTTGATACCAACATCAAAATGATAGAGCAAAATGCGGTCTATCGTTCTCGTGCTCAAGCACTTTTTGCTCAATATGTCACCGATGATGCAGCTAATGAAGGGAATCAGATATTAAGGAAAGTATTGTTGCTGCGCCTACGTGAACATCCAGACCCTACCTACAATCAGTTGTTGTCATGGCTTTTTGTGCAGCAAAAGGATTTTAAAAAAGCCTTCATTCAAGAAAAGGCGATCTATAGGCGTGATCCAACCAATATGTATAATATTCAAGATCTGGTAGAAACGGCTATTGAAGAGAAGGATCTGGAAGCAGCAGGAGAGATACTGGAGTACATGATTGAAGAAACACAAGCTATAAGTGTAAAGTATACCGCCCAAAGCCTTAAGATTAAATTAAAAGCTGCTGCGGCAACCGCTGAAGCCTATGAACAGATCAAACAAGATTACGAACATCTCTTAATCTATTACGGTAGGGGTAAAGAGACGTTTAGATTACAACTGGACTATGCTAACTTCTTAGCATTTAAAATAAATCAACCTCAAGAGGCAATTGATTTACTTGTCGCTTTAGAGAAAACAAGTCTGAGTAAATTTCAAAAAGCAGATGTTAAAATGGTATTGGCTGATATTCTGGTGTTGCAGGAGCAATTCAATAGAGCACTGATCTATTACAGCCAGATTCAGAATGATTTGCCCAATGATTTGCGTTCTCAGGAATCCCAATTTAAAGTAGCGCGTACCAGCTATTTTCAAGGCGATTTTTCTTGGAGCCTTACTCAGTTAAAGGTGCTGCGCAGCGCTGCTAGTAAGCTTATTGCAAACGACGCTATGCAGTTAAGCCTCACTATTGCAGACCACTCTATAGAAGACACTACTTTTGTTGCGTTGAAAGCTTTCGCGAAAGCGGAATTAAAACACTATCAGAACAAAAGAGCAGAAGCCATTACCTTATACGATCAATTACTCCTAAATCATAAAGGAGATCCTATCGAAGATGAGGCCTTGCTTAACCAAGCTCAGCTTTATGAAGTAGAAGGGCGCTTTGAAAAAGCAAGAGGTAATTACCAACTGATTATCGATAATTATGCAGATGGAATCCTTGCAGATGATGCGTATTACCTACTGGGGCTGTTGTATCAACAACAACTTGAAAACCCTCAAAAAGCTAAAGATCTTTTTGAAAAAATAATATTTAACCATGCCGATAGTATTCATTTTGTAGATGCCCGTAGGCGCTATCGCAGGTTGCGTGGGGATGAACAGGAAAAGGCTTTTTAACGCTTATTAAAATCAATCTATTTATGATTATTTATAATGTCACTTGTAATATGGATGCCTCTTTGGAGTCCGAATGGATCCCGTGGATAAGAGAGTATATTGCTAAAGTGTTAGGTACGGGCCTATTTATGGATGCAAGACTTACTAGAGTTCTTGTAGAAGATAAAGATGGCTCCAGCACATTCTCAATCCAGTATAAAGCGATTGATAAAGATGCGCTTCAACAATATTACGACGATTATGCTCCTGCATTAAGGCAAGAAGGTCTTACTAAATTTGGAGAGCGCGTGTTGTCCTTTAGAACAGAGCTGGAATTGATTGATGAATATCATGTAAAACGAAATTAGTAGGTAGTCGTTACCTATAATAAAAAGGGAACTATAATACCCCTTTAATTAATCAACTATACACCAATAACTAAAAAATTTGGCTAAATACAAACCTAAATACACTTCACAAGACAAAGGGGTTACTGCAAAAAAACACTTAGGTCAGCACTTTTTAAAAGATGAAACTGTAGCCATACGAATAGCAGACTGCTTGAGTTACAAAGGCTATGATCAGGTACTAGAAATAGGTCCAGGAACAGGAGTGCTTACCAAGCATGTGATCAGAAAAGAAATCAAAGTTACTGCTCTAGAATTGGATCGAGAATCGGTAGCTTATTTAAAGCAAAGCTTTCCTATAGAACACTCAAAAATTGTCAACGAAAACACCTTTGAAGTGGTAGAAGCAGACTTTCTTAAAAAAGATTTAAGTGATATTTATGGAGAGGGTTCTTTTGCCATCATAGGTAATTTCCCATATAATATCAGTACACAAATCGTCTTTAAGGCGCTTGAAAATAGAGATCAAATTCCAGAATTTGGAGGGATGTTTCAAAAAGAAGTGGCAAAACGTATTTGTGCTTCTCACGGTTCTAAAACATATGGAATACTATCTGTTTTAGCTCAAGCCTACTATCATGCTGAGTACCTTTTTACCGTCGGACCTGAAGTGTTCAATCCGCCACCTAGAGTAGATAGTGGTGTGTTGCGCTTAACTCGAAAAGAAGACTACAACAAGTTACCTTGCTCTTATGCCAAATTGCGGGAGGTGGTTAAATTAGCTTTTCAGCAGCGTCGTAAGACCTTGAGAAACTCATTAAAAACAATGAATTTACCTGATGAAATGCGAGAAATGCAGATTTTTAATCTGAGGCCAGAACAGATCAGTGTGGAGATGTTTGTGGAGTTGGTGCAAGAGATAGAGGCTATTTAGGGATGATATTTTGTCCATATAACAGCTTCTTTTACAAAATGACAACTGCCATATCTTTCACTTTTATATCACAAACATCATAAGATCGACATCCTGCACTGGAACGATCCTTTTATAGAAAATGCTTGGCGTACACAAGTACTGAGCAGGTTTTTTTGTCATGGAAAATCTTAAAATCTATTACTTTATTTTTTATTGAATGCACTTAGAATATAGGTTCATTAAAAACTAAAATATCGATATAAGTAACTACAATACTTGTATTTTGACTATGGGCTTACTTTTGTTTAACTTTGTAGAAACATTAAAGAAAAATATCATGGCTCTAGAAATAACAGATGCAAACTTTGAAGAAACCGTATTAAAAAGTGACAAGCCAGTGCTGGTTGACTTTTGGGCAGCTTGGTGTGGGCCATGTCGCATGGTAGGACCTATCATTGACGAGGTTTCTGCTGAATATGCTGATAAAGCTCTTGTAGGGAAAATGGACGTTGATGCTAATCAAGAATTTGCTGCAAAATACGGCGTGCGTAACATCCCTACCGTATTGGTTTTTCAAAATGGCGAAGTAGTGGGCCGTCAGGTAGGTGTTGCTCCTAAAAATGCGTACACCGATGCTTTAGATGCTCTTTTGAACTAGCTTTACGTACCTTGCCATAAAGCCTGTTCTTGCTCGATCAGGCTTTTTTTATGCTCTTTTTTCAGATTTGTAGCAGCCTATCTCATTAGTTGATGGTCCACTGGAATTGGCTAGGCATACCTGAATACCACAAATTTAAAATTACCACTAAAAGCAGAAAAGACACCTCCATAATTCCTGCTTTATTTTATTATCTTCACCCTATGGACATACAAAGGGAGCTCAATACAACTACTGGTTTTAAAAACTTACAGTTACTTGCTAGCCAAGTGGTGGAAGGTTATATAAGTGGGATGCATAAATCTCCTTTTCATGGCTTTAGTGCGGAGTTTGCTGAACATAAAATGTACCACCCTGGAGAAAGTACCCGTCATATCGATTGGAAATTATTTGCTAAAACAGATAAGCTGTATACTAAAAGGTATGATGAGGAAACCAACTTGCGTTGTCATCTTATTATAGATAATAGTCCATCGATGCACTATCCACTTATTAAGAAGCAAGAAATAGGATCGCTTAATAAAATAGGGTTTACGGCACTCGCTGCTGCAAGTCTAATGAACTTATTGAAGAAACAACGCGATGCGGTAGGATTGAGTATTTATGCTGACGAGTACGAGTATTACGCTCCAGAAAAAGGAAGTGAGCGGCATCACCATATGTTGTTGGATCAACTTTCTAGAATAAGTAGCAGTACACCTAGTGCCACAACAACAGACACTTATAAATACCTGCATGAAATAGCAGAGAACATCAAACGCAGGTCGCTTATTTTTCTTTTCACAGATATGTTCCAAAGCGATAGGCATGAAGATGAACTCTTTGAAGCTTTAAGGCATTTAAAGTATAATAAACATGATGTAGTTCTTTTTCATACCTACGATAGTGCTACTGAGGTCAACTTTGAATTCTCCAATCGACCCACTCGGTATACAGATGTGGAAACAGGAGAATACGTCAACCTCTATGCAGACAACGTAAGAGAAGAATATAAGAAGGTAGTAAAGGAATATTTTGAGAAATTGAAGATGCGTTGCGGGCAGAATAAGATCAAGTACCTGCCGGTAGACATTCAGCAAAATTTTGATGTGATAATGACTACTTTCTTGCTAGAAAGACAGCTTTTTAAGTAGGCACTACTTTAACAGAGTTGAATTGTTCCTCTTGAGGGTATCTTATAACTAGATTTTAAAAAAAATAAAAAAGCCTATCTCAAGATAGGCTTAGTGCAACTGGTTGATTGAAAAAACTTCGAGTTGCTGTAAGGAATTGCTGGCTAAATCCTATTGATATGAACAGGCATTTTTCTTTGTTAGGATAAAAATGCCTAGCTCTTGATGAGTTGTTCTACCTGTACTTGATCATCTTGTATCAACTCTACGAAATACATCCCTTGTTGTAAATCACTAATTCCATAATAGCCTTGCGATCCTTCAAAACTTTTTACGAGTTGACCGGATACATTGTAAATACGTAGGCGTTCTACTTCTTCAGATAGCTTAAACGCATCGGTTACTGGATTAGGAAATAACTTAATTAAAGAAGAGGAGAGAAGTACCTCATCGTTACTT
>Ga0136655_1000125_pt1 | contig 32883 bp, 32 predicted proteins | sample CPBDNA_2_FD_94863 | JGI IMG/M metagenome (GOLD analysis project Ga0136655, IMG submission 94863) | Freshwater to marine salinity gradient microbial communities from Chesapeake Bay, USA - CPBay_Spr_15_0.8_DNA (version 2) | ecosystem: Environmental > Aquatic > Marine > Coastal | place: USA... | reverse complement strand
GGTAGCCACCACCCATCACAGTTCTTTTTCCTTCGCCCTGTTCCAGGGTGGGGTCGGCACCGTTCACCAGTTAAAGATCTCTATCTCTGTGGAGCTGGCACATGGCCTGGTGGTGGCGTTGGAGGTGCCAGCGGTTCCATGGTTGCCAAGATCCTGAGCTAAAGAACTTCTTGGGCGGTGCACCAGACTTAGCGATACGGAGAGAAGTCGGGTTTGCGTTTCTCAATAAAGGCTTGGCCGCCCTCTTTTGCTTCATCGGTATCGACGAATAAGTCGAGTACATCAAATGCCAAGGATTGAATGCCGACCATGTGGTCTGTATCTGCATTAAAGCTGTGTTTGATGGTTTTGAGTGCCGTGGGAGAGAGTGCGGCTACTTTACGGCCCCACTCCATGGCAAGGGGCATCAGTTCATCGGGTTCGACCACCCGATTGACCAAGCCCCAGCGCTCTGCTGTTTCTGCGTCATATTGATCGCAGAAAAACCAAATCTCCCGGGCACGTTTCTCACCCACCACCCGAGCCAAATAAGCGGTTCCAAACCCGGCGTCAAAACTTCCAACTCGTGGGCCCACTTGACCAAACTTTGCCGTTGTCGAGGCGAGGGAAACATCGCAGAGCACATGCAGCACGTGACCACCGCCGATTGCAAAACCATTCACGGCCGCAATAACGGGTTTGGGGATCTCTCGGATCAGACGGTGAAGTCGCTCGATTTCAAAAACCCCCATTTCAGTTTCACCGTAACCGCCCGTCTCATTACGTTCTTTCTGATCACCCCCGGAGCAAAAGGCTTTGGGCCCAGCTCCCGTGAGCACCACTGCGGCAACACCTTTATCCACGTAGGCGTATCGGAATGCGTAAATCAATTCATCAACGGTGCGACCGCGAAGGGCGTTGTAGCGATCTGGTCGGTTGATCGTGATTACAGCAACCTGGTCAGTGAGTTCGTAGGTTATGTCGGTGAACTCTGAAATTTTAATCATTACGCCTCCAAGAGAATCGCGATACCGAGACCAACACCAATACATGCAGTCGCAATTGCACGACCACCACCACGCGCATGAAGATTGCGAGCAGCATCAACAACGACTCGAGCAGCGGAGGCACCAACGGGATGCCCCATTGCTATCGATCCTCCATTGGGATTTACTTTTGACACGTCAATGCGTGGTTCTTCCCGGAGAACCGTGAGGACCATTGCAGCAAAGGCTTCATTGATTTCGAATAGATCGATATCACCGAAGGTCAAGTTATTACGCTGCAATAACTTGTGCATTGCAGGAACAGGGGCGTTTGCGAATCTGTCGGGCTCAACCGCAACAACCGCTGATGAAATTATGGAGGCATACGAGTCAAGATTGAGATCCCTCGCGATGTCTTCTCGCGTGATTAGCGCGGCTACGGAACCGTCGTTGATGGGAGATGAATTACCAGCGGTTACGGTCCCGTCGGTGGTAAATGCGGGTTTCAATGCACCGAGCGTTTCGAGTGTCGTGGTGGGTCGAATTGATTCATCTCGGGTCAAGTTGTTAACGGAGAATGCAAACCCGTCGTGCACGCCTCGGTCCCAGGCAGCAGAAGCCAATTCATGTGACCGCACCGACCATTCATCTTGCTCTAGTCTCCCGATGCCCAATTCCTGTGCACTGCGTTGTGCGCACTCGCCGAGGGAGTCTGTCCAATTTTTGGGGAATGCCGGGTTGATCATTCGCCAACCCACAGTGGTTTGCTCCAATTTCATCGATGCATCAAGTGGCTTATCGGGCTTGGGCAGAACGAATGGCGCGCGACTCATGCTTTCCACTCCACCAGCGATAACGATGTCCATGTCACCCGAGTGCACCGCCCTCGAGGCTTGCACAATTGCCTCACCTCCCGAACCGCAAAGCCTGTTCAGGGTCACGCCTGGAATAGTGACGGGGAAGTCGGCCAGGAGGGCGCCCATGCGGGCCACATTGCGGTTGTCCTCGCCGGCGCCATTCGCATCGCCCATAACTATGTCATCGACTTGAGACAGGTCCAGACTAGGAATTGACCCGGCAAGCTCTCGCAGACTCAGCGCCAAGAGGTCGTCCGGGCGAATCCCTGAGAGGGCACCTCGATTCTTGCCAAACATTGTCCGCTTTGCTGCGGCAACTACGGGACGGGTGGGGGTCATGTGTCGTATTATTGCCGATCGACAGAGAAGTGCACTATTCATGGGGTCTTTTGGTCCTAATATTTAGCTCAGGAAGGAAAGTCCGATGAATACGTCGAGGCAATCTCCTTTCCGTTGCCTAGTGACTGGTGCCAGTCGAGGTATTGGTGCAGCAATTGTGGGTGATTTGGCCAGCGCTGGCTACCCAATTGCCCTGACTGCTCGAACTGAGTCGGACCTGCTTGCAGTTGCAAGCACTTTGGATGTGCCACATTTGGTCATCCCAGGCGATGTCACGGACCCCACCGCCGCTGACAGGATTGTCCAGCACGTGGTGGGCGAATGGAATGGCCTCGATGTTCTCGTTATTAACGCAGGCGAAGGGATCTCCGCTCCCATAACGCGGACCGACGACGCACTATGGGAGCGAATGATCGAACTCAATCTCAATGCGCCATTCCGATTCATGCGTGCGGCTATACCCACGATGAAAGAGCAAGGCTTTGGCCGCATTGTTGTCATTGCAAGCGTTGCCTCACGTGTCGGAGCCCCCTACATCTCGGCCTACACCGCCGCAAAGCACGGAGTCCTAGGTTTAGTCCGGTCCGCCGCAGCGGAATTGTCGCCACACGGGATCACCGTGAACGCTGTGTGTCCTGGCTATGTAAACACACCGATGACAGCCCGTACTGTTGATTCTATTGTTGAAAAGACGGGCAGGGATAGGAGTGAAGTGCTGCACACATTAGCTCAAGAACAGGGACATGGAAAGTTGATTGAACCCGAAGAAGTTGCGGCGACAGTTAATTTCCTTGTCCACGAACAGGGTGCAATAAACGGACAAGGGATCACCCTTGATGGCGGGAAGGTGCAGATATGACCGTAAAGAGAATCAATCCGGAGTCACTTGCTCCACCAATTGGATTTTCGCATGCAGTGGTGGCCGAAGGTTCCACGATTGTCTTACTCGCTGGACAGACAGCATTAAACACCGACAACGTAATTGTGGGGGCGACAATCGTTGAGCAAGTGGAAAAAGTCTTGCAAAATTTATTGGCCGCATTGGCAGCTGCTGGTGGAAACCCGTCGCAGCTCGCAAAACTCACCATCTATTGCGTTGATCCTGTTGATTACCGCGCGCACTCAAGGGAAATCGGAGCGGTATGGAAACGACTTGTTGGGCGGGATTACCCCGCAATGACACTTGTTGGCGTCACGCGCCTGTGGGATGACGAAGCACTGATCGAAATTGAAGGAACAGCGATTCTCCCGTGACATCACACCTTGATCTGCGTCCCCTGTGGGCGGCGACATCCATCGCCGTTATCGGGGCGACGGAGCGCGTCGGTGCAATGGGCCGCTTGCCGCTGGAGTACTTGATCAAACATGGTTTCGATGGATTCATTGCGCCCGTGAACCCAAAGGGCGGAGAGATTTTCGGCATGGAGGCTTTCGCCTCCATGGCATCCGTTCCACAACATATTGACCTAGCCCTCATTATGGTGCCCGCCCAACTCGTCAAAGATGCCGTGCGAGATTGCGCGGATGCTGGTGTGAATGTCGCTATTGTCATGTCTTCAGGTTTCGCCGAGGTTGATGAAAAAGGTGCTGCCGCACAACAGGAATTGGTCGATATCGCTCGAACCAAGGGAATGCGTATTGTCGGGCCCAACTGCATTGGATCCGTGGGCGGCGCCCATAAAGTGCTTGCAACGTTTAGCCCAGTCTTTTCCTCCGAATCAACCCCGTTACCCGACGGACGCATTGCGTTAGTGAGCCAATCGGGTGCACTTGGTTTTGGAGCACTGTCCCTTGGTCTTGAACGTGGCGTCCCCATTGGGATCGCCATCACAACCGGCAACGAAGCAGATGTCACGGCTACTGAAGTTGCTGTGCAACTTGCGCAGGACCCTGATGTCGATGCTGTTGTTATGTACGTTGAGTCATTGGGAAATCTGGATTCATTAGCGCAGGTTGCGGCAACCAAACCAATAGCAATCCTTAAAGCTGGGCGCAGTGTGGCGGGTGCAGAGGCTGCGGCTTCTCACACGGGTGCATTGGCTTCGCCTGACAAAGTGGTGAGCGCAGGATTAAAACAATATGGCATCGCTAGAGTCGACAACATTGATGAGTTGCTCGATGTTGCGTCAATGTTTGCATCGGAAAGAACCATCGGTGGCTCTGGGATTGGCATTGTCACAACATCCGGGGGAAGTGGAATTCTCGCCGTCGATGCAATCGAAAAAGAAGGTTTGGTCCTTGCCAATCTTGATCAATCCACTGTGTCTGATCTGGAACAGATTGTTCCCAGTTACGGCAATGCTACGAACCCGGTCGATGTCACTGCAGCGGTGATGGCTGAACCAGGCTTATTTGAACGTTGTGTTGATCGGTTGGCTGACGATCCAGCGGTCAACGCAATCGTGGCGTGCTTCGCAGTCTTGGTGGGCAAGGATGTTGACAGAATTGCTACCGCCCTACACGAATTGAGGGACCGAACTGGCCTTCCCGTGGCAGCGGTTCGTACGGGCGCGGCTGCACTTGCGCCCGAGGGCGCCGAAGTGCTCAAAAGAGCAGGAGTCCCCGTGTATCCAACCCCCGAACGCGCTGTGGCTGCCCTGCGTGCCCTCGTCACCGCGAACACAAGAGTCAGTCGTTCATTCAATGTACTTTCTCCCTCTGAGATTCCCACCCCTTCACCGGGTGCCTCGGAAAAGGAGTTGAAAGAGTTACTCGCAAAATCAGGATTACCCATCCCTGAATCAATTCTTGTCAGTGAGGCTGCACAGGTTCTCAATGCAGTTGACACCGTTGGCGGCAGGGCAGTTTTGAAAGCCGTCGTTCCCGGCCTACTACACAAGTCCGATGCAGGCGGAGTGGTGCTTGATGTAACAACTGAGCGAGCCGTGAAGACCTTCACCACACTGAAAGCCATGGGTGGTGATGTACTCGTTGAAAGGTTTGTCCCCGGGGGGATTGAAGTCTTAGTTGGTATCAGCGGGAGCTCCATGGGACCGGTGCTCACCGTGGGTGTGGGCGGGGTTTTGACCGAGATTGTGGCGAGTGCTTCGGTGCGTCTGCTCCCTGTAGATCGAGTTGATATTGAGCAGATGATTTCTGAAACCGCACTCGATCAATTACTCGCGGGGGCACGAGGTTCCCAACCATCAGACCGCAAGGCTTTGGTCACGTTAATTGAGACGCTTGCCCACGGTGTGAGAAATTGGCCAACCGGTTGTGAATTAGACATAAATCCGGTGACCGTTCTTGAGCGCGGCTGCTGGGTCCTCGATGCAGCCTATGTTTCACCCCAAACTGACTAGACAATCACACTAAATAGGAAGGCACCACAATGGATGTTGGTCGACTCGTTGCACGCTCAATGCGAAGGTATCGAGATCGCATTGCTCTTGTTGGTCCTGAGGGTGAAAGCACCTATGGTCAAACGGGAGCGCGAGTAATGCAACTTGCTCGTGGGTTGCGTGCATTGGGACTTGAGACAGGCGATCGGGTTTTGGATCTACAGTCCAATCAGAACACATACATTGAAACTGATTTGGGCATAAGTACAGCTGGCTTGTGTCGTGTGGCACTTAATTATCGTCTTCACCCAACTGATTGGGTCAGAATCACAAAGGACTGCACACCCAAGGTACTCATTCTTGATGTTAAATTCTGGGATCAGACCACAGAAATACGATCTATGGTGGATCACGTCATTGTTATCAATGGAGATCCGGGCCAGAGCTCAGAATATGAACGCTTTCTAGCGGCACAATCTCCCGAACCATTGTTACTTTCCGTGGACCCTGATGCATTGGTCTCGTTGAATTACTCAAGTGGGACAACTGGGAATCCCAAAGGGGCGATCCGCACGCACCGCAACAGAATGGCGAGTTTGCATAACATTGTTACTGACTTTTTGGGCAAAGTTCCCAATGAAAATAGTACTTGGGTTCATGCGGGACCGGTGACTCATACTAGTGGCCTTTTTGTCCTTTCCTATTTCACATTTGGGGCTAAACAAATTGTGCAAGCCAAGTTTGACCCCGAAGACTTGGTGGATGCCATTGAAAACCGAGGAGCGAATGGAACGGCACTTGTCCCGACCATGGTGGCACGACTTCTTGCGATGCCGGACATATCCCGAGAGCGCATGAAGAATCTTGAAATCATGGGATATGCGGGCGCACCAATGCCGCCCGAACAAATCAAGGATTGTTATGAACGAATTACTGTCAACATGAGTCAGTATTACGGGCTAGTTGAGGCCATCCCACCGGTCACGGTACTTGGACCCGAAGAGCACCGACGCGGAATTTTTGGTGAGCCCGAATTGCTCACCAGCGCTGGCAATCCGTGCAATGGCGTTGAAGTACGCATTGTCGATGAACAGGGAAACGATGTGCCGGCCGGTGAAATTGGTGAGGTAATAACTCGAGGTGATCACGTCATGCGCGGGTATTATGGTCAGGCTGGGCAAGACAACACGGTGACCAAGGCGGTGCGCGATGGCTGGCTTCACACCGGTGATCTTGGCCGCCTTGATGCTGACGATTATCTATTCTTGGTAGACCGTAAGGGTGACATGATTATTTCAGGTGGGTACAACATCTACCCTCGTGAAATCGAAGACACCATCGCTGAAGTTCCTGGCGTCCATGAAGTAGCTGTCGTCGGAGTAAATGATTCGGACTGGGGGCAGCACGTCACGGCACTTGTGACACTGCGCGATGGGGCTGACACAAGTATCGATTCAATTCTTGAGCATTGCAAGGCGAATCTAGCGTCCTATAAAAAACCAAAAGATGTTCGCATTGTGACCGAATTTCCGCTGAACTCAACGGGGAAAATAGCGAAAAAGGTTTTGCGCGAGGAACTCAACGCAGAAGAAACAAATGGAAAGGGTGAATGAAGTGAGTAACTCCCAGACCCAAGAGGTTCCTGGCGCCTACCCCTACACCCGTGGAATTAGCGCGGATCCCGGAGTGTGGACCATGGGGCAGTATGCGGGCTTTGGAACCGCCAAAGAAACTAATGCTCGATTTCGTTCTTTGTTAGATCAAGGTCTCACGGGGTTCAGTGTCGCCCTTGACCTTCCTACTCAAATGGGAATTGATTCAGATAATCCCCTTGCGGCGGGGGAGGTTGGCAAAGTTGGTGTCGCCATCGACAGTTTGGCTGATATTGAAATCCTTATGGATGGCATTGAACTCGAGAAAATCACGCAAGTACGCACCACCGCAAATTCCATCGGTTACATCTGGGCTGCCATGTTTGAGGCGTTAGCAGAAAAGCGCGGCGTGGATCCCAATAGATTCGGAATGTTCATTCAAAATGACGTGCTTAAAGAGTATTTTGCCCGCGGCACACAAATCTTCCCCGCTCCAGCAGGACTAAAGTTGTCAGTCGATGTTATTGAACATGTCGCCACAAAAATTCCTCGATGGGTTTCTCTTGCCATGAGCGGGTATCACATTCGCGAGTCAGGATCTAGTGCAGTTCAGGAAATCGCCTTTACCTTTGCAAATGCGCGGGCATACATGGACGCGGCCATTGAACGCGGGATGACCGTCGATGACGTCGCACCAACGCTGTTTACCTTTCTATCGAGCAATATGGAGTTCATGCCTGAAGTTGCAAAATTTCGCGCAGCTCGACGCGTGTGGGCGAAGTTGATGCGTGAAAGTTATGGCTCACAAGATCCTCGCTCAGAGCAGCTGAGGATTTTTGCTTTCACAGCGGGCTCATCTTTGACAGCGCAACAACCACTGAACAACGTCGTACGCACATCGATTGAAGCGCTTGCTGCCGCTTTAGGTGGTTGCCAAACAATGCACGTGTGCGCCTTCGATGAAGCCCTGGGTGTTCCCACCGAAGCAGCTGCCACGCTCGCCCTGCGGACCCAGCAGGTTGTTGCTTTTGAAACAGGTGTTACGGGGCTCGTTGATCCACTCGGCGGCAGTGAACTTTTAGAGAGTCTGACGGACGAGCTCGAAGCCGCAATTTTTTCTGAGATGGACAGGATCGCTGAACTGGGTGGAGCACTGGCATGCATTGAGTCGGGCTATTTCGCCACGAGACTCTCAGACAGTGCCTATGAAACTGCGCGGGCGATTGACTCGGGTGATCAAAAAGTAATTGGCGTTAATACATTCGTGTCAGAGTCAGCGAGATTTGAAGTCTTTGAGATTGACAAGGAAAGCGAGCAACGCCAAATCGCTGACCTCGCGCAGGTGAAGTCAAAGAGGAATACAGACAAAGTGACTGAATCTCTCGAGAGTTTGCTAGTAGCGGCCCAAGCCGGAATTAATATCGTGCCCGCGGTTGTGGTCGCTGTTAAAGAGTATGCAACGGTGGGAGAAATTACAAATGTTTTGCGCGAAGTCTATGGGAAGTGGCAGCCCACATCAGATTTTTAGGACTGCCCATTTCGCGCAGAGCACACATCGATGACATGTTGTTGTGCCAGACTACCTAGCATGTCGTAAAAGTAGAAAAACATTTCAGTTGCTTGGATTCCAGGCCAGTCTTTCGGCAGGTGCGCGGCAGGCAGTCCTGGATCCTGATAAGGCAACGGTCGCCACGCCGTGAGAACGCGTGTGTAATCAATGAAAGCTTGCAGGGGTGTCATCTGTATTTTTGCAGATTTATAGTCTTCTGTGAGATTGGTAAAGGCTGAAAAAAAATCTTGGTACTCATGTGCGATAGATTCGAGATCCCACCATTCACTGACTGCGTCAGGCATACTGCGGAAAGCAATATGCTCGCTGCGAAACACATCAACATGTTGGCTTACGCCTAGAGATTCGATGACCAGTCGAGCATCTGCTTCAAGTCCCTCGGGTGCTATCCAAAGCCCGCCGGTCACCTGTGCAAAGCCGACTCGGGATAACCGTGAGCGCAGTCGGTATCGCAGATCCCGAGATTTTTCCGGGATGGAAAAGGCAATGAGAACCCATCGGTCACTCGAAGGAGGCTCACGTCGCTCCAAGACGCGTGCGTCACCGGTATCGAAGGCGCGCCGTGCACTTTCACTCAGTGCATAGCCTGCTGAGCCATCTCGAGATTCGGAGATAAGTACACCTCGGCGTTTAAACCGGGACAGTGCGCTTCGTACTGCTGGGTCTTCAACTCCGATTTCTCGCAACAGTTCTAGCAATGCGCTGACGGGCATCCATCCGCCGAGGGAGCGGCTATAGGCGCCATAAATGGTGAAGATCAGCGACTGGGGACGCGCAATCCGTTGAAGCAGGACCTCTTTGCGCCCGGACAGGGCATCATCCCTCAGCGCGGTCACGCCTGGCCTGTCGCTCACTTGGACAGATTAGCGGGTTCGGGATTTATTGATTGGGAAACTTCGAAACGTTTATGCCGGCGGTCTGGTCTGGCGAAATGCGTGGGCAAATTCCACCACTTGGGTGCCGATGATTTCCAAATTCGAGATAGCGGCAGTGTCGGTGGATTTTCCGGACTCGTCGAATTGCGTGACTTGTGAGTTTATGGCGCCGCCCATGGGAGTTGGCCAGCCCCGAAGGGCATGCGTGACCTGGCGAAGCTGGTGCAAGGTTGTCACAGAGGCCTGCCACCCGTAGGCGCTGGCGATGCACCCTACGGCTCGGCCATGAAGATATGGCCGAGGGTCTTCGTTGAGATCTTCTAAATAATCAATCGCATTCTTGATGAGACCACTCATGCCGCCGTGGTACCCAGGGCTGGAAATCAGCAACCCATCAGCACTTCGGACTTGTTGCACGAGATGAAGCGCTCGCTCTTCGCGTTCACTAGATTGAGTTTCATATATGGGGAGGATTAAATCTGAGCCGGTTATGAAACAGATCTGTGCACCAGCGTTCTGGGCCGCCCGCGCAGCGATGCGAAGGGCTTTCTCACTCGAAGAATTCGGACGAGTTGTCCCGCCAATGGCGACAATTCTGATGGGATCAATCATGAAATTTCCAGTCGCGAGAATGCGGCTGCCACATGTGCTAATCGTTCCCCTTGACTAAATGCTGCCTTGACGTGTGATGTGTCATCGGCATTTCTACTTGATGCAAAATGTGATGCACCATATGGATTTCCGCTGTGTTTGCGAACATGTTCATTGGGATAGCCGAGCGGCATGATCAGCGTTCCCCAGTGATAAAAAATATTGTTTATAGCAAGGATTGTTGATTCGAGTCCACCATGCTGTGTGGAGGCACTGGTAAATGCGGTGCCCACTTTGTTTGCCAACGCACCTGTAGCCCATAGGGATCCTGTTGTATCGAGAAAAGCCTTTAACTGGCTGGCCGGTCCGCCGAATCGGGTGGGAGAGCCAAACGCAATTCCATCGGCCCACACAAGGTCTTCTAGCCGAGCAAGGTCATCTGTGCTGTGTTCCGTGAAGTTCTGCCAGGAGGCATTACTTGAAATCGCTTCAGGTGGGGCGGTTTCCTGTACTCGTAACACCCGTGTTTGGGCGCCCACACTCTGAGCACCCAGAGCAATATTGTGAGCCAAGTGTGAGACATTTCCCGTTGCGGAGTAGTAGATAATTGCAATTTTTGGTGAACTACCCATGCGCACTTCTCTTGAGCGTGTGCGAAGGACTTTCACCATATTTTGCCCGATACAACTGCGAAGTCCGACTCAGATGAGTGAAGCCAACGCTGTATGCCAAAGTTGCCACACTGGATTGATCCGCATCTGATGAGCGTAGGAGACTATGCAATTTAGAGAGTCGAATATCTCTCAGCAGTTCCATGGGCCCAACTGAAAAATGTTGATGAACAGAAGCTTGCAGTTGGCGAACACTCAATCCCACCGCGGCCGCCAAGTCGGCAACGGTGAGTGGCTCTTGATAATGAGCATTGATCCATTCTTGAATTTTGCGAGCCCTGACGCTCTCGCCAGCACCTAGGTTTTGTGAATCCTCAGTGGCCATGATCAATGCATTGAGAAGACTGTCTTCCATGACTCCTAAAAATTTATCCATGACTTGTGTTGGAGTCTCGCTTGGAATAGTGGATGCCAGATCCCACAGACTTCGGCATGTGTGAGTGAGCCACTGTGTGCCAACTTTGGAGTCTTCAGTAAAAGTTATTGCTGATCTGCCGGTTTCTCCCAAAACTTTTCTTCGCTGGTTGTTTAACTGTTCAGCGTCGCTGGCAATGATCAGTGCACCCGCCCAGGGATCAGGACGCATGACGGTGACGTCATTGGGCGAAAGTAGAAATCCCGACGTGAAATAAGTTGGTTTTACATGGGTGCGATGGCTGACGCCCATGGGGCCTAGTGGAATTGTGGCGACGACGCGGTCGTCAGTTGGAGGCGCCTCGACGACCACATTCCCTCCGTAGCGCACAAAGACAAAACGCGACGATGGCATGGTGACCATGCCCACTTTCCCCTCGAGGGATGATTCTTTGGTCAGGACCTCGTGTGGTGTAGTTCGTGCTGCGACTTCATCGCGGAGGACGGACGCCCGGTTACTGGTCAGGTTGAAGATCTGGTTGCGTTCGGCGACATGTGTATCTCCAGCTTCATGTAATGCCACGGAAGACCTCCTTGCGGTGCGCGTGAAACTTGCTGGTTTCACTCTATGCGCTGAGCGGCAAGGAGGCCTCCCAATTGACACTTTTAGTGATTGGTTCACTAGCGGGGTAGCCGAACACCTTTTGCTTCGAGTCGGGGGAGTACTTCTTCTGCGAAATATGGCAGTTCACCCGCGTAGTCGAAGAACGACAGGGTCATGCCGCCAAAGCCCGCCTTGGCAAACCGTTCGATTTCATCCGCCACTTGGTCAGGGGTTCCGATGATGGGGCATGACCCGTGTCCACCTGCGAATCGTTCGCGGAACATGGACAGCATCTCTGGGGTGAAGGACTGGGCATGCATTCCCTGTAAAGTCATGAGGTTGTCAACCGCGCCCCAGTCAGCGTTTTCTTCTGCGTAGTAATGCAGAAAGTCTTTTGCTTCTTTTTCGGTAGGACGCACAACGCAATACCCCAGGGTGAACACGCCAGCGTCACGGTGAAATTCATCCCTCGCTTGGGTCGTCACTGTCTTGACAACTTCTGCGCCATCTTCGGGACCGCCGACGATGGTGAACACGAAGTTCGCATTCTTGGCGGCAAACTCCCGGCCTTGTTGCGAGGATCCAGCGTTGAGGATAGGGATCATTCCGTCGTAGGGCTTGGGCAAACTCTCAACGTGCTGCAGGTGGAAGAATTTTCCGTCCCAATCAAATGTTCCTTCCGTCGTCCAGATTTTTTTGACTATGTCAAACCACTCTTGTGCATATTCATATCGATCGTTGTGGTCCTCAGGAAGTTCCACGCCGAAGGTGTCGTACTCGGGCTTATTCCAGCCTGCGACCACATTGAGACCGGCACGACCCTTGCCCACTTGATCAACGGTGGCCATTTGCTTAGCCACCACGATGGGGTGGTTATAGGCCGTGTGGATCGTGGCGAAAACACTGATGCGTTTGGTGTTGGCCAGGAGGCTGGCCGCCCACACGGTTGGGTCAAGTACGGAACCGTGGAAATTTGTTTCGCCCCCATAGCCGATCCAGCGGGCAATCGGAAGGAGGAAATCAATGCCTACTTCATCGGCAATTTGAGCGAGGCGCAGATTGTCATCCCAGCTAGCGCTCCAACGGTCAGGGGCTTTGGACACGGCCATTCCCCCTGAACAGTTGGACGAGAAGAGTCCGAGTTTGAAGTCTTTGCCATCGATGATTGATTTGGTCATGGGAAACTCCTTAGGTGATGTGGCTCTTGCTCACATTGTGGGCTGAACCGAGCTCTAGATCTATCCACTTCACGCTGAAAATCATCCAATTTCGGCGGCAACATGCGCCCCACCCGTAACAGATGCTGTATATGTGTATACTGATACAGCAATGTCTAGACATATACATAAAATAGACAGATATATGAATAGATACACAATGAGAAGTAAAGATTCCGTTGCATCAAAGTAGTGCACGAGAAAAGCACAGGAAAGGGGTTCCCATGAGTAACCCATTTGCCCGTAAGACCAAGTGTGCTCCCGGTTCGGTCTTGGATCGAACCTTGGAACTTGGCCACACTATTGAGTCTGATTTCTGCACCAGCAAGTGCCGTTTTGTGCTGGAGTGCTCCTGCGGAGCAGCCCACGAGACTCGCTATATCGATGAAGCACTGGAATGGTCAGCCATGCACAGTGAACTGGCGCCATTGGCCGACCAATTGGCAAACACGACACCAGCGCATGACTAAGTCACCTCATCCCAAGAAGCAGGCAGCTCTCAGCGAGATTGAAGCGGCCGCTAAAGAATGGCAAGCCGCAAAGAAAAAGGAACGTGCCCACCGAAATGCGTTGGCCGCACTCGTCAAGGGGCATGTTGACTCAGAGGTGCTCTCAGAAAACAAGATTTCAACGGCGACAGGAATTCCTCGAATGACCATTCGGAAAATGGTTGGCAAACTCTAAGAATTAGGGGATCCCCACCACTTGAGTTACAGTCAATCAAGTGTCCGTTGCATACCTTTCAGCCCACCGTCCCGTTTGGCTTTCTCCCCGAATAATGCGCACAGAAGTCCTAGCGGGACTTGTTGTTGCTATCGCATTGATCCCGGAGGCCATTTCCTTCTCCATCCTTGCTGGGGTTGATCCGCGTGTTGGACTTTTTGCCTCATTCACCATGGCTGTAACGATCGCCTTCACGGGCGGTCGTCCCGCAATGATTTCTGCGGCCACGGGAGCGATTGCTCTGGTTGTGGCACCTCTAGCGCGCGATTATGGGCTGCAATATCTCATTGCTGCCGTGATTCTGGGTGGGATTTTCCAAATATTGCTGGCACTGGCCGGTGTCGCTCGACTCATGAGATTTGTTCCACGAAGTGTGATGGTTGGATTTGTTAACGCTCTTGCGATTTTAATTTTCGCGGCGCAGTTGCAGTATCTGATCGATGTCCCCTGGATCGTCTATCCCATGGTGGCCATCGGTATTGCAATCATTCTCGTGTTGCCCAAGCTAACTACAGCCATTCCAGGCCCGCTGGTCACAGTTGTTCTTCTCACCATCATCGTTGCAGTCATGAACATCAACGTCCCCATGGTTGGAGATCAAGGCGAACTTCCTGACAGCCTTCCCGTCTTAGGAATCCCTTCTGTTCCGTTCACTCTTGAAACACTGCAGATCATTGCCCCATATGCATTGGCCATCGCTTTGGTGGGACTCATGGAAAGTTTGATGACCGCAAAACTTGTCGATGACATCACCGATACCCGTTCCAATAAGACACGTGAATCTTGGGGTCAAGGTGTCGCGAACATTGTCACCGGATTCTTTGGAGGAATGGGTGGCTGCGCCATGATTGGTCAAACCATGATTAACGTACGATCGGGCGCGCGCACCCGACTGTCCACATTTCTTGCAGGAACCTTCTTGCTGATTCTCGTCGTTGCATTGGGTGACATTGTTGCTGAGATTCCAATGGCTGCACTGGTGGCTGTCATGATTGTCGTTGCCTATGCAACATTTGATTGGCATAGTTTACGCACTATTTTTTCCATGCCCAAGAGCGAAACAACGGTCATGCTCGCAACGGTCATCGCGACACTGATTACCCATAACCTAGCAATCGGAGTAATCACGGGTGTCGTAACAGCCACTGTGCTTTTTGCCCGCCGTGTCGCACATCTTGTGTCTATGGACCGAACACTTGAGTTTGATCCAATGACAGGTTTTGAAACAGTCCGATACTCCATCCATGGTGAAATGTTCTTCGCGTCAAGTAACGACTTGGTGTATCAATTCGAGTATTCGAACGACCCCGACTTCGTGATTATTGACCTCACAAGCGCGCATGTGTGGGATGCTTCAACGGTCGCGTCCTTGGACGCCGTCGTGACCAAATACGAAAAGCGTGGCAAGTCGATTCGAATCCTGGGACTCAATGAAAAGAGTGCGGAATTCCATGATCGATTGAGCGGGAAGCTAGCAGCAGGGCACTAATCGGGCGAATATGATGTGCTCGCCACATGAGGTGGGAATTACATGTTGAGAGGACCACACACCGTGCTCGATCGCGCGAAGCTAGCCCAAGAACTGATTCACGAGCAGTCACTTCACCTGACTAGGACCACCACCTCGCGCACAATGTTCGAATCCAGCAACCACTTGCTTGGTCGCGTGCCCATGACATGGATGAACAAATGGTCTGGTGGATACCCGCTCTACTTGGATAATGCGCATGGCAATCGAATCACTGATGTCGATGGAAATGTTTACGTGGATTTTGCCCTGGGCGATACAGGAGCCATGGCCGGTCATTCTCCCGAACCAACAACTCGTGCAGTTCAGCAACGAATCGCAGTCGACGGTGGCATTACAACAATGATGCCTAGTGGAGACGCCGAATGGGTGGCAGCCGAGTTAAGCAATCGCTTTGGCTTACCACTGTGGTCGTTCAGCCTGACGGCAACAGACGCAAATAGGTGGGCACTTCGCATCGCGCGCCAGGTCACGGGCAAATCGAAGGTGCTTGCCTTTTCCTACTGCTACCACGGAGCCGTGGACGAAACTTTGGTGCGAACTGGACCGAATGGAAGTGCCATTCTACGTGAAGGCAATGTTGGCCCAGCGGTAGACATTGCGCAGACAACTCGAGTAGCCGAGTTCAATGATTTGGAGTCAGTTGAGCAGGCTCTCGCGCACGGCGACGTCGCAGTGGTGATTACCGAGCCCGCTCTGACAAATATTGGAATCGTTCTGCCAGAACCAGGATTTCTTGATGACCTGAGAACGTTATGTGACAGGTACGGAGCCTTGCTTCTTATCGATGAAACACACACAATTTCAGCTGGGTGGGGCGGTTGCACCAAGGAGTGGAATCTTTCACCGGATATCTTTGTGATTGGAAAGAGCATTGGTGGCGGGATTCCATCAGGGGCATATGGCATCACACAGGATTTGGCCGATCGCATCATGAACTCACCGGACGCTGACCTGGAGGATGTCGGCGGAGTCGGTGGAACCCTCGCGGGAAATGTGTTATCCACCGCTGCAATGCGTGCCACACTCGGTGAAGTGTTGACCCCCGAAGCGTTTGCTCACATGACCGCTTTGGCAACACGATTCACGGTTGGTGTCGAAATGGTTCTCGCAGATACAAGGATGCCATGGACCATTGTGCAATTGGGCGCACGGACCGAATACAGGTTCTGTTCACCGGCACCCCGCAACGGAACGGAGTCAGCGCAGGCATTCGACGGAGAGATTGAGGAATATCTTCATCTTTTTATGAGTAATCGCGGAGTGCTTATGACTCCATTTCACAACATGGCTCTTATGTGCCCGGCCACGACGCCTGCCGACGTTGACCTGCACACCACACTATTTGCTGACGCATTGTCCAGGATTGCTCAGTGACACCTCAATGGCTATCGCTTGCGGGTAAACGGGCATTGGTCACGGGGTGCGGCTCACAGACTGGAATCGGCTTTGCCTGCGCGATGGCACTCTTGGAGTTGGGCGCAGAAGTAGCGGTTACCGCAACGGGAGAACATATTCATGACCGAGTATCGGAATTAATGCCCCTAGGCGTTGTCAAGGGTTATGTGTGCGACTTGACGGATCCAGATGCAACCAATTCCATGTTCGAGTTAATAAGTCATGATTTGGGTGGCCTCGACATAGTTATTAATAACGCAGGCATGGCAAGTGTGAACACTCCCGTTGGGGCTGAATCTGGATCCCTTGGAACGATTGATCTCACAATATTTGACCAAGCAATGTCAAGAAACCTGATGACGACGGTCCATGTGACGCGAGCAGCTATCCCACACATGCAGGCAAATGGGTGGGGGAGAATCATTTCTATTTCAAGCGTCACTGGCCCGCTCATGTCAATGCACGGTGAGAGTGCTTATGCCAGTGCAAAAGCTGCGGTGGTTGGGTTGACCAGATCTCTTGCAGTTGATTACGCAAAAGATGGAATTACTGCGAACGCTATTGCGCCCGGTTGGGTACACACTGGTTCACAGACAGAGCATGAGGCTCGCGAATCAGAGCGTGTGCCATTAGGAAGAAGCGCGAGCCCTGCCGAGGTCGCTTCTGTTGCTGCATTTCTTGCAAGTCCGGGTGCAAGTTATGTCACAGGACAATGCATCGTTGTAGACGGTGGGAACACCGTGGGCGAGGAACGAACAAATTAGAGGCCGGTGAAATATTCACCGGCCTTTAATCAGGGGAATGATTCTAGCGTGTCAGCAACACAGGCCCTGACACACGAACCTTGCGATTACTGGGAACGGCCTTGCACGTCCCATCAAGGGAACACATTTGCTTATAAGCCTTTTTGACCTTGAAGCTCTTGGTGCCCATCTCTGAGTAAATCACTTGCTGGCGACCATTCTTTGCACCAAATGTGCAGGTTACTTTGCGTTTAGTCTCTTTACAGCCTCGGTACTCGGTTCCCACGATCCAATCCTGGAGCGTATCCATAGCGACGGCACCGACGGTGTTGTCGCTGAATTGGATTCCAAGGAGATCGTTGTAAGGACCCCAACGGAACATGTAAACCCGCGAAATTCCAAGGCGCAGAGCATCAAGGTAGGTAATTGCAACGAGATTGGCGGCTCTGGTGCCTTCAATGTCCTGATCGGGATTGCTTGGTCCGGGACCAGCAAGTCCGTAGTTGCTCTCGGTATCCCACAGCGGAAGATCCGGTGCGCCAGCTGCTTTCAAGTAGGAGATCCAGGAATTGGCCAGATCCGCACGATCGTTCGTGTCACCCAAGGATGCTGGATACGTATGTGCCGACCATGCATCAACCGGCCAATTCATTTTTTTCAACTCAGCGAGGTAGGCGGGGTAAAACTTCTTAAAAGGACCACCGAGGCGCGTACCTGTACTGGGAGCAACGATCGTGGCCTTGGGGTCAATGCCGCGCACAATGTCGTAAGTGCTTTTGGTCATGTCGGCCATTTGACGCGGGGTGCCCGTGAAGAATGTGGAGAGGTTTGCTTCATTCCAAGGCTGGTAACTGGTGATGCGGCCTTTGTAGCGAGTTGCGACGGCACGAACCCAGTCATTCCAGTCATTCATATCGCGTGGAGCACCTGAAGCGTCGGGTCGTGGAAGTGCAGCGGAGTTGCGTTGGTCGGTAGCCCAAGTAGGGGTTCCAGCTAAAACCATGAGGATGTCTGTGACCCCTTTGGATTCTGCAGTGGCCACAGCATTGTCCAGCGCAGTCCAATTGAAAACACCTTTTGAAGTTTCAATGTTGGCCCACGCTGTGTCGTTATCCCAGAGGCGGATGGAACCAAATTTCACGGATGGCCACGCTCCGGTTTGAACATCGGTGACGTGCAGGCCAAAAAGGTCATCTTGGATGACCGTGCCTTTGAGGTTCTGAGCAGGGTTTTTCAGTTTCGCGGCTTGTGCAGGGGAAGCAATCGGAACGACGAGAGCGGCTACTAGGAGGGCGAGGAGGCTTGATTTAGTAATTTTTCGCATAGCGACAGTGTGCCATGGAGGGGATTTTAACTTTCAACCCAACCTGCTAGGGCTGTTTTCTTGAGCAGGTCAGCTCAACCTGCTCATGCTGGTTTTCCTGAGCAGGTCAACCCAACCTGCTCAGCTCAACCTGCTCATAGCAACCACCGTGACGTCATCACTGCGCCAGCGCGGGGATATCTCCCGGAAGTGGGCCACGAGCCGCTGCACGATCTCCTCAGGATGCTGCCGAACGGGGGCATCAAGCCCCCGAACAACCCGGGCAATCGCTGCACTTTCAGTATCGGAGTCTGAATCAGGCGTGGACTGGCCCTCAAGAAAGCCGTCGGTGACCCCCAGAACTACGTCCCCGGGGACAAATGGTCGTTCCCTTACTTCCCAATCCCCACCGAGAGAGGAAATTAGTGGGCCGGTGGGATCGAGATAGAACTGTTCCTTGTCATGATCGACACCGATGGCAGCGGGATGCCCCGCATTGATCCACTCCAATGTGTTTTTCTGGGTGTCAACGACCATGAGAATGGCTGTGACGAAATGTTCGTCACGTGCAGTTGAACGCGCCGCAAGCGCAACTGATTCAGCGATCGACCCGTTGTTCTCGAGGCAGGCTTTAATGATTGCGCGAACCCGAAGTGCGACCACATTGGCCGCAGGTCCGTGACCTGAGACATCGGCAATAACGAGTGCGACTTGATTCTCATTCAAGGGAATGTAATCCCAATAATCGCCAGCGAGTACACCTTCCGCACTCGAAGCAAGACCTGCGATGGCAACACCGGGGCAATGAATGCGAGTGTCAACCTGCATCTCAGCACGCACGGCGGCAACAAGTGGGGCGTCCTGCTGAAGACCCTTGCGCGCGGCCATGGCTTCATCGATTTCAGTCACGAGTTTGCGCCTAAGGCTCTCGGCATCTTTTGCGAGGGTATTGAGTTCCGAGGGTCCAATGGGCTCAATGGGATGTGTATGAGCAGGGTCGCGTGTTGCAAGTTGTAGGTCTTTACGAATATCCATTAGAGGGAAAATTACCCATCGTTGAAGCAAAATGAAATACGCCAAGAAAATTCCCATGAGCGCAATGCCGCCTAGAATTAAGAACACTCCAAGTGTTCGCGCGGATCCGGCAAGATCGCTGACTGCATTAGCGCGTTGAACCTCGATTTCAGTTTGTAATTCTGAGGTTGCATCAATCATCGCGTCAAAGGTGTTCCAAGCCCGAGGCTTATTTGTAAGACGTGCAGCTTTTGTAGTCTTTCCATCGGCCATTGCATCCAAGGTCGGTTGGGCATCCGCGCTAATCCATGCTCTCTCAGCAGCAGCGGCACTTTCAACCAGAGCGATGAGTGCAGGATTTTCTTCACCAAGAATTTTGATCAGTGAATTACTCAATGAATTTGTGGTGGAGATTGAACTTTGATAACTGGCAAGAGCTTCCTCTGAACCGGTAAGTACATAGTCTGAAAGATCACCAGAGGAAGCAGTTTGAGCCAACAACAGTGAGTCAGCCATCTGAGCTGCAGGATTCAAAGTTGTGTCAAGCGTGTTCTGTTTCCCAGAGACTGATGAGAATTGAAAAATGACAATGAGAAAGCCGATAAGTATCAGGCCAAGTCCTACCCCAGACCCAATGAGTACTCTCCTTCGCAGTGTCACGCGCTCAGGGTATCGAAAAACTCGAGATCTGTTGAGCCACTGCCGGGAGAAATTTGTGTGCCAGGGCTAATCTGGACGAATGAGTGAGTCAACAGGTGCACCCGCGAGGATTCCCAAGAAGCTTTATAAGGATGAATTAGCTCGCCTTCAGGCCGAACTGGTTAATTTCCAAGAGTGGGTTCGGATCGAAGGCAAACGCGTTGTAATCCTCTTTGAAGGTCGTGATGCGGCGGGAAAAGGCTCGACGATCAAACGATTCACCCAATACCTCAATCCACGGCAAGCGAGCATCGTGGCCCTCCCTGCACCAACGGAGCGAGAGCGCACACAGTGGTACTTCCAGCGTTATGTCAATCATTTGCCGTCAGCCGGTGAGATGAAATTTTTTGATCGATCCTGGTACAACAGGGCAGGGGTTGAGAAAGTGATGGGTTTATGCACTCCATCCGAATACAGGCGGTTTCTTCATCAGGTGCCAATTTTTGAACGGATGCTAATTGAGGATGGAATAATCCTGCGCAAGTATTGGTTCAGTATTTCCGATGACGAACAAGAACGTCGTTTTAGATCCCGGCATGAAGATCCCATGCGTCGGTGGAAATTGTCTCTCATGGATTTGGAATCAATAAGTCGATGGGAGGACTATTCACAGGCTAAGGACGAAATGTTGGTCCATACCGATCTACCCGAGTCCCCTTGGTACGTGGTGGAGGCAAATTGCAAGCGTCGCGCGCGCCTTAACTCAATGCAACACTTTCTTTCCAGTGTTGATTACTACTCAGCAACACCTCCTGAGCTTGCGATCCCAGACCGGCCAGAAGCTCGAGGTTATGAACGCCCACCGCGGGAACTCAATCACTATGTTCCCGACTATGCAGGTTCCCTTCTGCACACGGAGTGATCAAGGTCTAAGTTGTGCGGGTGGCTGAGAATTTTCCGCGCTTGCGCCCAGACATTGAGAGCATCCCCGACTACAAAGCGGGTGCAAGACCAAAGCCCGTTGCGGGTATCACAACATTTAAAGTCTCCAGCAATGAAAGTCATCATGATCCGTTACCCAGTGTGATCGATGCAATCACAAATGCCCTGCGGGATATCAATAGATACCCAGACCCAAGTTCAGCAGAATTGGTGTCTGCTATCTCCGAGCACTTCTCTGTTCCACGGGAAAATATTTCACTCGGAACAGGAAGTGTGGCGTTGTGCGGGCAGATTATTCAATCCACTGCGGGCCCGGGAGATGAAGTCATGTACGCCTGGCGAAGTTTTGAGGCGTACCCGATTTGGACACAGATAGCTGGAGCCACAAGTGTTCAAGTTCCGTTGCTGCCTGATGAATCTCATGATCTTGAGGCAATGAAAGCTGCTATCACTGATCGCACGCGAGTGATTTTCATTTGTTCACCCAATAATCCGACAGGACAAATTTCCTCTGCACAGGAAATCGAGAATTTTATACAGTCGGTATCACCTGAAATAACAGTTGTTCTCGACGAAGCATATGTTGAATATTTGCCAGGTGACATGCGCCCAGATTCCATGCGCCTATATCGGGAGCACCCCAATGTGGTGGTGTTACGAACATTCTCCAAAGCGTATGGGCTTGCAGGACTTCGTGTCGGCTACGCCATTGCACAGGAGCGCATAACCGCTGCGCTGCGCAAAACAGCGCTTCCATTTGGTGTTTCAAACCTCGCGCAGGTTGCCACGGCAGCCGCTTTGAAAGCTGAGACCGAACTCATGGAGCGGGTTGAATTTGTTCAAAGAGAACGCACGCGCGTCCTTGATGTATTGCGAGCTCAAGGGTGGAAACCTGAAGAAAGCTACGCAAATTTTATTTGGCTGCGACTCAATGAACAAACTGAAAAGGTGTATCAGGCATTAGAAGAAGCTGGGTTATCGGTGCGACCATTTCCCAATGAAGGATTGCGAATCACGATTGCCGAGCCAGAAGCTAATGATCGCGTTATTGACGTTTTATCCGGCCTGGTTTAGTGGGTCGACGTTCACCGGAGACGACCAATACGACACCGCCAACCACAATTGTTAGTCCCAGAACAACATCTGTCGTGATTGACTCTTTAAGAATGAAAAATCCGAGAAGCACAGCAATGACGGGATTTACATAGGCATAAGTCGACACTAGTGACATTGGTGCATGTCCGATTAACCAAACATATGCGGAGTAAGCAATCGCAGATGCAAAGACTAGGAAAATCCAGCCGCCCCACGACGAAGCCGTGAAAGTGGATGAGTCCCAGGTTTCACCGATGATGAATCCTGCCGCCGTCAATGCAATACCAGCTGAAAACATTTGGATTACGCTCGTGACAAGTGGATTTTCAGGTTGTGCATAACGTGTCGAGCGCCACGAAAAGAATGCCCACGAGAAACTGCCGCAAGCAATTCCAAATGTCCAGAGAGCAACTTCCGTGGCATTTGCATCACCAACAGCCTCAGTGCCACCGGGTAGAAGCATCAAGGCAAGGCCAACTAAGCCCACGGCGACCCCCGTCAGGGTGAGCCGCGAAGGCCGATCACCCGCGTGAACCCGGAAAATAATTATCCATAGAGGCACCACAGAAACCACAAGTGCGGCAATGCTGGATGGCACGTAGCGCTCGGCCAAAGACACCATGCCGATTCCGATTCCGAGAATGACGACTCCCATAAAGGCTGCCCCACGGAATTGAGCCCGCGACATGCGAAATGCGCTGAATCCACGAAATGCCGCAACGACAAGTGCGAGAAGGGTAGTTGCTGCTAAGAATCTAGTGCCAGCTCCTACAAGAGGAGGCATTGACTGAACAACGAGTGCCACACCCATATACGTGGAGCCCCATACAATCCAAAGAGTGATGAGGGGCGGCATTACGGTGGAAATGGGTACCCCCGACACCCCACGCACATCTGTTGCCACACGCGAACTATGGCAGAGGTTTGGGCCCGGATTCTTCGGGGCATGGATTGGGCAAGTCAACTGAGCCAGAATTAGATATTGGACCAGATTTCTAAACCACCCATCAGCCATGCAATGGCGCGGAGTTGAGGTAACAATATGGCTATGGACATGAATAGCGGGCTATTTTCGGCCGTTGTTTCCGTTGCGGCGGGGCTTGAACTCAACTCAACCTTGCGAAGGATCGTGACCAATGCCGTGGAACTCGTTGATGCCTCTTATGGCGCGCTTGGAGTTCTTGATTCTGAAGGAAGTGTCATCGAATTCATTCATGTTGGCATTCCGGAGGCACAAGCACTGAAAATTGGTGCCTTGCCTCAGGGGAAAGGAATTCTGGGACTCATAACGGAAAATCCGGCACCATTACGACTGGTCGACATCAGCGATCACCCTAAGTCTGGCGGATTTCCCAAGGATCATCCCGACATGACCACATTTCTTGGTGTTCCGGTCCGCGTGCGCGGCGAAATTTTTGGAAACCTGTACCTCACCGAGAAGCGCGATGGAAAGTTGTTCACGGCCCAGGATGAACGCACCGTCATGGCTCTCGCAGCAGCAGCGGCCGTAGCTATTGAGAATGCGCGCCTTTTTGAGTTATCTCGGCAACGCGAACGCTGGCAACGGGCAATCGCAGAGATCGGCACCTCGGTACTTTCGGGCAGGGATTCAGGGGAAACCTTGAAGCTGATTGCGGACAGCAGCCGAAACCTTACTGAGGCAATGGCGACGATTCTCGCCCTTCCCAACTCTCGTGGGCAACTAACAATTGAAATCGTGAGCCTGAAAGAGGCAGCAGCAACCGATGCTTCTAATTTAAAACATTGGATTGGCAAACCCGTTCCTTCAGGATCGATCATTGATCGATCTTTCAAAGCGGGAGCAAGCGTGATTGAGCAGGAGTGTCTGCTCTGGCAAGATCTCGAGATCCCGAGTGACCAGTCCATGGGCGCAGGATTTGGAGCAGCCGTTTCGTTGCCACTTCGAACTTCAGATCGCGTGCTCGGGGTGCTTCTACTAATGTGGCCACAAGGTTTGCGCATGGCAGGAAGAGAGATAATTGACCTCGTTGAATCTTTTGCATCTCAGGCTGCAATGACCTTGGTTCTTTCCGAAGCCCAGCGAGATAAAGAGAATATCGCGGTGCTGCAGGATAGGGAGCGAATCGGTCGTGACCTGCACGATCTTGTTATCCAGCGGGTATTCGCTGCTGGAATGGTTTTGCAAAGTGCCTCTCAACTTGCGGGAGAGGATTCACCTTCAGCGCCGAAAATTGATCAAGCTATTGATGAACTCGATGAGACTATTCGAGAGATTCGTCAAACAATTTTTGATCTCCATGAAAATGATGGCTCCCAGAGTTTGCAGGAACTCATATCTCGGGAGGTGAAGTCATCCTCGGTTGCCTTGGGTTTTACTCCAAAGTTGCATCTGAATGGGGCCATAGATTCCAGAGTCCCCCGAGCTCTTGGAGACAACTTGCTTGCTGTGATTCGAGAGTCTCTGGCCAATTCTGCAAAGCATGCCCAAGCATCGACCATTACGGTTGATATCAAGGTGACCGAATCCTGTTTGACATGTGTGATCCGAGACGATGGTGTTGGCTATATCCCGACAGATAAAAAATCAGGTTTGCGGAACATGGAAAAGCGAGCAACAGACTTTGGTGGAGTTTTTACTATTGAAGGTGAAAAAGATTCAGGCACTCAATTAGTATGGTCAGTCCCACTAAGCTAGCGCTCTGATTCAAGGCGGGCCACATACGCAGCGGCTTGCGTGCGGCGTTCCATTCCCAGTTTTGCCAAAAGGCCTGACACATAGTTCTTGATTGTTTTCTCTGCAAGATGCATGTGATCGCCAATTTGCCTGTTTGTCATTCCTTGACCAATGAGAGTGAGAATTTGACGTTCTTGATCTGTCAACCCGGCGAGTTCGGAATCCACTTTCCTTCCACTGTGTAATCGTTCAAGTACCTTTTCAGTGACGCTGGGATCCAGCAGGCTTTCCCCATTGGCCACCTGGCGAATGGCCTTGATGAGATCGTTTCCACGGATCTCTTTAAGAACGTATCCCGAGGCGCCGGCCATGATTGCATTTAAAAGAGCTTCGTCGTCTGAATATGACGTCAACATCAAGCAGCTAACGCTGGGCATTACCGATTTCACCTCCCGACACACTTCAACTCCACTGCCATCAGGAAGACGAACATCGAGAACTGCGATATCTGGTCGCGCAGCAGGGATTCTGCGCAAGGCTTCGTCAGCGGTACTTGCTTCGCCAACCACTTCCATGTCATTTTGCAGATTGATGAGTTCAGCCAAGCCTCGACGTACTATCTCGTGATCGTCAAGAAGGAAAACTCGGATCGCATCCATAGCCACATTATGCACGGATAAACGAGCTCCTGACTCGCTCCTTGCTTGTGAGAGTTGTCAGAGATATTTTCAGTTAAGGCGTCGACGGTAGTTGGGTGACAAATGCTTCGGCGAGTGGACCGTTCAGTTCAGCACAAGCCAACATTTCGCCTACTCCCATTCGGCCGCAAAATGAATCACTAAATGAGGGCCATGACATGGATACGGTGTTTTCCGCGTCAGGGTGTGAATGTACCAACTCTGCTCGACCATCGTCATTGACAACAACGCCAACTGATCCTTGGATTTCCGGGCCAGAGAGATGCAAGGTGAGGCCTGATCCGGGTGGCGCACCAACTTTTTTGCCCCAAATAAATGGCAGCGCACTGATCATTCGTTGGAGGGAAGCGCGTGCAGGGTTGCTTCCAAGATTTCCTGGGATATTGAGAGCGGCTCTAATGTCCTGTTCATGGACCCAGATGTCGAAAGTGCGCATGGATAGGAATTGCTCAACTGACATTTCACCTTTAAACCATGGAAGCTTCAGGCCAATTTCATTCTCGTTGTTTTTCAGATGATCGACAAGTGCCTGCGCAGTTTCCGATAGTTGGTCGAGCAAAGCATCCGGCGCGGTCCCACGCCGGAAGTCAACGCCGCGTTCAGTGAACTTACTGCCAGCATTGGTCACGTGAGCGAGAGATTCCCATTGAGGTTCATGATCAACCATGGTCCCCGTGATGGCCCCGGTGTCCAAATCAATCAAATGGGCAGCAATATCTGCAACGGTCCAGCCGGGGCACGGAGTCGGTGACTGCCATTGACTCGGGGCTATTTCACTGAGTAGGTCAATGATGTCTGACATTGCCTCCTTGTAGGTATTAATGGAGTCTTTGTCAGATTTTATTTCTTGAAGTTCAGCGGTCATGTGAGAAGTGTGGCGCATGAAAGGCCGTTATGCAGGGATTAGGCTAAAGCCATGGGTGTGCGAACGAGTATTGTGCAATTGAACTGCTCGAGCGCAGAAACTATGGCAGCACGTGTCAGTCGGGTGATGGGTCTTCTTGACCAATTGGCGGGTAATACTGACTTCGTACTGCTCCCGGAACTGTGGAACACCGGAGCATTTGATCTTATTTCCAGCAGAGAGCATTCCCAGCCAATCGATGGACCACTTCCAACAGCGCTTGCGGCAAAGGCACGTGAGAACGGCATGTGGATCCATGGTGGTTCATTCTGCGAAAAGGATGGCGAGTCGCTTTTCAACACTAGTGTTCTGTTCAATGATCAAGGCGAACTAGTTGCGCGATACCGGAAAGTTCATGTGTTCACTTATGCCAATGAGCAAGACATCATGACACCTGGTGAGAACTATGTCGTGACTGAAACTCCGCTGGGTCTCACGGGACTGGCCACCTGTTACGACACCCGATTTCCCGAGATGTTTCGTTCCATGCGGGATGCAGGAGCCCAAGCATTTCTTATCCCCTCGGGATGGCCCACCGCACGTATCAGCCAATGGAATGCTCTCTTGCCCGCTAGGGCAATAGAAAATCAAGCCTGGGTTGTCGCAGGTAATCAAGTTGGAGTTCAAGGCACTCATGTGCTGGGTGGCAACTCAGCAGTCATTGACCCCATGGGTGTCACTCGAACTCTCGGTGGTGACTGTGAAGAAGTTTTGACGTGGGACGTTGAACCAGAGCTTGCGAATGAGTGGCGAACGGAGTTTCCTGCTCACGACGATGTTGTTTATTGCGAGGTCAACTAATTGGGCAGAAAAGAACCGGCAGTCGCTGCCTGGGGCAACAACTGCCGGTTCCAATCGCCTTCATCTTGATGTGTGGCATTTAAGGCAATGAATTTATCGTTGCCCCCGCCCTCCATTTCTTGAGGGCTGTGTGCCGCCAGCAAGAGCTCCATTGACATTAGGACCTCCTGCATTGGGACCGCGACCACCACGACGAGCATTCTGGTTGCCTTGATCCTGAGGTTGGGTGTTGGCACCCTGGAACTGTTGGGTGTTGGCACCCTGGAACTGTTGGGTGTTGGCACCCTGGAACTGTTGGGTGTTGGCACCCTGGAACTGTTGGGTGTTGGCACCCTGGAACTGTTGCGCGTTCCCGTTGAGTTGAGTCACGCCATTACCAGCTCTTCGACCATTGCGTGAATTTGTGGTCGTCCCATTGAGCGCTTTATCTGTGCAGTTGGCGTCCCCTCTTTGAGAATTCCCAACACGGTTCTGGAGACTCGTGCCAACCCATGCTTCAAAAATATCGGCATGCAGGGTTGTTGCGGCGCCACTTGCCAGAGTCACCCCTGCGCCTCCTGTTGCCGCAGCTGCATATTGGGCTTGCAGAGTCACCTCAGGTACGCGCACAGGGTGAGTTGAGGGACACTCGGGGCGTCCACTAGTGCCCGTGGTTGATGCCACAAGGTGCGACGCATGATCGGCACTGTCCAAGCTTGTTCCATCCCAGCAGTCTCCGAACTTCACTTCTGCCACCAAGCGCGCTCCACCTTCACAAACCGGGACATTAGCCAGGGTTGAACTGAATGTTGTTTGACCGCCCGCAGTGCAACCCCAGCGTGCCGTCGAGTCGGTACGTCCTGTGACTGCCATGAATCCTTGGGGGAAGGCCGTGACATTGCCTCCAAGTCGGGCATAGCGAGCGCGCAGCATTGTTGGCTCGACGAGAACATCGTCTTGGTAGAGAGCGGGGAACCAATAAGCGGACAGATCGTTTTGATCGCCGCAGGTGGTGCCGCCGGAGAGCAGAGATGCTCCTGTCGAACTCTCATTGGTTGTGGTGTTGCCAAAGAATTGATGGAGATGACTCGTCATCGCCATACCAGGCATCACGATCGGGTCAAAGCGACCCGAGTGGCTGAAATCGCAGGTGACAGCAAAACTGTTGCCAGCACCGGCTCGAGTCTGCGTCCCCTGATTCGCACCTGAATTCGGTGCGGCACTTGCTGTTGCCATTCCTGCTGCAAGAAGTGAGACCGTTGCACCGGTGAGCACTACTGCCTTGATTACTTTTTTCATACTAACTCCTCAAGTAATTTTTCCTATTGACGGCACTCTGTGCTGTGAGTCTGGGAAATGCCTGACTTGAGGCTGTGAATTTACTGTGGATCTAATCGAAGTATCTAATCAGTGACTTCGATGTGAATCACGGGATTGCGTGAAGGTTCCACCCATTGAAGCAGTTCTTTCATGACGGATTGCTTGACCGCAATGCACCCTGCTGTCTTTTTACCATTTGTCACGTGCAGAAAGATGCCACCGCCACGCTGAGTGTTTGCAGGCTCACTCGTTCTCCGAATCCCATTCGCACCCGACGTAATTTTCCCTGGGGGCAGATTGAAATCCAAAATCAATGAGTAGTTGTACTGAACCCCGTAGTAATTTAGGCGCTCAACAAATTGCCCATAGCTTTTCCAAGATTTCTTGACAGTTTGAAAGATGTTGTAGGTGCTTGGAAACTTTGGGTTATAAGTCCACGCGTCATACTCTCTAATTTTTTTATAGGGAAGTTTGCTGCCAGGATTTTTCTTGGTGCCAAACGCTGAAACGAGACTATAGGCACCTGTTGGTGTTTTACCCGTGCCTTGTACTCGATTATCTCCTGGGACTAGCCCCCCATATCCGAGATTTGCTACAACAGCGGGTATGACCTCAACCCACAGGGAGCCTCGTTTTTCAAATGCGCGAAGTGTTCCTTTTGTGGAATTCCACCGTGGTGCCTGGACAAGGACTACCTGGTCAGATCCCTGAATCTCAGAGACGATTTTGGGAATTGTTGGTTGCGCTTGAGCGCCGATTGGAATGATTGAAAAAGCGAATAAAGAAATGGCAATAGTAGGCAACAATCTCACCCACCATTGAGGTTTGTTCACGTTCACACCTAGGAAACTACAGGAAAGCCCGCATCTTCCCAACTGACGATTCCGGATTCAAGTTCAAAGATTCCATTGATTCCGATGCTCGACATCGCAGCAACGGCTGGCTGGGAGCGATTTCCACTTCGGCAATAGACGGCGTAAGTACCGGCTGGGTCGAGTGTTGAAATCTGAGTGGCAAAGTCAGGGCCCTGCACGTTGTAATTGACCGCGCCTTCGATGTGCCCTTGTGCAAATTCCTCAGGTGAGCGGACATCGATAATTTGGACGCCCGGAGTTGCAACGACATTGGCAAACATCGCGGGGTCAACGCGCTCGGGAGCCGCAGGCTGCTCCACAACAACAGAGGTGTCTGGACCAGAGGCGAATTCTGCTGCATCGGTGGATGTTGAACAACCGGTTAGGACAAGGGCTGTGGCCGCCAGAGCGGCACCAATCGCGGACATCTTCATACCCCCTAGGGTATAACAACCACCGAACAAGTCGCGAGTGGGCTGCCTTAACTGGGGCGCTTATTCATGCTGGCAAGGCGCTCGTTGTAGGCGTTAAGTTCGGCATCCCCGTCACGATCAGCCTGACGGTCTTTGCGCACCGCCTCCCTGTCATCACTGCGTGACCACTGGACCATGATCACGATCAAGACGATGAGGGCAGGAATCTCAGACAAACCCCAGGCAACTTGGCCACCGAATAGCGTGTCTTGCAGTGGGTCGGTCACCCAATCTGGCCGCACGATCCCGTACCACTCGACAGCCATCGGTGTTGTTCCCATCATCAGAATGACCGCGAAAAATGCGTGCACTCCAAGAGACAACAGCAGCAACACAATGCGTCCCCAGTAGGGAAGTGGCCGCGGCCTGGGGTCAATTCCAATGAGAACCCAGTAGAAAAGGTAGCCCGCAGTAACGAAATGGAGTTGCATGATGATGTGACCGACGTGGCTACCCATCAGCCAGCCAAATGCGGGCGTCAAATAGAGCCCATAAAGACCAATCACATAAACGATGAATACATAGAATGGGCTTGTGAGAACCCTGTTGATTGGACTGTGCAGGAACCAAACAACCCACTCCCGTGGCCCTCGCTCATTAGTGCTTGATGGCTTAAGCGCCCTCAGCGCAAGTGTGGCTGGCGCTCCCATGACGAGGAAAATAGGACCAAGCATGGTTAATGTCATGTGTTGCGTCATGTGTAAACCAACGGAAACCTGCGAATACAGAGCGATGCCCGAGTTCGTGCACCAGATCACAACAGCAATGCCTGCCATCCATGAAACCAGACGCATAATGGGCCATGAATCGCCTCGATTTCGCAGTCGCGCATACCCAACTGCATAGAGCGAGGCAGCAACAAGTGAACCAACGAGAAAGAATGGTTCAAGTTGGAATCCGAACGCAATTCGCTCAAAAGTTGGTGGCTCTGGATAAAGGAAGCCAAGAAGTGACTCGCCGTAGCTGGGCAGTTCCGTTTCGATCCGTGGATAGGGACTTGCTGCTAGGGCAACTCCCAAACTCATGGCAAGAACCATGATGATGAGTTCAACCAATGCGGTGCGCACAAAAATCACGGCGCGCGAAAGTTTGTTTAATTGGGGGATAACGCGCTGACGAAGCTGCCATCCCACTATTCCTAGGGCGACAATCAGTGTGATTTTCATGGTGACAACTTGCCCGTAGCCAGTTGTGAAAAGCTCTGAGGCGGAATTTAATCTGGTGTAGGCGTTGGTGATTCCACTGAGGGCTAGCAGTGCGATGGCTGTGAGGGCTATTGGTGAGAAGCGCTGCAGAGACCTTTGGATTGGAATGTCTTTGCGCAGCGCGTGAAGTATAAGAACGAAGACACCGCCGACCCACAACGTTGCAGCGATGACATGTGCGACACCTGCGGTGAGCGCTAAAGCGTGATCACCAGACCCGGAACCATGTCCGGCGAGTGCGGGTAGAGAGGCAGTAATCAAAGCGAGCGCGAGCCAAGCAGCGCTCACCCCTGTCGTCGCTGTTACATAGCCTCCGAGGGCTATAACAAGCGCAACGATGGCGGCAGCAACTAGTGCCCGCGTTGCGGGAACTTCGTTGACATAGGTACCAATGACCGTTGGATCAAGTGTTTGCGTGAGTGACAAGCTGAGTACGTTGGCGAGTAAGAAGATGGTCTGCGCCAAGGCTAGAAACATCCACACAACAGCGGACTTTGATGCACGAACAACATCTTTGCGGCCAGCATGTGAGAGCACACCGTCCTTACCCGACGGATCCAAGAATGCAGCAGCAATGAGGAACCCGATCGTTGTTACCGCTGCAATGTCCGTCAGTACTCGCAAGAGAACTGAGCCCCACACGACAAGTGGCCCGGGGTCTGAGATTCCAACGGGTGCGGGCGCGTAGGCGCCACCGGAAATTACAAGTCCGAGAGCGGTAGTGCTCACGGCCAGAAAAACCAACAGCGCACCAACGAGTGAAATGCGCGCTTTGGATGTTTCCTTTCCAGCGCTAACTGTGACCTTCATTGGCCAATCAATTCTTTGATGCTCGTGATGCACCGCGTTTGAGCATGACAAACCCGATCACGGCGCCGATGCCAAGGCCAATAATGATCAGCCAGATTGGAGAAATTCCTGAGGTTGGTTCATCGTCCGTGGACTCTACTGAAATCAATTCAGGCTCTGGTGTGTCCTGAACTGTGCTGGATTGATCCGAGGGCACGGCGGCTGGGGAGTCTTCTGTGGTTGCCTCAGTACTGGGCTCTGATTCAGTTGCGACAGTTTCCGGATAACTAAAACTAATTACGCCAGTAATTGGGTGTCCATCGTTGCTCACAACTCGATAGGCCACTTTGTATTCGCCACCTGGGAGATCAGTGGGCCAAGTTGTTGTGACCGTGTTCCGATCCGTTGCAACGGAGATGTTATCTACCAAGGTTTGAGTCGAGTCGGTGACAGCAATTTCAACAGTGTCAGCGAGGAGATCCTCACTGAAAGTTAGCTCCACGGTTTCCGGAACCTGTGCCAACGCACTGCCGTCAGCCGGGTTGCTCGAAGTGAGTTCAGCATGGGCATGAATTGCGGCAGGAGCTGCAAAGAAAAGCAACATTGAAACGACTGCCAAGACACTGGATTTCCCCATGGTTTTCACAATTACGAGGGTACGACCCCTGGTCTTTGGTCCCACCACCAGCCAACCCCTTCAGCAAAGCGAGCGAGAATCGGCCCGGCGGTGGCGGTGAGGAGGATGTATCCGGCCACCAAAGCCTGAAAACTCGAAGGAAGCAAGGTGCTCGTGGCCGCAAGCCCAGCAATGATCACACTGAATTCGCCCCGTGAACTGAGCAAAGCACCGGCTCGCAAACGGGAGATGGTGGATTTTGACACCGTTTTCGCCGCAAACCAGCC
>Ga0136655_1000124_pt1 | contig 33028 bp, 32 predicted proteins | sample CPBDNA_2_FD_94863 | JGI IMG/M metagenome (GOLD analysis project Ga0136655, IMG submission 94863) | Freshwater to marine salinity gradient microbial communities from Chesapeake Bay, USA - CPBay_Spr_15_0.8_DNA (version 2) | ecosystem: Environmental > Aquatic > Marine > Coastal | place: USA... | reverse complement strand
CCTTCAAGTGAAAAATTCGTCATTGCTTTGTTCCTATGGATTCTATGAACCAATTACCCAGTGCTCAAAGTTAATCACAGTTTTGCTGCTTGTCTGAATTGAATCTGCATTCTTAGATTGAGTTGGATGGTTCGTTCTTATCAAAAGGCTTGGTTTTTAAAATCAATCGAGGATGGAAGAATGTTTTTTATTCAACCTATTGAGGTTAATCTAATTATTCAAAAATCTTTATTATTTTTGCAGCCCCAAATTAAGGGGATAAACTGTCAACCGCTGGCCAAAAGATGGTGAATGTAGACACTTAAATTACATAATTAGTATGGAAGATTTAATCCGTTATGTACAGGACACTCTGATAGAGAAGAAAGAGTTGCCTGATTTTTCTGCTGGTGACACTATTACTGTGTATTACCAAATTCGTGAGGGACAGAAAGTGCGTACCCAGTTTTTTAAAGGTGTTGTTTTACAACGTCGTGGATCAGGGGCAACAGAAACTTTTACTATCCGCAAGATGTCTGGTAGTGTAGGAGTAGAGCGTATTTTTCCGTTGAATGCACCTGCAATTGAGAAAATAGAAATGAATCGCGAAGGTCGTGTTCGTAGAGCGCGTATTTTCTACCAAAGAGAGCTTACCGGTAAGGCCGCTCGTATTAAGGAAAAGAGAAGAGGATAATTTATTCTAAAAGTATATTCATAAAAAAAGCCTCGCATTTGCGGGGCTTTTTTGTTTTCGCTAGGCCGAAATATGTTTGTTAATTAATTCGATTTTATAACAAAAACAGTTCTTCTGTTTTTAGCCTTTCCTTCCTCCGTATTATTGTTGGCAATCGGTTTGGCGCTTCCATATCCTTTATGAGACAATCGAGAAGAATGTATGCCCTTCTGCACTAGATAATTATAAACCACCTTTGCTCTGTCTGAAGAAAGAACACGATTGGCTTCAACACTTCCTACTTCGTCTGTATGTCCTTGAATTTCTACACGAACGGAGGGGTTTTCATTTAAGAACGAAGCAAATTCATCTAAAACATTCCGCGCTCCTAGATTGAGTTCAGATGAGTTGCTTTCGAAATAAATATCGTTTAACTTAAACTCTCTCCCTGATCTTAAAGCGCTGGCTTCCAGCTCTCCAGAGATTAATCCGCTATTAGATTTTTCATCAATTAATCGAGCGCTAAAGGCTATTTCTTTCTTTTTGACCGTTAACATATGATTTTCGCCTTTTGAGGAACGAACGGCAGCGGTGTAATTTCCACTCAGCTCATTTACTCTAATATCAATTTTCTCCTGCGTTTTTAGGTTCTTTAGCTCCAATTTCGCATCAGTAACTGCCCTTCCAGACTCGTCTTGCAATGTTCCTCTTAATAAGGTTACTTTTTCCGGTCTAACCTTTTCAGGTAATTCGAAATAGTAGATGTCATAATCTTTTCTACTGGAGAGTTGCTTGGTTGAGAAATAGGCCGTTTTTCCATCTAAACTTACAAAAAGTCCGAGATTATCTTGCTCATTATTAATTGGGTATCCAATATTCTCTGGTTTTTGCCAGCGGTCATCTATTAGCCGAGTGTAGAAAATATCAAATCCGCCTACACCTGGTAATCCATCACTACTGAAATACAGAGTTCGAGAATCTGAATGTAGAAAGGGTGTTTTTTCATTTCCTCTAGTATTCACATTCTTACCCAAATTTATGGGAGGCCCCCAGCTTCCATCTGCCATTCTATGACACATATACAGATCAATTCCGCCTAAACCGCCTTTTCTATTACTCGCAAAAAAAAGTAGATCACCATTGGCAGAAATGGAAGGCTGAGATTCCCAACTATTAGGTTGGTTAATGGGCTCCGGCAGCGGTTTTAATGGATCCCAATCTCCATTTAATTGACGAGTATACCAAAGGTCACAATTTAAATATCCGGTGTCATTGGGTTCGCAAATGGTAAAGAAGAGCTCCGAATTATCTGCGGTTATACTGGGTCCACCTTCATTGTATTTATCGTTGAAAGGGGTGCGAAGTGGAATTCCAGCCGGATATCGATCATTACTTCTTTTGGAAATGGTGAACTCTTCCACCAAACGTGTTCCACCCGCTGGGCCATCGTATTTATTTCTTCGCTTTAGTTTTCGAGTAAAGAAGAATAGATCCATATCGGGGGAAATACAACCTAGATATTCATCGTCAGGCGTACTAATGCCAGGAACGGGTCTAGGATTAAAAGGCACCGCAGATGACTTTAGTTTCAAAATAATCTGCTTTTCTTCTAAAACCTCTTGAGCTTGAAAAACCAAAGCAGGATCTCGTTCTGGATGCTTTACATAAGTCTCGAGGAGTTCAATCCCCCTTTTTTCCTTGCCAGATTCAACAAGTAGTACACCTAAATAAAAGTATAGATCTGCCTTATATTCTGGACAGGCTTTAAGAACCTTTTCCCAACAGGCTTCAGTACCAGATAATTGTCCCTTTTTAAGGTATAATTCACCCAATAAATAATTGGCATCTGCAAACTGTGGATCGAAATCTACTGCTTTTTCAAGATAGCGCTGTGTTTCTTGATAATCGCCTCGTTTCCATGCCTTTTGAGCCTTAGGGATTTGACTTGATGCCAAGTCGTTGACGCTTTGACTGCATTCCCCAAGATCAGGCTGAGCTTTAAGATGACCAAAGGGAAAGAGCAGAAGGAAGAGAATAGATGCGGTTAAAGAGATTCTATTTTCAATCATTTTTCTGTAGCATTTTCGCTGGCCGCTATAGCCGTTGTAACAGCAATATCGCCCGTAACATTAACAACGGTTCTACACATATCTAGTATGCGATCAATCGGAAAGATTATCGCAATCCATGCAGGGTTTAATCCAACCGATTCTAAAACGATGATGAGCATAATAATTCCTGCACTAGGTACGGCGGCAGAACCAATAGAAGCTAGGGTGGCCGTAAGTACGATGGTTGCTTGTTGAGCAAGGTCAAGATCTACCATGTGAAATTGTGCCAAGAAAACAACAGCTACTGCCTGATAAAGACTGGTTCCATCCATATTTACTGTCGCACCTATTGGCAAAACAAAGCTGGAAATGCGTTCAGGAACTTTTAAGTTTTCATGTACCACCTCCATTGTAACAGGAAGGGTTGCAGCCGAACTACTGGTAGAAAAGGCCATGAATTGAGCAGGACTAATAGCCTTGTAAAAACTTCTATAAGTCAGTTTCTTGTTAAGCGCAAGTACAATAGCTGGGTAGATAACAAAGGCCATAATAACTAATCCAAAAACAACCACCAATGAATACCATCCTAGGGCTTGGAATACGCTTAACATAGCAGCGGGACTATCTCCTGCCAGGTCGGCCATTGTTCCGGCCATTAGTGCAAATACAAAATAGGGTGCGGCAGACATTACAAGATCTACCATCTTTAAAAATATTTCATTGCCACTGATACAAAAGGCTGTCATACCAGCCACTTTATCAGGTGGAAGACTAATAAGCGTAAGTCCAAAAAAGAGGGCGAAGAAAATAACCTGAAGCATCAGGCTATCGTTAAAGCTTAAAAATATATTGCTGGGAACCATATCTACAATGAATTGCAGTGGCCCGGAACCCTTAGTGGATGAAGCCTGTTTCATTTTAGACTGAACCATTTCATTGTTACTCATTTCAGCTAAGCTTTTTTCGGCTTCGTCCAAATAGGTGCTGTATTCAGGGTTTTGCAGTAAGTTCAGATCGTCTTTCTTTTCAATATCTGGATTCTGACTTAGCCATAATTCATAACTAATTCTATTGGCAATCCGTTGATTTTCATCTATGTGCTTTCCTGGTTTGAAGAGGTTTACCAACACTAGGCCAACGCTAATTGCAAATGTGGTGGTGAGCAGATAGAAGAGCAGGGTTTTAGCACCCATTCTTCCTAGCGCCCTTACATCTCCAAAAGAAAGTATACCCGTTATGATAGAAAATAAGACGAGAGGAATGGCAATGAGCTTCAACAAATTGATAAAGATGGTTCCAAAAGGAGCGATCCAATCTAAAGTGAATTTTGAAAAACCAAATTGGGCACCAACAAGAGCCCAAAGAACACCAGCTAGTAGACCTAAAATGATTTTGGTGTGAAGTGGTAGTTTTTTCATGGTCTTCTGGTTTTATTTTCTAGCATTAAATCGGCTAATACAAAGGCGGTAAGTGCATCGACTATGGGAACAGCTCTGGGAACAACACATGGATCATGCCTTCCTTGGGCTTCAAGAGTAATGGTTTCGTTTTTTTGGTTGAGGGCTGTCTGTGCCTTGCCGATGGTTGCAGTTGGCTTAAAAGCCAGTCTAAAATGAAGGGGCTCTCCCGTTGTTATTCCACCCAAAATTCCACCAGCATGGTTCGATTTCATGGATTTATCTTTTTTCCAGACATCGTTGTGCTCGCTTCCTCGCATCGCTGCAGCTTGAAAGCCTGTTCCAAATTCCACTCCTTTTACTGCATTTAGGCTAAAGAGTGCTTCTCCTAAACGAGCCTGAACTTTACCGAAAATAGGTTCACCTAATCCTACTTCTAATCCTGTTACTACACAACGAATAACGCCACCTGTAGAATCTCGCTCTTCTTTCATTTTTTCAATCCAGTCGGTCATTCTATTCGAGGTCTCTAGGTCAGGACAACGTGTAGCATATTGATCTACAGAGCGTAAGTCGAGTTCTTCCCATGGGTGAGGACAGATGATCGGGCCAATTTGTTCTACGTAAGAATGGATCTTTATATCGTGCAAAAGATGCCTTGCGAGTGAGCCGCAAACTACCCAATTGGCGGTTTCTCGGGCAGAACTTCTTCCGCCTCCTCTATGATCTCTGATTCCATATTTCTTCGCATAGGTAAAGTCGGCATGAGAGGGACGATAGACCTCTTTTAAATGATCGTAATCTCCTGATTTTTTGTCTTTATTGACAATCTGAAACCCAATGGGAGCGCCGGTTGAAATCCCATCAAAGACTCCACTTAGAATTTCAACTTCATCACTTTCTGATCTGGGACTAGTTAAAGCAGACTGACCGGGTTTCCTTCGAGACAGTTGGAATTGAATCAATTCCATATCAATGGGTATTCCCGCTGGAAATCCATCTACTATTCCGCCTATTCTTGAGCCATGCGATTCGCCAAAAGTGGTAAATCTCAAAAGCTTCCCTAAATAATTTGATGCCATTAAGGCAAATATAGTTACAGCCATTGCCCTCTCATTTACTACTTTCGAAGCATGCGTACATTATATATAAAAATTGCGGGTTTAGCTGGAGCTCTTCGAGAAGCCCCTAACCGATTAGTAGGGTCTGAAATGAATGATTTTCCATTGTTAGAATCTGCATGGTTGATGACGGAAAATGAAAGGATAGTTGATTTTGGAGAGATGAAAAATCTGGAAATCAAACTTATACAAGAGGATGTAGAGGTTGTTGATGTAGCAGGTGGTTTCATTCTTCCCGGCTTTTGTGATCCGCATACTCATATGGTTTTTGCAAAAACAAGAGAAGGTGAATTTGTGGATAGAATAAATGGATTGACCTACGAAGAAATTGCAGAAAAGGGTGGGGGAATTTTAAATTCCGCTCAAGTTCTGCAGAATACTTCTGAGGAGGATCTATTTGTAAGTGCGACGGAAAGGCTCAATGAGGTTGCTTCTTTAGGTACGGTGGCAGTTGAAATTAAGAGCGGATATGGATTGAGTGTAGCGGCTGAATTAAAAATGTTGAGGGTTATTCAAGCATTAAAGGAGATTTCACCCATTCCAATTAAAGCCAGTTTCTTAGGCGCACATGCCATTCCAACTCAATTTAAAACCAATAGAGAAGAATACATCCGTCAGATTATTGAAGAAATGCTTCCTGTTATTGCGGATGAGAATCTTGCAGATTATATAGATGTCTTTTGCGATAGAGGATTTTTCACACAGGATGAAACAGAACGCATTCTTTTGGCGGGAAAAAAATACGGACTAAGGGCGAAAATTCATGCCAATGAATTGGATTTTACTGGTGGCATTCAAGCAGGTGTTAAGCTGAATGCATTATCTGTAGATCACTTGGAATGTACCGGAGATGAGGAAATTGAGCTTCTTAAAGGAAGTGAAACGATGCCAACTTTGCTTCCGTCTACTGCCTTTTTCTTGGGAATCAACTATCCTCCTGCTCGTAAAATGATGGATGCCGGTTTAGGACTTGCATTGGCATCGGATTACAATCCTGGAAGCTCGCCCTCCGGCAGAATGCCTTTTATATGGAGTCTAGCATGCATTAAGTTAAAAATGAGGCCGATGGAAGCTTTAGCTGCATCTACGTTGAATGCGGCCTATGCTATGGGAATGGAGAAGGAACTCGGTAGTATTACCCCAGGTAAAAGAGCCAGCTTTATTATTACGTATCCTGCCCCTTCCATTCATTATTTTCCCTATAGTTTTGGCAGCGATTGGATTCGTCAGGTTGTGATTGATGGTAATTAAAATTTTGTATTGAGATGAAGATTATAGAATGTGTTCCAAATATCAGTGAAGGAAGAAATAAGGCCCTAATTGATGAAATTGCGTCAGTAGTAACTACGGTAGAAGGGGTGGCTTTGTTGGATGTAGATCCTGGAAAAGCAACCAATCGAACGGTTATCACTTTCGCTGGAGATCCTGATAGTGTAATTGAAGCTGCCTTTCGTCTAATTAAGCGAGCTTCTGAGAGAATAGATATGTCTAAACACAAAGGTGAGCATCCAAGAATGGGTGCAACGGATGTGTGTCCTCTCGTTCCTGTTTCAGGAATAAGTATGGAAGAAGTGGTTGAATATGCGCATAAACTTGGAGAGAGGGTAGGGCGAGAGCTTCAAATTCCCGGTTACTTTTATGAGTCTGCAGCAAAGGAACCCAAACGCAAAAATTTGGCAAATTGTAGATCTGGTGAATATGAGGGCCTCACCAAGAAATTTGTAGACCCAGAATGGCAACCAGACTTTGGATCGACGGATCCTTCTGTGTTTGTGAGAACAGGTGCTACTGCAATTAGTGCTCGGAATTTTTTAGTTGCTTACAACGTTAATCTGAATACCACTTCTACTCGCAGAGCTAATTCTATTGCTTTTGATATAAGAGAAACAGGAAGGGTTAAGCGCGAGGGAGATCCTTTAACGGGAAAGGTTGTAACCGATTCAGAAGGCAAGCCTGTTTTCATTCCTGGTCGTTGTAAGGCTGTTAAGGGAATCGGTTGGTTTATAGAGGAATATGGAATCGCTCAGATTTCTTACAATCTTACAGACATAGATATTACTTCCATGCACAAGGCATTTGAAGAAACCTGCCAATCGGCAACAGAAAAGGGATTAAGAGTAACTGGTTCAGAACTTATTGGGCTTGTTCCTCTAAACGCAATGCTGGAGGCTGGCAAGTATTTTCTGAAAAAGCAGCAGAGGTCTACAGGAATTCCAGACAAGGATATTATTCACATAGCAATTAAAAGCTTGGGATTAGATGAATTAAAGCCATTTATTCCCGAAGAGAGAATAATAGAGTACAAATTAGAGTCGGCTTTTTCAAAACCTCTTTTGGCTATGAATTTGTCTGCCTTTGCAAATGAAACAGCTTCTGAAAGTCCTGCACCTGGTGGAGGATCTATTTCTGCCTATGTTGGAGCTCTAGGGGTTTCATTAGGTACAATGGTGGCCAATTTATCAGCTCATAAACGAGGTTGGGACGATAAGTGGGCGTTTTTCTCAGATTGGGCAGAAAAGGGGATGGTTTTTCAGAAGCAACTACTCAATGCTGTAGATGAAGATACGGCCGCTTTTAATAAAATTATGGATGCATTCGCCCTTCCTAAAAGCTCTGAAGATGAAATTTTAATACGAAAGAAAGCGATTCATGAAGCAACGATCAATGCGATTGAAGTGCCATTTAAAGTAATGCAGCTAGCCTATGAAAGTATGGATGTGATGAAGGCAATGACGGATATAGGTAATCCAAACTCAGTTACAGATGCGGCCGTTGGAGCATTGTGTGCACGCACAGCAGTTCACGGGGCTTACCTGAATGTTCGCATCAATTGCAAAGATTTCTCTGATTCAGATTATGTAGAAAAGATGCTAAAGAATTCTACAGCCTTGCTAGGCAAGGCTGTAGAATTGGAGAAAACTATTTTGGAAATGGCAGAACTAAAGATGTAAATCTGCTTCAATTACTTTGGCGTGCAAGTCGTAATCCGAGGCAGATTCAACCAAAACCTTGCAGAAATCACCCACGCGTAGATATCCTTCTGAAACTGGAATGAGTACCTCATTATCTACATCTGGACTATCGAATTCAGTTCTTCCGATATAGTAGTCGCCTTCTACTTTATCAATTATGACCTTAAACTCTTTTCCTATGCGCTCTTGATTGAGTTCATAGGAGATAGAGCGCTGGATATCCATAATATCATTCGCTCTTTCTTGCTTGGTCTGCTCATCAACATCGTCTTCTAGCAGATAGGCATGGGTGTTTTCTTCGTGGCTGTAAGTAAAGCATCCGAGCCTTTCGAAACGCGATTTCTCAACCCAATTTGACAGTATTTCAAAATCTTCATTTGTCTCTCCTGGGTAACCAACAATCAGGGTTGTTCGAATGGTAATTCCAGGAACAGCTTTTCGAATCCTTTCAATTAATTTCTCTGTCTTTTCTTGGGTTGTACCGCGACGCATTGATTTTAACACAGAATCAGAAATGTGTTGAAGTGGGATGTCTATGTAATTGCAGATTTTCTCTTCCTCTCGAATCACTTCTAGGATATCCTCTGGAAATCCAGTAGGGAAAAGATAATGAAGACGAATCCATTCAATACCATCCACCTTTACTAACTCTCTCAACAATTCTGCGAGATTTCTTTTCTTGTAGATGTCTAATCCATAATAAGTTAGATCTTGGGCAATGAGAATAAGTTCTTTAACACCCTTTGCGGCGAGTTTTTCTGCCTGGATAACTAGTTTGTCAATTGGAGTAGAAATATGCTTTCCACGCATCAAAGGGATGGCGCAGAAAGAACAAGGTCTATCGCAGCCTTCGGAGATTTTCAGGTAAGCAAAGTGCGAGGGAGTTGTTAAAAGCCTCTGTCCTACCAATTCATGTTTGTAGTCTGCCCCAAGGGTTTTCAGTAAACGGGGGAGGTCTCTAGTTCCAAACCAATCGTCTATATCTGGAATTTCTTTTTGCAGTTCGTGTTTGTATCTCTCAGAAAGACAGCCAGTTACATATACTTTTTCGACTTTGCCCCTACTTTTTAAATCAGAGAAATGAAGAATGGTATCAATAGATTCTTGCTTTGCATTATCGATAAATCCGCACGTATTAATAACGATGATGTTTCCATCTTCTGCTTCATGAACAACCTCTTTTCCATTGGCCTCCAGTTGTCCCATTAGAACTTCTGAATCATAGATGTTCTTGGAGCAACCCAGGGTTATCACGTTTATTTTCTTCTTTCCAGTCCCTCTTGTTCTCATTTTGATAGAATAATGATAAAAAAAAGCCCATCAAAAATTGATGGGCTAAAATTTAAGCTAGGCTAAACTTATTTCGACTTTGTTTCAGCAACAACTTCGAATTCAATTTCGGTATTCACTTCTCTGTGAAGACGAACCTTAGCGGTATATTTTCCAACACTCTTAATGGTAGTGCCTGGAATTTGAATAAATTTTTTGTCGATCTGAATGCCCGCTCTGTTTAACTCAAGAGCTAAATCAGAATTGGAAAGCGAACCAAACAATTTGTTTCCACGTCCAACTTTGGCCGTCATCTTCAAACTAACTTCTCTTAGTTTTTCAGATTGGATTTTGGCATCCTCGATAAGCTTGGCCTCTTTGTGGGCGCGTTGACGAAGATTTTCAGCAAGTACTTTCTTTGCAGAATCGGTTGCTAAAGAAGCCATTCCTTGTGGGATTAGGTAATTGCGACCAAATCCGTTTTTTACAATGATCACATCGTCTTTAAAGCCGAGGTTATCTACATCTTGTTTTAGAATTACTTCCATGGCTTACTTCAAATTATCGGTTACGTAAGGCATTAAAGCAAGATGACGAGATCTTTTAATGGCTTGCGACAGTTTGCGTTGATACTTAAGACTGGTACCAGTAAGGCGGCGAGGAAGAATTCTACCTTGCTCGTTTACAAATTTCAACAAGAAATCGGGATCCTTGTGATCGATATACTTAATTCCAGTTTTCTTGAAAAAACAAAAACGATTCTTTGTATTTGTTTCAATAGCAATAGGCTGCAAATAGCGGATTTCGCTTTGCGATTGACCTGAAGCTGCTTGTAAATCACTCATTTTTTGTGGTGTTATGCGTTAGACTTGGCTTTGTTTCTTCGACTTTCAGCATAGGCTAATGCATACTTGTCTAGAGCAACAGTTAAAAATCTCATGATGCGCTCATCGCGCTTAAGATTCACTTCCAATCCGTTGATATGCTCTCCATCCATTTCAAATTGCAGAAGCTCGTAAAAGCCGCTTTTTTTCTTCTCAATTGGATAGGCTAGCTTGCGCAGACCCCAGTTCTCGCTGTGCACCACCTTGCCACCATTGGCTTCGATGATACCCCTGAACTTGTCTACCGTTTCCCTTACCTGCTCAGCAGATAAGACGGGATTCAAAATGAAAACGGTCTCGTAATGACTCATTTGGGTTATAACTTTTTGATTAATACTCCATTGCATTTTGCAAAGGGACGGCAAAGATAATACAATTATGAAAATGAAAAAGCCTTGGATTAAAATTCATTTTCTTTCTATAATCATCACTAATTTGTAGGCAAATTGGAAGTATTTTTCCGAGCTCTAAGTAGTCGTAATGTTAGCATTCTTCCGTTCAAATAAGTTTCTATCTCTCGCCAGCAACGGAAGCTCTGCTGTTTTGGGGCTGGTTCGATTTGGATTAACAGCTCGTTTGTTGGAGCCTACTGAATTTGGAGTATGGGCCTTCTTCCTTATGTTTTACTCTTTGTTCGATATGTTACGGACTGGATTGTTGAGCAACGTAGTCGTAAAGAAATGGTCAGAAACTGATAGTTTAGATCAACAGAAGAACATTATGGGAGCCACTTGGCAGCTAGCTGGTTAAGTGTTGGATTGAGTGTCATTTCTATTTTGGGCTTGATCGTGTTGAAACAAATTAATGCCGGGGAAGCCTATCTACTAACAGCGCTCTATTTTGCGCCTTCTTTGATGCTCAGTTTGCCTCAAACAGTGGCAACGTGGTTGTTAACGGCTAGAATGAAGTTTGAATCATTGTTGGGGCTTCGGTTGGCACTTCAAATACCCGCAATTGTTCTAACGATAGGTCTCTATTGGTTTTACCCAATTATGAATTGGTATGGTTACGTACCCCTTCATGCGATTTTTATAATCCATTTAGTATCCACAGCTTTGGTATCGACTATTTGTCTTGTCATGGGTTGGGGGGGGATTAATCATATTAAACGAGGCACGGCCAAATTGAGAAAAGAATTGGTAGACTTCGGACGTTACAGCATGGGTACTTCTATTAGCACACATCTCTTAAAAAGTTCTGACACGTTTTTACTTATGCCCTTCAGAGGTCTAGTAGCTGTTGCATTGTACAATATTCCTGAGAGACTACTCCAAATTTTAGAAATACCTGTTCGATCTGTGGTACAAGCTACCTTCCCAAAATTGGCTAGGGTTTTTCACAAGAATCCAGATGATTTTAATCGCACTCTTCATGGAGAAACCTTCATTTTAACCATCGGAATGCTCCCAGTTGTGATCGCCGTCCTCTATTTCGCAGATACTTTAGTCTTATGGCTCGGTGGAGCAAACTATGCTGATTCAGCAAATGTATTAAGAGTTTTTGCTATTTATACAGCCTTTGTGCCAATGGATAGGTATGCGGGAATTGCCATGGATGCGATGGGTAAACCAGAGCTAAACTTCAGAAAAGTTATTATTATGTTGTTAATAAACTTGGTGGGAGATATTGTTGTTTTAGCCTTGGGCTATGGGGTATTAGCCGTCTCACTCGTGTCTGTTTTGACCTTTGCAATGGGTGTTTTTTATGGGTATTATTTACTCCTTAAAACTACCGAAATACCTTTAAAAACAGTCCTTTCCATGGGTTATGAAGGACTGATACGTAGAATTGGCACTGGATCAAGAAGTTAATTCATTAGAAAGTTTCCCATATTAGGAAATTCTTCTATTTTCACACTCACTACCTTATTTACGAACAATAGAGTGCTACGAATTTTTATTATAGAAGACGACGAGATGTACGGCAAAGTGCTGAGACACCAATTGTCTTTGAACCCCGACAATGAGGTTAGCCTTTTTCAGTCCGGTAAAGAATTTCTGAAGCATCTTCATCAAAAGCCAGATTTAATTACGTTGGATTATTCCTTGCCCGATATGACCTGCCAAGAAATTCTGAAACGCATTGTTGAGTTTGATAAGGACCTTGCTGTAGTAATAGTTTCTGGACAAGAGGATATTGGCACGGCGGTAAGCTTGTTGAGAGAAGGGGCATACGATTATATTGTTAAAGACGAGAATACCAAAGACAGACTTTGGAATATGGTGAATCGAATTCAGAATAGATCTGAGTTGGTTCATGAAGTAGAGCGACTAAGAGAGGAGGTTTCGGCGAAATACGATTTTAGCAGTATTAAAGGGAATTCAGATGTATTGAAGAAGGTCTTCAAATTAGTCGAGAAATCCATTCAAACAAATATTACAGTGTCTATTACCGGAGAAACGGGTACCGGTAAGGAGCAAATTGCCAAGGCAATTCACTATAATTCCTCTGCTAGGAAGAAACCATTTGTGGCAGTTAATATGGCTGCAATTCCAATAGATCTGGTTGAAAGTGAATTATTTGGATATGAAAAAGGAGCTTTTACTGGAGCCAACACGAGAAAGATTGGTCGTTTCAAAGAAGCCAATAACAGCACCCTATTTCTTGATGAGATAGGTGAATTGGATTTACATATTCAAGCGAAACTTTTACGTGTTCTCCCAGAGAAAGAAATTACCCGCTTAGGTAGCAATACCCCAGTAAAAGTAAATTCCCGAATTATTGTGGCTACTCACAAAAATTTGGCGGAAGAGGTAAGGAAGGGCAACTTTAGAGAAGATTTATATTTCAGACTTTTGGGTTTGCCAATAGAGCTTCCACCCCTAAGAGATAGAGGAAACGACATTATCATTCTTGCAAAATTCTTCACTGATGAATTTTGTAAAGAGAATAAGCTCCCAAAAGTTACTATTTCTACTGAAGCTCAAAATAAACTGGTCAATTACAGATGGCCTGGAAATGTACGTGAACTTAAGGCAGTGGTAGAATTAGGCGTGGTTTTGTGTGATGACAATGTTATCACAGAAGAAAATTTAAACTTCCATTCTTCTGATGATATCGGAAACTTCATGAATGAAGAATTAAGTTTGAGGGAGTACACCAACCGTATAATAAAGTACTATTTAGATAGGTATGATAACAATGTTGTTAGGGTTGCAGATATTTTAGATATCGGAAAGTCTACCATTTATCGACTTATAAAGAACGAAGAAATTATTATCTAGTGATGATAGATGAATAATTATTCAGCCTAAGGCAATTGGAAGAGCTCGCGAGTGGAAGCGAAGACTTTGTGCAGAGTATGGTTGAAACTTTTGTCGAGCACTCACCAAAACAGGTGCAAGATTTGGTTGATGCTTACCAGAAAGGAGATTATAAGATGATGGGTGATGCGGCCCATAGAATAAAGCCTTCATTGGATTTATTTGAGATTAAAGGCATGAAGGAAGTAATCAGGAGTGTAGAAAAGCAAGGAAGATATGGTGATATTAAGCCAAGTCTATCTAATGAAATTGAGTTGTTCCGAAATACCACATTGGCAGCAATTGAGGCTATGACGAATAATAGTGATGAAGAAATTACCGAACCCTAACCTACAAAGAAATTGTCTGTACAAGATACCACAGGAAAACATGTTTTAATCATTGACGATGAGCCAGTGATGCTGAAACTCCTTGAGCAAATCCTCAAATCCAAGTATGTCGTTGATACTTAGGAAAACGGTAAGGATGCTTTAGAATGGCTCTATTCAGGAAATATTCCAGACCTCATTGTGGCAGATTTAAAAATGCCAGAATTGGATGGCTTTGAGTTTATTCGACTGATAAGAGAAAGTGGATATTTTGCTCATCTACCACTAATTGTTCTATCGGGCGAAGAAAGCAGTTCGGAGCGCATACGCTGCCTAAAATTGGGTGAAAATGACTATCTAATTAAGCCTTTCAATCCAGAGGAATTATCCCTTCGTATTGAGAATCTTTTGAGACTTAAAATGTAAATGGAATCTACTCTTAAATATGAAAAGCCAGTGGTGGTTTATCTTGGGGAAGATTCTTCAGTTATACAGTCTTTAACCAATAGTGAAGATCTTGTTTTGCGCGTATTTGCAAATGGACTTTCTTTCAAGTCATTTTTGGCTGGGACCCATGAGATACACTTGGTCTTAAGTGAAGTTGAGCTTAAGGGCTTGAACGGTGAAGAGCTTTTTGACGAGTTGAAAGACCTATTGCAAGAACGTCATATTCCTTTTGGACTATTGTCTTTGGCAAAAAAGCGATCAGAACGAGAAGGACTCTTACAAAAAGGAATAGCTGAGTTATATCTGAAACCATTGGACGTAGATAATCTAATTAGACGGCTGCCCTTCGTAACAAAGATGTGCTACATTCCTAAGGTTGTTCTTCAGAATGACAGGAAAAAACGCGTGTCATATAGGAACAATTATCGAATTCCAATTTGGAAGCGAATAATTGACATTGTCGCAGCATCAGTGGCTTTGCTATTAGCATCTCCAGTACTTATCTTAGCAGCCTTGGCAATAAAAATAGAATCTCCTGGTAGATTTTTTTATATATCAAAAAGAGTGGGGACTGGTTATCAAATATTCGATTTTTACAAGTTAAGATCAATGTATTCAGATGCAGATAAAAGGCTAAAAGAGTATTTGCATTTGAACCAATACAACGAAGAGGAGGAATCGTCAAACAATGGTGAGAGTAAGCCAGCAGAAGCCAAGAGAAGTATTTCACCTTCTTCCAGTGATATGATATTGATTCACAGAGACGGAACTCCTTTAACAGAGGAGGAATATTTTGAACTAAGGAGAAATTCATCCACTTCTACATTTATTAAACTTAAAAACGACCCAAGAATTACCAAGGTAGGAGCCTTTATAAGGAATACTAGTATTGATGAGCTTCCTCAATTGGTTAATGTGCTCAAGGGAGATATGTCTATCGTGGGTAATAGGCCCTTACCTCTCCTACGAGGCAGAACAATTGACCTCAGATGATTGGAGTGAGCGCTTTCTCGCCCCTGCGGGAATCACTGGTCTTTGGCAAGTTATGAAAAGAGGAAAAGGAAGTATGTCTGATGAAGAGCGAAAATCACTCGACAATCAGTATGCTAGAGGCAACTCTTTTTTCAATGATATTAAAATAATGATAATGACAGTACCTGCATTGTTCCAAAAAGAGAATGTATGATGAGGAATATAATTGCTTTATTCTTTCTTTCTTTAACTGCAGCTTTTGCGCAACCAGGGCAAATGTCTTTGGCAGAGAAAGACTCTATCGCAAATGCCAATATTGATAGGATTCTAAAATCCGGTTCGATCGAAAGCTTTTTACCTCCCTTACGCTTGTTAATTGATTCGGCTATCGCAAATTCTCCTGAAATTGAATTTGCAGAGTCGTATATCAGAGCGAGAGAATACGATATAGATCTGGCTAAAAAGGATTGGTGGAGTACGATTCGTCTAGGTGGGCAGGTCAATTATGGTACTTTTGGAAACCAAGTACTAGACGAGGTTGCTCTAGGACAACAGGTAAATATTAATGTGCTAATGCCTTTGTCTACACTTGGGTGGGACGTTCAGAAAGAATTGGAAAGGCGGAGGCCTTCCTAGATAGCGAACATGCCAACAGAGAGTCTGCTCGCAGGTTGGTTGAACAACAAGTAGTGGCTTTGTATAACGAAATCTTAGTGGTAAGAAGAAAATTAGAGATTGTAGGCGATGGTAAAGAATCGGGTACTCTAATTAAAGAAAGTGCAGAAATGCGATTTAGAGAAGGCAAGCTTACGCTCGATCAATTATACATTACTATGGACTTCTGGGTTCGTCAAGCTACTCTTTATGAGGATTTGAGAGCACAATTCAGTAACGCTTATTTTGCTCTAGAGAGAGTTGTAGGTGTTCCATTTAGCAAATTTGAAAAATACTAATGACACTTATTCAATTCATCCGACTTTTTAATAGGAATCTCAAGTTATTCCTTTTCACTTCAATCGTAGTTGGTGTTTTAGTATTCCTATTCACCATGCGTCAGGCAAGGGAGTATCAGTCTGAAACGGAGATATTTACAGGTCTTGCTTCAGGGGCAGATGTTACTGATGTTACCCGAAGTAAAATCGATTTCTTCTCAACGAGTAATGCCTTTGATAACTTAATTAATATTATCAAGTCGAGACAGACATTGGAAGAAACGGGAGAGCGTTTATTGGCTTTGCACATTATGACTGGAAATCCAGATCCGATGGTAATGTCTGAAGAAACTTTTGCTCAATTAGACATTTGGTTTCCAGCTTCTGAAAGAAAAAAACTTTTAGTTGAAGGGGATTTTCAAGGCACCATTGATCAGATTCGTGACTACAAAGCTGCTAATGCACTTTCTAGAAAAGTAGAAGAGGTTTTTTATAATTCAGCATCTCCTTATAGCCACTCTGCTATTGGTGGGATAAATGTGTTTCGTGTTGCCAACTCAGATTTAATTCGAATAAACTATAAGTGGTCAGACCCTGCCGTTTGTCAGAAAACGCTCGAGCTATTAAATGCGGTGTTTACCAGAAGAATGGCCGATATCAAGTTAGGGCAGTCCAACGATGTAGTTATTTATTTCAGAAAGCAAGTAGATGAGTCTATGGCTCGTTTGCAAGGTGCTGAAGAGCGTTTGAAGAATTTTAGAACCGAAAATCGCATCATCAATTACCAAGAGCAGACCAAGTCAATTGCCGTGATGAAGGAATACTTGGAGGATGAATATCAAAAAGAAATTGCAATTCAAGCCTCAGCAGAAGCTTCATTATCAAAATTGGAAGGGCAACTTGAATTAAATCAAGAGATCATAAAATATTCAGACAAAATTTTAGCGCAGCGGTCTGAACTGGCAGAAATAAGTTCAAAAATTGCCTCTATGGAGGTTTATTATCAAAATGAGGAAGAACTTGAGATTTTGCGTGTTAAGCAGAATGAGTTAAAATCCAAGTTGACAAAGGACTTAAATATGCGCTATGAATATGGAAGAACAACAGAAGGAGTTGATGTCAAGGATCTTCTCGAACAATGGTTGAAGTATACTCTGATGTTGGATGAAAGCAATGCGCGTATTCGAGTATTCAATTCCAGAAAAGATTATTTCATGCAGATCTATGATGAATTTTCTCCTCTTGGATCTAAGATTTCTCAAATGGAACGCGAAATAGGGATTGAGGAAGCAAATTATTTAGAAGTACTTCATAGCTTAAATCAAGCTCTTCTTAAACAAAAAGGTGAATCCCTCTCTTCAGGAGGTTTGGTGGTAACTTTTCCTCCATACTTCCCATTGGAACCAATTAAATCGAAAAGAATTCTGCTTGTAATTGCTGCCTTTATCATTGGGTTTTTCTTGCCATTATTGATTGTTCTATTAATCGATTACCTCGATCAAACCATTCGTACGCCTTCTCGTGTTCACAAAATAACAGGATTAAAGTTATTAGGAGCCTATCCAAACATGGAGAAAATGACCTTGAGAGATGACACACTAGACTTTGAAAGAATGTCTAGCTTGGCAATGGGTCTTATTTGTCAGAACCTTTTATTGGAAGTGCGAAGTCTTAATGCTCTTGACAAGAAGCCAAAGTTAGTGGCTTTATTAAGTACAGAGCCCGGGGAAGGAAAGTCGAGAATGTCGCATGAAATGGCGAATGAGCTTACACTTTTAGGTTTTAATATTATGGTTTTACGATATAAAGAAAGCGATGCACATGATGAGTTTCTTTATGACGAGGCTATGTATCCAATTGATAGAGACTATTTAACTACTCGGTCGGTAAGTGAATTAGTAGGCTCACGGTTCAATCTAAAAGCTTATGATTTCGTTTTCTTAGAATTACCTGCTTTATTTCAGTCACGCTATCCTGTTGACTTATTGGTTGGAATGGATAGTGCTATAATGGCAGTAAAGGCTTCTCGTGTTTGGAGAAAGGCAGATGCTCATGCTCTTGAAGAGGTTCAAAAGGTGTTAAACGTGGTGCCAAGAGTAGCTCTTAATGGTGTGGATCCTGAAGATATGGAGGAAATTATAGGTGAAGTTGCTAAACGTCGATCTGAATTCAGTAAGTTAATACGCAAGACATTCACCTTTGAACTCAGTACAAGAAGAGGTTATAAAGGACAACCGATGTTCTAAAAAAAAACAGCCTTTAAGGCGGTTTTTTTTTAGACAAATTCTTCTATCAATTACAATCCTTTATTAAACTTGGATCTACTTTAATTCCTTTGGTAGCAGCATACTTATAGTTGATGCATGCGTTTGCATTGTCGCCTAAATCTTTGTAAGCCGTTGCCAATAAGAAGTAGGCTATAGGCTCATTAGGATTTATCTCAATTCCTTTTAAGTAGTCTTTAATGGCTTCTTGAAATTTACCCTGAAAGGCATAGTTAGAGCCACGATTTAAATAAACACGAGAATTATCAGGTTCAGCGAGAATGATTTCGTCAAAAAGCTTTTGGGCTGCTTCATATTCGCCTCTTTTGCCCATTTCACTGGCCTTTTTGAACTTCTTATCCAAATCTGCTTGTATGGGATTTTGTGCCAAACCATCCAACCGATCCCACTCCTTCAACAGCAATGTGGCTTCATTGAAGTCTTCAATTTCACTTACAATAGCCCTAGCTCTCTCTTTCTCACCTCTTTCATATAACATTTGGCCTTTCATGAGTAGCCTGTTAAGGTTTTCCGGTTCTAAAGAAATAAGCGCATTAATAGATTTCTCCGCTTTATCATAGGCTTGGTTCTTTACGAAGATGGTGTAGCCGGCTTCTATTAGTTGAACGTTTTCTGGAAAGAGCGAAATACCCTTTTCGATTACTTTTATCGCTTCCGACATTCGATTCGACCGATAGTTGAGTATAGCTAAATTCAAGTACGATTCTTCAAAGTCTGGATCAATCTCCATTAGGAGTTCAAAATCACGCTTAGCTGTTTTTAGGTCTCCTGCCGCTAGCGCTCCTAATGCACGCATATTATAGGCATGACCATATGCTGGATAATCATTGATAACATCAGTCCAAAGAGATTGGCTGTTATTCCAGACCTTTATTCGGCCCTTCGTAATAAATCCAAACAAAAGAACAATTGCACCTAATCCTACCAAGGTATTTTGATTGATTCTTTCGAGTTCAGGGAACTTTTTTAGGATAAGGTCAAATGCAAAGAGAATCAGTCCTATCGAGGCTAGGTAGACATATCGGTCAGCCATTTGATAGTTTCCAAAAGGAACATTAAAAAATTTAAGCAGTAGAATTACATTGAAGAAAAAGAATAAAAGACCGAAAAACTGTAAGGGACTTGATTTAAAGGATCGCCAAGAAAGTAGAAGAAAGAATGGAATAATGAGTATGGAAGCATAGTAAAGATAATTGAGCTCTAAGCCTAAATCATTTGGGTAAGGATAATAGGCATTATATCCAAAAGGAACGAGAGTCTTTATAAAATAACTTGTAAAGGAATGGCTTGCTAGAAATAGCTTATCGATTTGGGAGTAATTAGAGTTATTCAACTCACCCCAAGTATCTTCTTGAGCAGCCGAGGTAATCCACAGAAAACCCAAGAAGAGTAAAAGGGCTGGTAGTTTTTCGAAGTAGATTTTTGGACTTTTAAAATTGCGATTTGTTATATAGTCTATCAAAAAGAAAACAGGCAGTAAGACTACCGCTTGGGCTTTGCTCAACAATGAAAGTATAGCCCAGAAGTAGGCGAGTAGAAGTGATTTTTTTTGATCCGTTTCACTGTATTTTAGGTAACTAAGCATTGAAAGAAGAAAGAAGAAGCTGTATTGAACATTCTTTCTTTCCGTCATCCAAGCAAAGGATTCTACATTAATGGGATGAAGTACAAATAAAAGTGCAGTACTGAACGAGAGTATGTCGCGTTGGGTTAGTTGGCGTAAAAAGAGAAAGACTAAAACACCATTTGCCAGATGGAACAGAAGATTTATGCCATGATGGGCGCGAATAGGGTTCTTTGAAAGTTTGCCATCTAAGGCCAAACTGAAAAGACTTAAAGGGTGGTAGTGACCATCGAAGTAAGAAGTGAATTGTTTTTGAATAATTTCTAAATTCAGATTTTCAATCAACTCATTTCCTGATATATACCTTTCGTCGTCATAATTTAAGAGCCCTCCATTGATAGAGGAATAGGTAAATAGCAACCCAACGAGAACAATGGTTGCTGAAAAGAACAGCAACAAATTCTTGTTTTTCTTTTGCTCAACGGGTTTAGCTTTACTCATAATAAAAGGAAATTCAATAGGCCTGCAATTTGGAAATTTCTTTCATAAAAAAAGCCTTCAAGAAAAAATCTTGAAGGCTTTATAATATGTGGCTTTATGCTTAAACGCCTAGTTTGATTTCTAGTTGCTTCTGCGTGCGCTTGATAAACTTACTCAAAGCAGCTCCGTGCAATAAATTTTGTCCTAAGAGGGCAAGATCTATGGCTTCGTTTAAACTTTCTTCCCTTTCAGCTTCGCTGCTTGAAAGTAAAGCCTCGCTCATAGGGTGATTTGCATTCACAACAACTTGGTAGGTTTCTGGAAAATCAGTCATCCCCATAAATCCACCACCTCCTGTGGAGCTCATTTCCTTCATTCTACGCATAAATTCAGGGACATGAATCTGTATGGGAGCAGCATCGCTATTCAGTTTTGCAACTTCCACCTTGAACTTATCTTTATCCATTGCAGACTCAATCAATTCTTTGAGTTGCTTCTCTTGATCTTCGGTTAGCTTAGAAGGAATGTCATCTTCCTTGCTTATAATCCTATCTATTGAATCGCTGTCTACTCGAGCAAACTGTACTTTTTCAAGATCGCGTTCTAATCTGTCGGTTAAATGTGCATTCAAAGGAGAATTAAGCAATAGTACTTGGTAGCCTCTAGTTTTTGCCTCTTCAATTCCATTGTGTTGAGCCATTAAATCAGAAGCATAAAGCCAAATCGTATTCCCCTCTTTGTTCTTTTGGATGTTATCTACTTTTTCTTTGAATTCTTCAATAGTATGATAGACTCCTTCAGTATCCTTTAAGAGGAAAAATTTCTTGGCACGATCATAGAATTTCTCCTCGGAAAGCATTCCATATTCTACAATCATTTTAGTGTCATCCCAATTCTTTTCGAAGCTGGCACGGTCATTCTTGAACATCTCTTCCAGCTTATCGGCTACCTTTTTGGTGATATGACCGGAAATCTTCTTCACGTTGCCATCTGCCTGCAAGTACGATCTACTCACATTCAATGGGATGTCTTTTGAGTCTATAACTCCATGCAGCAAAGTCAGGAAGTCAGGTACTATTCCTTCTACAGAATCCGTTACAAAAACCTGATTTTGATAGAGTTGAATTTTGTTTCGATTTAAATCCATATTGGGTTTAATCCTTGGGAAATACAATATCCCGTTTAGATTAAATGGATAGTCGACGTTCAAATGAATGTGGAAAAGAGGCTTTTCGAAGCTTATTGGATAGAGCTCGCTATAGAAGGCTTGATAGTCTTCGTCTTTTAATTCCGAAGGCGATTTGGTCCAAGCAGGAATAGGGTTGTTTACATAATTTGGAAGAACGATGGTTTCTTCCACAGCACCTTCACCCTCACCTTGCTTTCGTTTTTCTTCTTTGGTTCCAAATTGGATTGGAATAGGAAGGAAACGGCAATATTTCTTCAGCAATTCTGTAAGACGATAATCTTCCAAAAACTCCTTATTGTCTGCATTAATATGCAAAATTATATCGGTTCCTCTTTCAGTTTTACTCCCTTCAGTGAATTCAAACTCTGGATCACCTTTACATTCCCAATGAATAGAGCCACTTGCATCTGTAGTTTCTAGTCGTGCTGATTTAGAACGGATTTCCACCTTATCAGCCACCATGAAGGCACTGTAGAAACCTAATCCAAAATGACCAATGATTCCAGTATCCGAGGCTTTGTCTTTGTATTGCTGAAGAAATTCTTCTGCACCACTAAAGGCTACTTCGTTGATGTATTTATTCACTTCCTCTTCGGTCATTCCAATTCCGCGATCGGAAATGGTTAAAGTCCCAGCTTCTTTGTCGATTTTAACTTCAATCGCCAATTCACCTAGTTCTCCTTTAATCTCACCCAGTCTCGAAAGTGTTTTCAGTTTTAGGGTTGCATCAACGGCATTGCTGACCAACTCTCTTAGGAAAATCTCATGATCTGAGTAAAGAAATTTCTTGATGATTGGAAAAATGTTTTCCGCAGTTACGTTTATCCGTCCCATAAAAGTATTTTCAATTTGCTCCCATTTAGACAAGCTTTGTGCCATGGCTTATAGCTGCCATAATGACAAGAAAAATGTAGCTAGATAGGACGATTCACAATATTTACCTGAAAAAAAGGCGGGCGGTTTCTTGATCTCAAGAAACCGCCCGCCAATATCCTCCTGAAGCAATTCGTTAAACGATAGGAACAGCATCAAGTGCCTGACCTAAATCGTGAATTAAATCGGCGGCATGCTCTACACCAACAGACAAACGAACTAGAGAATGACTAACGCCCATTTGATCGAGTTGGTCATCGTTCACTCCGGCGTGGGTCATTGAGCGAGGGTGCTCTGCCAAACTTTCTGTGCTGCCCAAACTCACTGCAAGGCGCACAAGACGGAGCGCATTTAAAAACGCAAAGGCTTCCTTTTCTCCGCCTTTGATCTCAAACGCCATCATGGCTCCTGGACCTTCGTATTGCTTTTTGTAGGTCTTAAACTGCGGATGTTTTTCATCCATTAAACCCAAATAGTGAATATTGGTAATTTTAGGATGATCGTTCAGAAAACGAGCTACTTCTATAGCGTTTTTCTGCTGCTGTTCCATCCGAACCTTTAAGGTTTCTAAACTGCGCATTAATAACCAACCAGTATAGGGTGCGGCCATATTTCCCAGAAAAGTCCTCAACACTTTGATGCGAGACATCAAAGCCTTTGAACCAAGAACAGCCCCGGCGATCAAGTCACTATGTCCGCCTATATATTTCGTTGCCGAATAGATTATCAAATCGGCTCCATGATCTAAAGGATGCTGCCATAAGGGTCCCATATAGGTGTTGTCTACGGCTACGTAAACATCTTTTTCTTCCGTTTTATATCGATCTGCAATGGCTCTGCACATTCCTATATCTATGACATCACTGGTAGGATTTGCAGGCGTTTCAACATATACAAGGCTTAGAGATGATGCATTACCCGATTGCTCGAGCTTATTCAGAATATCTTCTTGGCTATCCCATGGATTAAAACCCAGTGTTTTCACACCAATGCTAGGCAAGAAGTGTTGTATGAAATGATCAGTTCCTCCGTAAAGAGGATTGCTATAAAGAACTAGATTTCCTGGCTTTAGAAACTCCAAAAGCACTGTGGCAATAGCCGCCATTCCACTTTCAAATACAGCGCAATCATCAGCTTTATCCCAAAGGCAAAGGCGATTCTCAAGAATCTCTAAGTCTGGGTTGTTGATTCTACTGTAAATCAATCCCAATTTTTCATTGGGTTCTTGTTGTCGTTTACCGTAGGCAACTTCGAAAAATGCTTTGCCCTCTTCGGCTGTCTTAAATACGAAGGTGGAGGTTTGGAAGATGGGACATTTGATAGATCCTTCTGACCATTCAGGCTGATATCCATAAGACATCATTAAGCTCTCGGGTTTGTAAAATTCGCTCATAGTGGGGGTAGATTTATCTGCCTAAAATAGGCGGGGTTTTCTGGCTTGAAAGGTAGTTTTGTTTATCAATTCTAAAAAGCATTTAGGAAGATTCATTCTCCAAAGGTTCTATTTCATTTATTCTTTACTGGGTATTGAATTTATTCTTTTACACTTGTTGTCAAAGTATACCTTTGTATCGTGTCTATGAATCAACCAATAAGAACCTTGCTTTCAGCGGTAGAGATGGATGTAATACTCCATAGATTATGCTGTCAACTTATTGAAAATCATGGCGATTTCTCAAATACTGCTTTAGTTGGTCTTCAGCCCAGAGGGATAGTGTTTGCAAAGAGAATCGCTTCAATGTTGCATTCTGACTATAAGACTTCTCCCGTTCGCCTTGGACTTTTGGATATCACTTTTTTTAGAGATGATTTTAGAAGGAGAGATACGCCATTGCAACCGAATCGAACGAAAATAGATTTTATTGTTGAAGACCAAAAGGTTGTATTTCTAGATGATGTGCTCTATACAGGTAGAAGTATCCGATCGGCTATGGATGCAATTCTTTCTTTTGGAAGGCCACGTGAGGTTGAACTTATGGCGCTAATCGATAGAAGATTTAGTAGGCACCTCCCTATTCAAGCCGATTATATTGGAAGAAGGATAGACTCTATAGATTCTGAGAGGGTTGTAGTGGAGTGGAAGGAAGAAAATGGAATCGATCAAGTATTGTTAACGCGAACTCAGAAGTAGATGGCTCAACTCAGTGTAAATCACCTTTTAGGAATAAAGGATCTCACGCCCGAGGATATACATTGTATTTTAGAAACAGCCGATGAGTTTTCGGGGGTTATCAATAGACCCATTAAGAAAGTGCCTTCCTTAAGAGATGTTACGGTTGCCAATCTCTTCTTCGAAAACAGTACAAGAACTAGATTGTCTTTCGAACTTGCCGAAAAGCGCCTGTCTGCCGATGTAATTAATTTTTCCTCTTCCTCATCTTCGGTAAGCAAAGGCGAGACTTTAATCGATACAGTGAACAATATTCTAGCCATGAAAGTGGATATTGTTGTACTTCGTCATCCTCATCCTGGTGCTGCTGTTTTTCTTGCCCGAAATGTGAAATCCATTATAGTAAATGCAGGAGATGGAACGCATGAGCATCCTACTCAAGCACTTTTAGATGCCTATTCTATTCGACAGAAGTTGGGTAAGGTAGAAGGGAAGAAGGTGGTTATTGTGGGTGATATCACTCATTCACGTGTGGCCTTGAGCAATATTTTGTGCCTTCAAAAATTGGGCGCAGAAGTAATGGTCTGCGGGCCTTCTACACTCATCCCTAAATTTATTGGTTCTTTGGGCGTAAAGGTTGAAACTGATCTATTGAAAGCCTTGCAATGGGCAGACGTGGCCAATATGCTTAGGGTTCAACACGAACGAATGGATATGAAATTCTTCCCTTCTATTCGTGAATATACTCAGCGGTATGGACTCACCGAGTCTCTTCTCGCGAGCTTAGATAAAGAACTTCTGATTATGCACCCGGGCCCCATTAATAGAGGGGTTGAAATTAGCAGTGCTGTGGCAGATGGCAATCATTCTATTATTCTGCAACAGGTAGAAAATGGCGTTGCAATTCGAATGGCAGTGTTGTACCTTTTGGCCGGTAAAATGATAGCCTAATCAGTAGCGATATCCATGAAGAAAGAATGGCATGAGTCTAAGGAGGTTTGGAATATTCACTTAAGTCAAAGTGAGTTTTCTGAAATAACTGCATTATTAGACGAAGAAAAGGATATGGTTGTGGAAATCACTGATCTTAGTTCGGAAGGAGTGGGTGCTTGGCTAGATTTGGTGGAGCTGCAAAGTGAAAAGGCTAGAAGCCTCATTTTAGTGGTTAACGAAGATAAAATTGGTCTATTTGGAGATGAAGAAATTCCAATGGCACCAACGTATTTAGAAGCTTTAGATCTGCTAGATATGGAGCGAATTGAAAGAGAACTGGGATTTTAAACAAGAACTATGAAGAAATTTTACTTTGCTATTTTAAGTGTTTTAACGGCTACGTTGGCCTATGGACAATGCGCTATTGATCCTTCTTTGGTTGGGTCTGGACCGGGTATCTATCCTCCTATCGGAAGTTCTGGAAGCGGAACGGTTATCCAATTGCCACCCATTTATCAGTTTCAATCTACCTCGGTAGTTACCGATGTAATTGTTTTACAAGATACCACACTCTCTTTCTTTGGATTGCAATTCACGGTTCCCATCGATTCTATGCGCATCATAAACATTCTCGGTATTCCTCCCGGAATGTCATACAATTGTGATAATTCAAATTGTTCTTGGATTGGTGGTGCACACGGTTGCATCGGTCTTGTGGGTACGCCTACTCAACAGGGAAACTACTCTATGAGCGTGAATACCGAATTTGTGATCAATGTACCCGGTTTGGTAGATACAGTGGCTCCTGCGGTTTTCACTTTTGAATTAACGGTATTACCTCCAGCTTCTGTTTTCGACGATCAAAAGGTTGAATTCAATCTTTCTCCTAACCCCGCAAGCGATTTTGTAGATATCCGTATCAATCGTGAGAATGAAGAGATTGAATATGAGATTTTAGATATGTTAGGCAAGTCCGTTGAAAAAGGAATCCATATGCCCGATGGTGGTAATATCCGTTTGAGAACAGAACATTTAATAAACGGATTCTACATTCTTAGACTTACCAGCAAAAATCAATCTGCTGCCCGTAGATTGATCGTACGACACTAAACCCGAATGGGTTTTAGTCTCGATATTTTAGGTTGCGGTAGCGCAACGCCTACCGTCTATTCTAATCCTACTTCTCAGCATCTTGTCATGCGAGATAGACACTTTCTAATCGATTGCGGAGAAGGAAGTCAGATTGAGTTGAGGAGAATGAAAATTCGCTTTAATCGTATAAATCACATATTTATAAGCCATTTACATGGCGATCATTGGTTTGGTTTACCTGGTTTGTTGTCGTCTTTTCATTTGCTGAACAGAACCAAGGAGCTTCATCTTTACGGTCCTCCTGGCTTGCAATCCGTATTGAAATTAACTTTTAGACTTTCTAATACTTGGTTGAAGTTCCCTCTCATCTTTCATGAATTAAAGGAGGGAGTGGCGGAAGAGATTCATTCAGATGACAGCTTGTCTGTTCATGCATTTCCACTCAAACATTCTGTGCCTAGCTGGGGCTTTCGATTTCAAGAAAAGCTCGCAGAAAGAACTTTGAATAGCACCCTTGCTCAACAATTGGAAGTACCTATTTATTGGTTTAAACGAATCAAACAAGGCTCCGATTGGGAAGATGAGAACGGAAACATTCATCTCAACAGTACGCTTACTTTCGATCCTCCTAAACCTAAATCCTATGCGTTTTGCAGCGATACAGCGTATTCGGAGGAAATATGTGAACACATCAAAGGGGTAGACCTTTTGTATCACGAGTCTACTTTTTTAGAGATTGATAGGCACCTAGCGGAGAAAACCTTGCACTCTACTGCTTCAGATGCTGCTCGAATTGCCTCCATAGCCGAAGTGAAGGATTTACTATTAGGCCATTTTTCAGTGCGTTATAAAAATCGGTTTGCCATGCGAGAGGAGGCTTTGAAGCATTTTAATGCGGTACAGTTGGCTTCAGATGGGTTAACGCTTAGGTATTTCTAGTAGTTAAGGCATTGAGAAATCGTAACAATAAAATCCACTTGTACTCTTTCTGCCTAAAGTACTTTCGCATTCGATGAAACCAAGACCGCTTTTGGTAATTTTCATTACCATCTTTATCGATTTACTGGGCTTTGGAATTATCATTCCGATACTCCCCATTCACGCTAGCGAACTAGGTGCGCCGGGTTGGGTGATCGGATTGGTGGCCGCTTCTTTTTCGGCTATGCAGTTTTTGTTTGGACCTTTTTGGGGAGGATTAAGCGATCGATTAGGAAGAAGACCTATTCTAATGGGAAGCATGCTGCTCATGGGCTTTTCTTATATCTTATTCGCTTTTTCTAGTTTCTCTTTGGTTATTTTATTTCTGTCAAGATTGCTAGCCGGTATCGCTGCAGCCAATATTTCGGCAGCCCAAGCCTTTATTTCTGACATCACTCCGCCCGAGAAAAGAGCTAAGAACTTTGGAATAATTGGGGCTGCATTTGGACTTGGATTTATTTTTGGTCCTCCCATTGGAGGCTTCTTAAAAGCAGATTATGGTATAGATGCCGTGGGATATGCGGCCGCTGGCTTCAGTTTTTTCAATTTAATTCTCGCCTATTTTCTATTGCCAGAAACATTGGTTGAGCGATCTGAAAAGACCAGTTTATTTATCAACCCGCTAGAGAAACTGGGATCAGCCTTGAAGCGCGTGGCTATTGGGGATTTAATGATTATTAGCTTCATTTTTATGGTTGCCTTCTCTATGATGCAGGTTACCGCTGCCCTCTTTTGGGTGGCAGAATTTGGTCTTACTGAGAAAGGAGTAGGCTATATGTTTTTGTACATCGGTCTACTCGCGGCCATTATACAAGGGGGATTTATAGGAAAACTGAACATTTGGTTTGGTGAACGCAATCTTCTTATATCTGGAACGCTGCTGATGATGACTGGACTTACCCTAATGCCCTTTGCTCCCAAAGAGCATTTCTTATTGTGGGAGCTTCCTTCTCTGGCGGTAGTTAGTCTGGGAAATGCCTTCTTGACGCCAACTATAAACAGTTTGCTTTCTCGCTTAAGCGGAGCTAGAGAACAAGGTGCCATTTTGGGTTCTTCTCAATCGTTTAACTCCTTGGCAAGAGTAGTGGGGCCTATTTTAGGTGGATGGTTGTATGGTATGGATTTTAGAATTCCCTATTTGGCTTCGGGTCTATTGGTCTTACTTTGTACATTCTTGGCTGTGCGTCTAGTAAAGTCAGGAAAATTGATAACAGTACAAGTCTAGCTTCGTACATTTAACGCATGCAAAAAATGCTCTGGAAAGAATACATCGGCATGGCCATGTCTTCCATCCGCAGTCAGGCCTTACGGGCTGTTCTTACTGTAATTATTATTGCAATAGGCATTATGGCGTTGGTTGGTATTCTCACTAGTCTAGATGCGCTCAAGCAATCCCTTTCGGGTCAGTTTACTCAATTGGGAGCGAACACTTTTACCATTCAGAATAGAGGCCCAAGCGTTACTATTAATAGAAGGGGAGAGAAGGGTAAGGTGTTTCCTTTTATCCAATTCAACGAGGCAGTGCGCTTTGCGGAGCTTTTCAATTATCAAGGTGCTACGGTTTCCCTTTCATACATCGCTACAAGTATGGCTGAACTCAAGGTGGGTAGCGAGAAAACCAATCCGAATGTTCAGATTTGGGCGGCAGACCCCAACTACCTCACTACGGGCGGTTATGTGCTTACGGAGGGGAGAAACTTTTCCAAGACAGAAATTGAGTTGGGAAGCCCTGTGATGATCATTGGCAGCGATTTGGTCTACCTCTTCGGTAAAGAGAGTCCACTCAATAAAGTGGTTACGGCTAGAGGTCTTCGGTATAGGGTGATTGGCATTTTAGCTAGCAAAGGAAATGCGGTAGGTTTTGGTGGAGATAAAGTAGGCCTCATTCCCTATACGAACGCTCGCTATGCGTATTCTTCTCCGAACAGAAGCTACAGTATTAATGTGATGGCCAAAGATGGGTTCAGTATGGATGCTACCATTGGGGAGGCGACCGCCATGATGCGCAATGTGCGCAAACTTTCACCCAAGGAAGAAACCAATTTCAACATCACCAAGAGCGATAATATTGCGGAATCTCTCCTAGACAATCTAAGGTATGTTACTATTGCCGCTGCGGCTATCGGATTTATTACTCTGTTGGGTGCTGCCATTGCACTAATGAATATTATGCTGGTTAGTGTTACCGAAAGAACGCGTGAAATTGGTACGCGCAAGGCCATTGGGGCTACTAGAATGGCCATTCTTTTTCAATTCTTAATTGAAGCCATTGTAATCTCTCAGCTCGGTGGACTTACGGGCAGTGCTTTGGGAATTGCCATTGGCAATGTGGTAGCATTGGTTGTAGGGGGCACTTTTTTTATTCCATGGGATTGGCTAGGATTGGCCATTGTTGTTTGTTTGGGAGTGGGTGTTCTCAGCGGACTTTACCCTGCTATCCGCGCGGCTTACCTAGATCCTATTGAAGCATTAAGACACGAATGAAGGTTTATTCATCCATTGAGGAATTTGAAACAATTCCTTTCGCAGTCGCTACTACGGGTACTTTTGATGGAGTGCACCTTGGTCATAAAACCATCTTAAATCGTTTGATTGAAGTGGCGAAAAAATCGGGAGGGGAGAGCGTGCTTCTAACCTTCAACCCCCATCCTAGGCAAGTCTTGCAGCCTGATGTAGACTTGAAAATGCTGAATACCATTGAGGAGAAGATTGAATTATTGGAGAAGGCGGGTCTTGATCACCTCATCATACATCCTTTCACTAAGGAGTTTTCACGCACCACTACCTTGGAATATGTTCGAAATATCTTGGTTCAAAAGATTGGGGTAAAGCGTTTGGTTATTGGCTACGATCATCATTTTGGCAGGAATAGAGAGGGAAGCTTTGATCGTCTCAAAGAATTTGGTCCACTTTATGGCTTTGAGGTCGAAGAGATTCCAGCTATGGATATTGATGCCGTTGCAATCAGTAGTACCAAAGTGCGCAAGGCTTTGGAAGTGGGTGATGTTGAACGTGCCCATGAGTTCTTAGGCTATCCTTATTCTTTGGTTGGATGGGTGAGCAAGGGAGATCAATTAGGCAGGACTATTGGTTTTCCAACGGCTAATTTAGAGCTGAGTAACTCTAGTAAATTACTTCCGGCCATGGGCGTTTTTGCCGTGCGGATTGAACTAAATGGCAAATCGTATAAGGGGATGTGTAATATCGGGCTTCGTCCTACTGTAGAGGGTAGTTCCCATAGAATTGAAGTGCATATCTTCGATTTCAACCAAGATATTTACGGTCAATCTTTGAGAATTGATTTTCTACACCGCATGCGTTCAGAGCAGAAGTTTGGAAATTTAAATGAGCTCAAGAACCAATTGCTCATCGACTCCAAGGAAGCGCGCAACTTATTGCTTTCGATCGAATAGCGAAAACATTATTCGCATAAATGAGTTGTATTAGCATGCCTTCTATTGAACTTACAGAAAGACAGATCGACCGCATTGTAGAAATGGCTTGGGAGGATAGAACTCCCTTCGACGCTATTCGGCTGCAGTTTAACGTGGCTGAAAAAGAGGTTATACAGATTATGCGAAGGGAAATGAAATCCTCTAGTTTCAAGATGTGGCGTGAGCGGGTACAAGGCAGAGCAACAAAGCACAATGCCAAGCGCAGTGAAGAAATTCAGCGATTTAAATGCTCTAGACAAAGAGCCATTTCCAATAATAAAGTTTCAAAGCGATAGCCGAACTTTGCTCTATGCGAAAGAGCCAATATTTGTTTTTGCTTATTGCCCTTCCCCTTTTATCTCAAGCCCAAAAGGCAGATTATTCGTCTGATCGCTTGGTGGACCTTCCGCCTAAGTTATTGAAGGAAAATTTTTCTGAAATTGACTTAAGAAAGAACCGCTTGGAGTTCTTCCCTGTTGCCTTGTCTGAAATGAAAGGCCTTAAAGAGTTGCGACTTTCCCGCAATCCTTTGGTATTCCCCGATAGCTTAACGGGTTTTAACGACTTAGTCTTCCTAGATCTTTGGGATACCGATATTGATCAACTTCCTGTCTATGTAGGCGGATTTAAATCCCTCAAAAGAATAGATTTGAGAAATACCTATCTCGATGAAGAGAATAGAGCTGCGCTCGAAAAGTTATTCCCTGGAGTGGAGATAGAGCTAACCGAAAGGTGTACTTGTAAGCCGAAGAGATAATCATCCCTTCGGCTTTGTTTTTTCCTAGTCTCTTTGAATGAGCAGTCGGCCTTGCTGCCAACTTCCTGCCTCTAATGCCTTCCAGATATAGACACCTTGCTTTAAGTGCTCTACACTTATTACAGGATTTTCATCGCCATTGAATTGCTGGCTCATTACTTCCTTCCCAGCTAGGTCTATGATCACAAATTCGGTAACTGATTGCGCCTTTAACTGAATAAATTGAGAGCTCGGATTGGGATACACGCGCACATCGTTAAGGGAGGATCGCTCTTCCAAGCCAATGCCATCTTGATACACCCGCACATAATCTATAATCATTGCATCTTGAGTGAAATTGGGATCGATAGTATAGAAAGAGCTTCCCATGGCCACATTTAGTAATATAAATTCAGGGCTATCAAACGGCCATGTGGCAGCATTCTTTACTGTTGGATTGTAGATGTAAAAGATCTCATCGTCTATGAGAAACGTAAGTTGATTGGGAGACCAGTTTACTGAATAAACGTGGAACGAATCGCTGCAAGTAGGTACCACACGAGTTCCTGTATTTACCGTTGCTCCAAAACTGCTTCGGGTGTGAACCGAACCGTGAATGCGATCCTGATCGTTGCCCCAATGCTCCATAATGTCTATCTCTCCGCAATCGGGCCAACCTAGAGTAAAAGGATTTACATTATTGCCAATACTCGTACCCAGCATCCAGATGGCTGGCCAGGTTCCATCGCCACGAGGCAGTTTAGCACGCACATCTACTCTTCCATAGGTAAAAGAAAAATTCGAATTCAATCGGGCACTGGTATAATTGAGTGTAAGTCCGTAAGCACTGTAAGTTTCTCTTTTAGCTACAATATTGAGCATACCATTGGAGACAAATGAATTGTCATTTCTACTCGTATAGTGCTGAGATTCGCCATTGTGCCAGCCCCATGGATTGGGTGGAACTACTTCTAAGAACCAATCGTTGGGATTTACCGGACCTTGATAGTTGAAATTGTCTTCCCATACCAACTGATTATAGGTTACATCAAGAGAAAGACTTGAGCCATAGTTGGTGTATGTAAT
>Ga0136655_1000123_pt1 | contig 33057 bp, 32 predicted proteins | sample CPBDNA_2_FD_94863 | JGI IMG/M metagenome (GOLD analysis project Ga0136655, IMG submission 94863) | Freshwater to marine salinity gradient microbial communities from Chesapeake Bay, USA - CPBay_Spr_15_0.8_DNA (version 2) | ecosystem: Environmental > Aquatic > Marine > Coastal | place: USA... | reverse complement strand
TACTTTTTGGTTGCAAGAACGATGCGGTTGAAACAAAGAGTAACAGCATTTTAACCACAACGAGTATTTTAGGTGATATTGTGCGCAATATGGTTCCAGAAGAGATTGAGGTATTTAATCTAATGGGCCCTGGAACAGATCCTCATTTGTATAAAGCGAGTCCGAGCGATTATGTTCATATACGTGAAGCCCAGTACATTATTCTATCTGGTCTTCATTTGGAAGGAAAGATGGCTGAGGTTATTTTAGGGATGGAAGGAGAAAAAGAGGTGAGAGAATTTGCCTCAGCTATGAGCGCAGATCAAATTATTAATAGCGACGGCTTTTCAGATGGCCATGATCCTCATATATGGATGGATGTTGAGATGGTGCGTTTGTGTGTTTTGAGATTAAGAACTGATTTAATCAAATGGTTTCCAGAACACAGTCAGATTATAAATTCTAAATCAGAGGCATACATTACCAATCTAGGAAGATTAAACAGAGAGATTTTAGGGATTTTGAATGAAGTTCCAGAAGAGAATAGAATTATTGTGACATCTCATGATGCTCTCAATTATTTTGCACGTGCCTATCAATACGAAGTACGCAGTCTTCAAGGGTTTTCTACAGCTGCAGATTTTGGCTTAAAAGACGTTACAGCTTTGGTCGATTTTATCATTGAGCGCAAGGTGCCTGCTATTTTTGTTGAAAATATTGTGAGTGATCAAGCCTTAAAAGCGGTGCAATCTGCCTGCCTTGAAAGGGGTTTTGATGTACAATTAGGCGGATCATTATATACAGACGCTTTGGGTATGGAAGATTCAAAGGCGCATACCTACGAAGGAATGATTCGTGCCAATGCATTAACGATTAGTCAGGCTTTAAAAAATTAAATGCACGATTTTCTCGAATTCATGAGCTTGCGCGAACCTAGTGTTCGCTATGTGGTTTTGTCTTGTGTTCTTTTGGGGGCCGCTGCTTCAATGGTGGGGGTTTTTGGATTTTTAAGAAAGCGTTCTCTCGTGGGCGAAACAGTTGCCCATAGCATGTTGCCGGGTATCGGTCTTGCTTTTATTATTTCTGGCTCAAGAGATCCTATCTATCTTGTAACGGGGGCAGTAATTACGGGATGGATGTCTATGGGCTTTATGAATTGGCTTACGCGCAAAGGACCAATAAAAGTGGATCTGGCTTTAGCCATTACGCTGACCGGATTTTTTGCTATTGGAATTGGTATTATGACCTACATTCAACGAGGTTCCTTTGGTGATCATAGTGGATTAGATCACTATATCTTCGGTAGGGCTGCTGCAATGGAACCAAGCGATATTCGTGTTTTCGGCGGTTTGGCAGCTTTTGTATTTGTCTCGGTTCTTTTGCTCTTTAAAGAATTTATGGGTTTGTGTTTTAATAGAGAATTCTTAAGCGTTCTAGGATTACCTGTACGTTTTTTAGAATTTGCCATCTCATTTCTAACCATTTTGGCTATTTCATCTGGAATAAAAGCCGTTGGAATTGTATTAATGGCAGCCTTAATGATTATTCCCGCGGCGGCAGCGAGATATTGGACCGGTAGTTTGAGATGGCTTTTAACTTTAGCCATTTCCTTTGGTGTAATTGCAGGAGTAGCAGGAGCCTATATTAGTTTCCAAGCGCGCTCGCTTCCAACAGGGCCATTTATAGTTATCGTTCTCGCGCTCATCACGGCCATAAGTGTAATTTTTGCGCCAGAAAAAGGACTTTTTTCACGCTGGGCTAAGAAGAAAAGACTTAGTAGAAGAGTGGCAGCCGAGAATTTTGTTAAAGAGGTATACCAAATCATTGAAAAGGGGAAGGATAAAAACTCAAATATTTCAAAGAGTGAATTTATTGTTCACTTTCATTATTCTCCCAGGTTGTTTTTTAGGAGTTTGCGTTGGGCCGTTGCAAGAGGATGGATCGTACCGGCGGTGGATGGTATGAAATTAACTCAGCGTGGTTTTTCAAAGGGAGAGGAATTGAATAGGTTACATCGTTTATGGGAAATATATTTGGCTCGAAAGGCTCAAACTCCTTTAGAGAAAGTGCATCATTCAGCCGAAATTATTGAGCACATTTTAACTCCAGAATTAGAGGCGGAAATCCGATTAGAGCTTGACCTATGTGATAATTTCAGTCCCCAAAACGAGATTCACATAAAGGCATAAGTATGGATGCTTTGTATATAATCCTTACCGGAACATTGGTTGCTTGGCTTTGTGGGATTCTGGGTGTTTTTATTGTTCTACGCAAACTCAGTATGCTTGGCGATGCTATTTCTCACGCAGTTCTACCAGGTATTGTTATTGCCTATTTAATTAGTGGAGATCGTAGTAGTCCGCTGCTTTTTATTGGCGCCGCATTATTTGGAGTAGCCGTAACCGTCTTGATCGAATTATTGAATAAGAAGGCTTCAATGCAATCCGATGCTTCGGTTGGAACAAGCTTTACTCTTTTCTTTTCCGTTGGAATTGTCCTTGTGAGCCTATTGGCTTCGAGGGTGGATATAGATGCAGACTGCGTTTTGCATGGTGAAATAGGATTAGTTCCTTTCGATAGAATTAATAGGGGAGGAGTAGATTTTGGCCCTCGTCAATTATGGGTGATTGGAATTAGCTTCTTAGTGGTAGGCCTTGTATTGCTGTGGGCCTATAAGGGACTCTATCTGACTTCATTTAATTCAGAGTTTGCCGCTAGTTTAGGGGTAGGAATAACGAGTTGGCACTATTTACTAATGAGCAGTGTCTCCTTGGCCACAGTGGTTTCTTTTGAAGCGGTAGGGGCTATCCTGGTCGTTGGTTTTCTAGTCATTCCACCGGCAAGTGCATGGCTTTGGTCTAGAAGGTTGAATGAAATGATTATTTTAACCCTGATTATGGGTTTTATTTCGGCCGTGGCGGGTTACTTTTTGGCGGTTTTATTGGATTCATCGATAGCGGCAACTATGTGTGTGGTGGCTCTTATACAGTTTATTATTTCCTTTTTAGTGAATCCAAGGCATGGTGTCTTGAAAAAGTGGATTTACAAACCACAGTACAGTCCGCATAAACCTATGTAAAAGAAAAACCCCCAACACTTAGCGTATTGAGGGTTTTGGAGGTCTCGAGCGGATTCGAACCGCTGTACAAGCTTTTGCAGAGCTCTGCCTAGCCACTCGGCCACGAGACCATTGAGGCGCAAAAATAGCTAATTCATTGTTCTTTTCCGATGCATTTGTATAGAAACATGAGATACGTCTCCATTAATGGGTGGGTTAATTTTTTTTAGCTCTAAATCAATCTCTTGGACTAATTCTAATTCTAAAAAAATTGAATCAATGATACGTTTTGCGACATGTTCTATGAGTTTGCTTCTAATTTTTATTTCTCGTTGAGCAATTCGGTAGAGGTCTACATAATCAACCGTTAGAGTAAGATCGTCCGTTTCTGACGCTCCCACAATATCTGCCTTTATTGCTAAATCAAGTACGTATTCCGAGCCAATAGTCGACTCTTCATCCAAGCAACCGTGATTTGAATAACAGCGCAGACCAGCCAAATGAATCGTATCCATTAGCCTAAAGTCTGAATAGCTGAATCCATTCTTAGGAGACACTCGGGTTTTCCAAGAATTTCGGCAATTGAAAATGCAGAAGGTCCGGTGAATCTTCCTGTTAGAGCAATGCGAAATATAGGGCCTAATTGCCCGAAGGAAAGGCTTCTCTCGCTTAATTCAAGGCCAAAGGCCTTTTCTATGGCGGCTGCCGTAAAAGTGGGTAATTCAGACAGTCTATCTTTTAATGAACGAAGTTGAGATGCAGAGTCTGGCTTCCATTTTTTGCTTACCGACTGGGGGTCGAATTGTATTGGCTTAAAGAAGAAATCTCCTTCCTCAATAATATCGGCAGGAAAAATGGCTCTTTCCTTCATTAATTGACAAATGGAAGCCAATTGGTCAGGAACGGCAATTTTCTGTTTTTCAAGTTCGGTTTTAACATCTTCGGATAGATGTGCTCCGGTTCTACGTCTGAGGTATTGCTGATTGAACCACTTCGCTTTTTCGAAGTCGAATTTTGCACCGGATTTACTAACGCGCTCAAGAGAAAACTCTTCAACTAGTTGGTCCAAAGAGTATATTTCTTGATCGGTTCCCGGATTCCATCCTAAGAAGGCAAGCATATTCACGAAGGCATCAGGATAAAATCCTTTCTCGCGATAGCCACTGGCTGTTTCAGCGGTTTCTTTATTTTCCCAGTCAATTGGGAATACTGGAAATCCCAGGCGATCGCCATCTCTCTTACTTAATTTACCATTTCCATCGGGTCGAAGTAATAAGGGTAAATGAGCAAACTGGGGCATATTTTCTTCCCAGCCTAAATATTTATAGAGTAGAACATGCAGGGGGGCAGAAGGAAGCCACTCTTCGCCACGAATAACATGGGTGATCTTCATTAGATAGTCATCTACAACATTAGCCATGTGATAGGTTGGCATGCCATCAGACTTAAAAAGTACTTTGTCATCCATATTACTGGTATTTACACTTACCCAGCCGCGGATGGTGTCGTTCAGACGAACCTCTTCATTGCGTAATAGCTTAATGCGTACAACGTACTCATCTCCTCGAGCAAGCCGTTCCTCTACCTCCTGTTGAGGAAGGGTTAGGCTATTTTTCATCTGCGTGCGAGAAATGTGGTTGTATTGCCAGTTAACACTTCCAGCTGCTTTAGCTCTCTCACGAATGAATTCAAGTTCTTCAGCGGTGTCAAAGGCATAATAGGCATGACCCTTTTCCAATAATAAATCGACATATTGTTTATAGAGAGGTTTGCGTTCACTTTGTCTATAAGGTTCGTCGCCAGGAAGATTCCATGGAGATTCATCGGGAATGAGATTACACCATTCTAATGCTGTGCGTATGTATTCTTCGGCCCCTTGAACAAAGCGTGTTTGATCCGTGTCCTCTATTCTTAAAATAAATTGACCGCCATGTTTTTTAGCAAAAAGGTAATTGTAAAGTGCTGTACGTACCCCGCCCATGTGAAGGGGCCCTGTAGGACTGGGTGCAAATCGTACTCTTGGTTTTATAGACATAAGGTAGAAAGTGAGCGGACAAAGATACAGTTGAGAGGGGGTAGGGAATACCAAACTGCATTAGGTAACTTTGTATTATGACGAGAGATCCAAAGAAGGAACTAAAGGCCTTCATTTTAAGGTATCATGGACAACAAGCAATTACAGGCTTAGTGATGTTTATTACCCTTGGCGTTAGTATCTGGTTGGTTTTTGCGGTAATAGGGTTCTTTAGCCTACACGATAGAGCGTTGAGGACGGCACTCTTCTTCATATACTTAGTTGTATTTGTTGCTCTTTCTATAAAGTATTGGATTCCAGGTGTTTTGGCTTTGGTTGGATGGAGGAATCGACTATCTGAGAAGGAGGCGGCACGTATTCTAAAGAGATGGATGCCCGGTATAGACGATAAGTATGTGAATCTAATTGAGCTAGAGGAATCTGATTATCGTCTTATTAGTCCAGGTCTGTGGAAATGGGGGGTAGAAAAGAAAGCAGCGGAGGTCAGTGGCTTTCCATTGGAGATTGCTAGTCCCTGGAAGGACGTAAGACCCGCATTGAAGTGGCTTATGTTACCAGTTGTTCTTGTATTGTTCTTTATTGTTTTAGGCAAGTGGAACTGGGTTCAAGAGGGTTCGACTGCAGTATGGTCCTATCAGAGGGAAATATTGCCAAGGGCCCCTTTTGAATTTGTTTTGAATGAAAAAGTTTTTCTGGTTGAAAGGGGAGGCTCTGTACGAATAGAATTGGCGACAAGGGGAGAAATTGAACCCGATATGATTCATTCAGATTTTAATGGCATTCAACAAAAGTTGAGAAAAGAAGGTCAATCATGGACATTGATGTTACCGAATGTTATGAGCTCTGGCAAGGTTTATTTCGAAGGAGGAGGATTAAGGAGTAAGCCAATAGAGGTGTTAGTTGTAGATGTTTCTCGCCTTGAGAACGTGAAGTTATTGCTGAGGTACCCCAAGTATTTAGGGAGAGAGACTGAAGAAAGGGAGTGGTCAAACAGAGTTGTTGTTCCACGTGGAACCGAGATTCTGGTGGAAGCGGATAAGGTGGCGGTGAATGAATGGAGGGCTAGTTACAGAAATCGAGGTCTTGCGTTATTGGAGAATGGTTTTTCATTGCTTGCAATTGAAGGTGGCAAGGTAGATATAGAGCTTTTAAACGGCCTCAATAAATGGGTTTCTTGGGGTGGATTAGATGTTGAAGTGGTTTTGGATGAAAGACCCACAATTGATGTGAGCTATGAAGGGGGCGATTCTCTTGTTAGAGCAGATTTGCTTGCCTCAGATGATTTCGGAATACGGTCTCTAACATGGGTTCTGTTTGAGAAAAGCACGGAGTTATGGCGTAAAGAACTTTCAGGCCCCCAAGCAGGAAGTATTTCTATGTCGCACAAGGTTAACAAAGATTGGTTATTGAGAAATTTTCCAACTGCTGATTCTTGGGCGTACAGTGTTTTGGATAATGATGCGCCAGCAGGGTATAAGTCCAGTATTTCTGAAAGATATAGATTGGAGCGAGTAAGTGAGGAAGAGAAGTTAGAAGCTTTGCGGAATCAAACAGCGAATATGAGTAGTGGAGCCAATAATTCGCAGAAGGAGTTGATGGAACAGAAAAAGCTGCTTGAGCAGTTAGCAGCTGAATCAAGAGGGTCGAAAATGAATTTTGGCGAGCGGAATAAGGTGGAAACGCAAGTAGAGAAATTGAGGAAGAATCAGGAGGCGAGACAGAAAAGACTACAAGGGTTAGAAGAAAGTTTGAAGGACCTTAAGACCGATTCTAAAGCAGAGGATAAGGAGGAAATCCTAAATCGAATTGAAGAAGCGAAGGAGAAGAGTGCTGGTGTTGATTTGGAGAAACTTCAGGAGCTATTAAACAAAGAGAAGAAGGAAGAGCTTTTAAAGCTTTTACAAGAAAGTCAAAAGAAGGAGAAAGAGGCGGTCTTTACAGAAAAACAATTGGCGGAGTTACTAAAGAGATTGGATGTGGAACTGCAGTTCGAACAAAGTTTGGAGCAATTAGAGGGTTTAAAGGATAAACAGATGGAGCTTGCTAATAGAGAAGATTTAGATGAAAGTGAGCAAGAGAAGCTAAATGCCGAAATAGAGAATTGGAATAAAGAGTACGAGGAATTGCTAGAAAGTAATAAGGGACTAAAGGAAGATTTTGATATAGAAAGCTTAGAGAAGGAACGATCGGAGGTGTTGAAAGAAGCATCCGAGGCGGCGGCGGCAAGCAAGTCCGGTGATTCAGAGATGGAGCAGAAAGAGCAAAAAGAAAGTGCTGAGAAGTTGGAGGAGATGTTGAGTGCTTTGAGCGCTATGTCGGAGTCAATGAACAATGATTCACATGAAGAGAACATGGAAACCCTTAGGCAGATTCAAGACAACCTAATTCTTTATTCACAAAGGGAGGAGGCTATAGGAACCAAATTGAACCAGATGGATCCAAAAGACCCTTCTATTACGGTTTTAATGCAAGAACAGCAGGAACTGCAGCAAGGAGCTGTAGTTATAGAAGACAGTCTTCGGGCTTTGGCAATGAGGGTTCCCATGATTGGTAAAACCATTTTTGGCGCATTGGCACGTATGAATATGGGCGCTTCCTCCGCGAAGCTTGCTTTAGCAGAAAGGGAGGTGGCCAAAGGTCAGGCTGAGACACGATATTCTATGATGGCAGCGAATGAACTAGCTCTTTTACTTGATGAGGTAAGCAAAAAAATGCAGGCTCAGTTAAAGGGAATGAAGGCTGGGAAGAGTAGTTGCAACAAGCCTGGAGGGGCCAAACCAAGTCCTTCTGGAATGAAAGCAGAGCAGAAAAAGTTGATGAAAGAAATGGGGGATAAATTGGGAAAAGGGAAAAAGGGTGAGAAGAAGGGTGAAAAGGGAAAGGACGGAAAGAAGGGTGAAAAAGGAAAGGAAGGCGAGGGCTTATCTGGAAAGGAATTCTCTGATTTATTGCAGAAGCAAGAGGCTTTGAGACAAATGTTGCAGGAGATGATAAAGGAGGATGGTTCGTTAGGCCTTGGGGGAAGTGGTGAAGAGTTAATGGAATTAATGGAAGAAAGCGAAAAGGAGTTAGCAGAAATGGTTTTGAATGCAGCTTCTTTAGAGCGGCAGAGAGAGATTGAGAGCAGGCTCTTGGAGGCGGAGGAGGCTTTGCGCGAAAGGGGTGAAGAGGAGCGAAGAGAGAGTAAGGGGTCTGAGAGAAAAATGGAGTTCATTGGTGAGTGGGGCTCAAAGGATGCAGACTCACAAAACGAAATAGAAAGAATTAAGCAAGACCCGATACGGTACAAAAGCTTTTATAAAGAGAGAATCATTAAGGTGCCTAGTCGATGAAACAAAAAATTCTTGAAATCGAAGACACCGAGGTTTTTCGTTGGCCTTGGACCCAGTTGCAATTAGAAGAGTGGCTGTGCGATGTTGCAAACATGCATAATAAGTCATTGGGAAAGTTGAAGGTTTGTATCGTTTTAGATCAGGATCTTTTGAAGAAGAATGTGGAGTTCTTAGACCATGATACGCTTACAGATATTATCACTTTTGATTATAGCAGTCGGTTTCGCTTAAAAGGAGAGCTTTGGATCAGTATAGATAGGGTGCTAGAGAACGCCACGAATCTTAAGTTGAGTCTAGAGGAGGAATTGTTGAGGGTAGTTGTACATGGCTTGTTGCATTTGTGTGGTCAACAGGATAAAACAGAAATGGAATCCAAAGAAATGAGGGAGAAAGAGAATGAGGCGTTAGTTAACTGGAATAAAAGAGCGGTTCCACGTGGAACATTGATATGATGGATTACGATGTAATAGTAGTTGGTGCGGGGCACGCGGGCAATGAGGCTGCTGCGGCTGCGGCCAATATGGGATGCAAAACCCTTATGGTTACCATGAATATGCAAACCATTGGTCAAATGAGTTGTAATCCCGCTATGGGTGGTGTGGCGAAAGGACAGATTATTCGCGAAATTGATGCTCTAGGTGGATGTTCTGGCATTGTTTCAGACAAAACAATGATTCAATTCCGAATGCTTAATCTTTCGAAGGGACCAGCCATGTGGTCTCCAAGGACACAGAATGACCGTTGGATGTTTGCAGAAGAGTGGCGCTTGAGTCTAGAGCGAATACGCTTGTTGGATTTCTATCAAGATATGGTGGTAGACCTATGTGTTGAAAACGGAAAGCTTAAAGGAGTTGTGGGTTCAAGTGGTCAGATCTTTAAAAGTAAAACGGTAATTCTAACCAGCGGAACCTTTCTAAATGGAGTGATTCATATCGGTGAAAGGCAGTTGGGAGGCGGACGTGCGGGAGAAAAGGCCTCTCATGGAATTACAGAATGTCTTAATAAACTGGGCTTCGAATCGGGTAGAATGAAAACAGGCACTCCTCCGAGGATCGATGGAAGAAGCTTAGATTACTCTCAGTTCGAAGAACAGAAGGGCGACCTAGCTATACAGAGATTTAGCTTTACAAAGACACCTATTCCAAAGACTCAGAGAAGCTGTTGGATAGCACACACTAATTCTGAGGTTCATGATCTTCTTCGAACGGGCTTCGACCGTTCTCCTATGTTTAATGGAAGAATTCGTGGCTTAGGACCTCGATATTGTCCAAGTATTGAGGATAAAATAGATCGCTTCGCTGATAAATCCAGTCATCAGCTGTTCATAGAACCAGAAGGGTGGAATACAATTGAAATCTATTTGAATGGATTTTCTACAAGTCTTCCAGAAGAGGTACAGCAAAATGCGCTGCGAAAAATAAAGGGGTTTGAGAATGCAAAATTCTTTAGGCCAGGATACGCTATTGAATACGATTATTTCCCCCCCACTCAATTGAGTCATACTTTAGAAACCAAGAAAGTAGAGGGACTGTATTTTGCTGGCCAAATAAATGGCACTACAGGCTATGAAGAAGCCGCGGGACAAGGAATTATGGCTGGAATTAACGCTGCGAGAAAGGTAAAAGGAGAGACGCCTATTGTTCTGAATAGAGACGAGGCCTATATAGGCGTTCTGATTGATGATTTGATCACTAAGGGAACGGAAGAGCCCTATCGCATGTTTACTTCAAGGGCAGAATACAGAATTCTCTTGAGACAAGACAATGCCGATCAAAGACTAACTCCTTTAGGGCATTCTATTGGACTCGCGTCAGAAGAGAGACTCCTGAACTTAAGAGATAAAGAATCAAAGGTGGCTTCCCTTAAGCGTGCTTGGGAAAACGTAAGCGTTGGTCCTGAGGAACTAAATCCTGTTTTGGAGGCAGCGGCAACGGCAGAGGTTACTCAAAAGGCTAAAGCAATAAAATACCTGTCGCGCCCACAACTCTCAATTCAACAGTTACTGAGGGTAGAAAAGCTGCGCAGTATAACAGATGAGATCACAACGGACACAGAATGTCTTGAACAATTTGAAATTGCAACGAAATACGAGGGATACATTGATCGAGAGCGCGAAAACGCTAAGAAATTGCATCGACTTGAAGGGATTCATATACCCAAAGACTTTGACTATTTTCCGTTGAACTCACTGAGTTTAGAGGCAAGACACAAACTAGATAACCAAAGGCCAGAAACCATCGGACAAGCTTCGAGAATTAGCGGGGTGTCACCATCCGATGTACAGGTCTTGCTGGTTTTCATGGGCAGATAATCGTATTCAAAAATGAGAAGTGAAAATCAATGCCCAGTATGTGGCAACAATCATCTTGAGAAGGTATTCAAAGTTCTGGATTTTAGAGGGAGCGATGAAGCCTTTGATTTAAAGCGATGTACGGCCTGTAGCTTTATCCTAACAAGCCCACGGCCACAGGATGCAGAGCTTGGAAGGTATTATCCAAAAAGCAGTTATGTTTCTCATAATGAGAGGCCTACTGGTGTGTTTGATCGAATTTACTTTCAAGTTCAAAAAGCTAATCTCAGAGATAAGCTAAATAAAATTCAACTTTATTCTAAAAAAGGGTTTTTATTGGATTATGGTTGTGGATCGGGTTCCTTTTTAGGCTTCATGCAACAAAATGGTTGGATGGTTGAGGGAGTAGAACTGTCAAAAGAAGCCGCCGAGATTGCGTCTAAGCGAACCAACTCGAGCATCTGGAGTCCAGATGAGTTTGTAATTCAGCCGAATAAGTACGATGTGATAAGCCTTTGGCATGTGTTAGAACATTTGCCAGACTTTGAGAGGGTCATCGATAAATTAAAGGCAAGCCTAAAACCAGGAGGAATATTATTGATTGCCGTCCCCAATCACAAATCGTATGATGCCCAATTTTTTGGGAATAAGTGGGCGGCTTGGGATGTACCCATTCACTTATGGCATTTTAACAAGGAGGTAATAAATAGGTTGGCGAAAAAGTGGAAAATGCAGTTCCTTGAAACACTTCCAATGCCTTTTGATGCTTTTTATGTAAGCATGCTTTCTGCTCAAAATCAAAAAAGCAAAGGCTGGTTCCTGAAGGGTGCTTGGATTGGATTGTTATCTAATTTTAAGGCAAAGAGAAATAAAGAAGCTTCGAGCCTGATCTATATTCTAAAAAAGGGCAATTAGAGACCCTTAGAGCTCTTTTTGTGCCTCGCTGGTGTCTTGTGTCTCGGATCAAAAGAAAGTTTAAAAAAACACCGCCTGAGCGATAGGCTTTTTGTGCGCCTAATCCTTCATTTTGTAGGTTCGCATCAATTCTGTACTCAAAGCGAATAAAACGGGTTTGGGATTTAGATTTCTTCCGATTTCAAAATGCGCTAGATCCAAAGCATCCAACATTCTTTTTAATCGTTTTGGATTAAAGAGGCGCGAGAATCCCTCCATGCGAAATTCAACTTTTTGAAAAGAAGGGTGACTAAATCCCGACTCCAGAATTCGTTCGCCCAAACTTTCCTTAAAGAGAAAACTAGAAAAACTAATGAATCCTTGAAGTCCTTCACGACTCATACGAGCCATATCATTTATCCAAGGCACAATTTCTAAAAGGCGCGCATTGTAGCACATTCGGCTCCAGCTTACAAACTCTGCGGCGAATTCTTCGAGAGAAACATCCGTATGCGCTAATCGAAAAGCTTTTGCAACATCTCCATCGCAAAAGCGACTGGCAAGTTCTGCCATTTCTGGCTTAACAGAATGTGTATCTTTTAGATATTCACTTATTTCCTCCTCCTTTAAGGTAGGTAAATGAATTTGTTGGCAACGACTCAAGATGGTTGGAAGAACCGTTTCGGTAGATCGCACAATTAGAATGAATACGGTGCCGGGTTCTGGCTCTTCAATGATCTTAAGCAACTTATTGGCGGCAGAAGCATTCATCCTCTCGGCCATCCAGATAATTACAATTTTCCAAGGACTATTAAAAGTCTTCAATTGGGTTTTGTGCAGAATATTCTCTGCTTCGCGAGTAGAGATAAGGGGCTGCTTCTTGTCATCACCCAATGTAGTGAGCCAATCATTTAGATCGAAGTAGGTCCTGTTTAAACAGAGCGATCGCCATTCTGGCAAGTAATAATCGGTGGTTTGCTTTTTCGTTTCATCGTTGATGATAGGAAAGGATAGGTGTACATCTGGATGAGCAAGCTTTGAAATCTGAAGACAACTGGAGCACTTCCCGCAAGAGTCTTCTTCGCTGCGGTTGGTACACTGAAGATAGCGCGCATAGGCCCACGCCAAGGCAAAGGCACCGCTTACCAGGTGTTCGCGAATTAAAACGGCATGCGCAATTCTGCCTTCGCGAGCAGACTGGAGCATCTGTTTTTTAATGAAATCCTGACCAATTACATCCGAATAAAACATGCTACAAATTTGGACTATTCCGCTTGCAAATCCCATAAATTTGAACACAAATAATGCATATGATAACGATAGACCAAATTGACCTAAAAAATAAGAGGGCGCTCATCCGTGTAGACTTTAATGTTCCTTTAAACGATCTACTCGAAATAACCGATGACACCCGTATTGTGGCCACTTTGCCCACGATTTCCAAAATTTTAGAAGAAGGAGGATCGGTTGTGCTTATGTCGCATCTGGGAAGGCCCAAAAACGGACCAGAGGATAAATTTTCCCTGAGACACATCGTAAAGCATCTTGCCCAATGCCTAGATAGAGAGGTTCAATTTGCAGACGATTGCATTGGAGAAGAGGCATTCAAGCGCTCATCTAGCCTGCAGCCCGGACAAGTATTGTTGTTAGAGAACCTTCGTTTTTATCCTGAAGAAGAAAAGGGTGATTTAGACTTTGCAGCCAAGCTGGCTAAGCACGGAGATTTGTATGTGAACGACGCATTTGGCACCGCTCATAGGGCACATGCCTCAACGGCAATTATTGCACAATTCTTCCCCGGAAAGAAAGCCTTCGGTTACGTAATGGCTCAAGAAATAGAGAATGTTGGCAAGGTTTTGCACAGCAAGGAAAAACCCGTTACCGCCATTATAGGCGGAGCAAAGGTGAGCAGCAAGCTTTCGATCATTGAAAACCTGTTGCCGAAAGTGAATCATCTTATTATTGGCGGTGGTATGGCCTATACTTTTGCGAAAGCTAAAGGGGGCAAAATCGGATCTTCCTTGGTTGAAGACGATCTTTTAGACAAGGCCAGCGAGATTTTGCTTAAGGCGAAGAAGCAATCCGTAGAGGTTCATCTTCCGATCGACAGCCTAAATGCAGATGCATTTTCGAATGATGCAAATACAGAGATTACCGATATTATGGCCATTAATGATGGATGGATGGGTCTAGATGTTGGGCCAGAAACATCAAAAATGTTCAAAGAGGTTCTGTTGAAAAGCAGAGTGATTCTTTGGAATGGACCAGTGGGTGTATTCGAAATGCCTCGTTTTTCACAAGGAACAAAGGACTTAGGTGCCGCTATTGTTTTAGCAACGGAAGGAGGTGCGTTTAGCCTTGTAGGAGGTGGCGATTCTGTGGCCGCCGCGAAGCAATTTGAACTAGATGAAAGAGTTAGCTACGTTTCTACTGGAGGAGGCGCAATGCTCGAATACTTAGAGGGCAAGGTGCTGCCTGGTATAGCGGCAATACTAGACTGAAATTGAATTGGGAATGTTCTCTTGGGCGCTTTGTACTAAAAAGGCGCCTAATTGGTTTAAAAAGGGAAGCATGAACGAGTCTTCAATTAAAGCAGACTCTACCCAGTGAAATTGATCGTTGATATAAAAGAATAGGCGGGTTAAAAGGCACAATATAATTAACCACTTACTCGCAGAGAAAAGGGCCCCTCCTAGGCGATTAAGGGTTTCTAGTTGAGCGCCGTGAGTCACTTTTGTTAATAGACGAGCGAGAAGGTTTAGCACAATAAGGGTTCCAATGAACAAAAGAGCATAACTTAGAACGCCCATTCCTGAGCTATCCTCCCCCGTTCTTTCAACCAACCAATTGAGAAGCGGTTCACGGAAGCTGTGTGAAATGATGAGTGCAATCACAATGGAAATGAAGCCAATAAGCTCACGTATAAGTCCGGCCGTCCAGCCTTTATACAGACCAAAAAGAAGAGGGGCCAATAGAAAATAATCAATCATTGTAGCGAGCTAAAAGCTCATTAAAACTATGGATTACAAAGAAAGGTGGGAGCAATTGATTCACACTTTAACAGAAAGATTTTCACAAGGTGAAGAACTAGACGTCAGCGGTGTTTTGTTTTTGATTGGCGTTCAAGAAAAAGGAGACATCAACCAGAAATTTAAGAAAGATCAGAAAATTGATCTTTTGCATATTGCCCTTTGCAGAGTACTAGAACCCTATGGTTTTTATAAGTATGAAGGGATAGATGAAGAGGGTTGGCCGCATTATTCGCTCGTAGAAAAATTGCCAGATTTGAAATCAGGAGAACAGTCTATTCTAATTAAACAAGCGATACTACAATACTTTGAAGAAAGTGGATACTTCGACTAAAAAGTCTTTAACAACCGCCAACACTTGCGTCGTAGGGCTGAATAATGATGATTTTTTTAACATCAACGCCTGCCTCTAATCGAACAAATCCGCATCCAATCCAACTCAATGGATTGCCTCGTTTGGCCTCTACTTTTAGAACGGCTTTGTTGTTGTACTCAAAGCGTACCCGGCCTTCAACATCTGTTACTCCTTCGAAGTCAGGAATGGAATTAGGAACATCGGCTTTGGCCTCAACAAATACGTTTTGAGCCGGCGTTCCATCCTCAAATAGCACCTGAATCTCAAAGGGGTATTCTGTTACGATCTCTTTTTTGCAGGAAGAGAAAGAGAAAACCATTAAACTAAGGGTGAAAAGGGAAAGAAGTTTTTTCATTAGGCTGGTGGACATCCGTTATCTGTATCGGAGAAAGGTTTAATAACAACGACTACTTCCATATCATTTTGGTCCGAAAGTTCAGTGAATGCACAACCCTTCCAGCTACTTTTTGTGGCATCTATTCGCAGAAAAGAGGTGTATTTGTATTCAAAGCTTGCGTAACCCGCAATATCCGTTCGATTATAATAGTTCACCGTTCCATCAGACCCAATAGGTGCATAAAGGCGAACATCTACGTTCTGAACGGGAATACCATTAGAGTTAACCACCCGAACACGAATGGTATAGGGCCCTAAAACATCCTGTTCACATCCCGTAAAAAGGAAAACAAGTGAAAAAAACAGAAATACTTTCGAAAAGAAATGCATAGAGTAATGGTTTTGTGCCAAATTTGCTTAGCAAAAATAAGACTTTGAGGCCCAATGTGCTTCAAGGATGAGAAGAATGATATTCTGCATGAAAGAACGTATAGAACTACTTAGTAAAGAGCTCAACGACTTTTCGTCTAATTTATTGGATGAGATTGAGGCTAAACGCATTAGCTGGATAGGAAAGAAGGGGGCAATTACCAATCTATTCGAAGAGTTTAGGGAGGTTTCCCCGGAAGAAAAACGTCTCTTGGGAAAGGCTCTGAACGAGTTAAAGAATCAAGCTGAAGGGAAAATCAAGGAGCTAAAGGAGCAAGCGGGCCAACTTTCGGTTTCGGCAGCATCTGAAAAGCTGGATTTAACACGTCCTGCTTTGTCACATCTTAAAGCAACGAGACACCCGGTTAGCCAGGTTATCGGAAGAATTACCGATATTTTTAGAAGAGTGGGCTTTTCTCTTTCTGTGGGACCTGAAATTGAAGACGATTGGCACAACTTCTCGGCCTTAAATTTTCCGGAAGAGCACCCCGCTAGGGATATGCAAGACACTTTTTTTGTGTCGATGGATCCTGCCAAAGCATTAAGAACCCACACCTCTTCCGTTCAGGTGCGTGCTATGGAAACCCAAGGACTGCCCATTCGAACGCTGTCTCCGGGTAGAGTTTTCCGAAATGAGGCCATTTCCTCTCGTTCTCACTGTATTTTTCATCAGGTAGAAGGACTTTATATTGACAAGGGGGTTTCGTTTGCTGACATGAAGCAAACCCTATTGTATTTCGCTCAAGAATTGTTCGGGGCCGAAGTAAAAATCCGCCTGAGACCGTCTTATTTTCCCTTTACCGAACCTAGCGCTGAAATGGATGTTTGGTGGGGATTGGAATCGGAATCGGACTATCGTATTACCAAAGGAACCGGTTGGTTGGAAATATTGGGATGTGGAATGGTAGATCCGCAGGTATTAGAAAACAACGGAATTGATTCCAAAGAATATTCTGGCTATGCTTTTGGAATTGGAATTGAAAGAATCGCTATGAACCTTTTCGGAGTGTCTGATTTGAGGTGGTTCTTTGAGAATGATATGCGATTCTTAAGGCAGTTTAAATAGGATAAACACTATCGATCCAAAGGGCAAATTCACGATCCAAAGGGGTGACGGTATTTCCCTTGTCTTTGGTGGTTAGCAGAATATTAAGCTCGTCATAGTCCCAACAAAGGGTAGGATGATGATTTACCTCTTCGGCATGCTGAGCCATCTTTTGGACAAAAGCAAAGGCATCTAAATAGCTTTTAAAAGATAGGCGCGCCCTCAGCGCGCCCTCTTCTTCTTCCCAACGCACTATTCTACGTGACTGATTTTAAGGGTGTTTGTCATACCCATTTCTTGAATCGGCATACTGGCAATTTTTACAACTAAATCACCCTTCCGAACAACACCCTTTTCGGCAACAATTTTCATAATGTTCGCAAAGCTTTCGTCTGTGCTGCTTACATCATCGTAAAAGAAGCCTCGAACGCCCCAAAGCAAGCTTAAGGTGTTTAAGATGGTTCGGTTGGCTGTAAACACTAAGATATTCGTTCTAGGTCTATGTGAGGATATTTTAAAAGCAGTATAACCTGAATGAGTCATGGTGAGTATGCCCGAGGCACCGATCTGATCGGCAATTTTACTGGCATTATAACAAATAGAATCTGTTACAAATCGTTCGTTTCTGTACCTAGGTGGATTTTCTGTCTTTACACGGATTTCGCTGGTTTCCTCAACGTGAGCAATAATCTTGTTCATTGTTTGAATAACTTCTACCGGATATTTTCCAACGGAAGTCTCACCACTTAGCATCAAAGCATCCGCTCCATCCAACACGGAGTTGGCCACATCACTCACTTCTGCCCTAGTTGGAGTCATACTAGTAATCATTGTCTCCATCATTTGGGTAGCAATAATCACAGGCTTAGCAGCCCTATGACTCTTATTCACAATCATCTTTTGAATCAGGGGTACCCCCTGCATCGGCACCTCAACGCCTAAATCGCCGCGAGCAACCATTACGCCGTCTGTAGCTTCAATGATGTTGTCGATGTCTACTACCGCCTCAGGTTTTTCAATCTTAGCTACAATCTTTGTGTTTGAGCCAAAATCATCTAGGATTCTTCTAAGCGCGTAAACATCTTGGGCCGAGCGAACAAAGGAAAGTCCAACCCATTCTATTTTCTCTTGCATAACTACCTCTAGATCTGCAAGATCTTTTTCGGTAAGACAGGGCAAAGAAATACGAGTGTTTGGAAGGTTAACCCCTTTTTTGGACTTTAATGGTCCACCTTGAATTACTTCCCCAACCACATCGCTTACGCCGTCTGTAGATTTTACTTTAAGAAGCAGTTTACCATCGTCAAGCAGTATGTTTTCACCCACTTTTACGTCGCGAGCAAATTGCTGATAGGTCATGAACACCTTTTTTGCACTGCCCATGCAGGGTTCGTTGGTAAAGGTGAGTAAGTCTCCAGGTTCAATTAGAGCGCCCTCCTCAACGGATCCTATGCGCAATTTAGGGCCTTGCAAGTCTGCAAGAATTGCTAGGTTATATCGATCGGTTTCATTGTCTACCTGACGAATTCTGCTCACCAAGGTGCGCGCATAGTCATGAGATCCATGAGAGAAATTGATTCGGAATACATTCACGCCCGCATTGGCCATATCTCGAATCTTTTCGATCGATTCGCTGGCAGGGCCGAGGGTTGCTACAATTTTGGCTTTGTTGAAATTCATTTAGTCAAGTATAAAGTTTTCTTCTTCTTTTAGGTTCTGGAGCTGGAGCTCAAAAGCGGTTTGAATGCCTTTAATTTCCATTATTCTCTGAATAAGGCTGCTCATGTCTTCTGAAGCATTGAAGTTTTCGGTAGACATAAGTATAAAGTCGGGTTTTAATCGGTTCTTGGTGAGAGATATGGAGGTTTCTAAAGAAGGAAACAAACCATTATCAGTTTCCCCCTGCTGTTCAGACCAACCTCTGTTTTCTAGAAGATATAGGCTTGCCTGATTGCTCATATCCATTCCTTGATATTTAGAAAACAAAAAATTTCTACCTCCAAAAAGTATCGAATGATCTTCTTTTACTCGGTGTAGACCAAATCTCAATTCAGTGTTTATCCGGAAGGCTAAGGTATAGCCATCTAGATTGGTTTTGATTCCAATCTTCGGGTTGCTATTCAAGTAGTCTAAAAACTGTAGCTGTAATTTAGGCATTTAGGAGATTTAAGTACGTACAAGCGATATGAGATGCCTTCTCTTCTGCTGTTTTTTTAGATTTTCCCGCACCATCGGCCACTTTTATTGCGTCTATGAAGATACTGCATATGAAATTTGGCTTTTTGCGGCTATTACCTTCGTTTGGGCTTAACTGAGTATCTAGTCGAATTTCTTTCTTGTTTTTCTGTGACCATTCTAGCAATTTGCTCTTGTAGCTTATGGTTAATTGATCGAGTTCATCGAGATCGATATAATTTTTAATCAATTTTTCCATGATAAATTGCTGGGCATATTCATATCCCTTGTCTATATAAATGGCGCCAATAAGCGCCTCTAAGGCATCACCAAAAATGGCCTCTCCTGGTCTTGGTTTTTTGGAATTGGTTTCTATATAGCGGCTTAGGTCTAATTTATGGCCCAAGTCATTTAGGCTTTTACGACTCACAATTTTAGAACGCATCTGTGTCAAATAGCCTTCGTTTTTCGAGGGCATGGCTCTATAAATATGGTCAGAAACAACGGCACCAAGAATGGCGTCACCAAGAAACTCTAGTCGCTGATTGTTTATTCTACCCAAAGGACCTTTTATTGAGGCCGAGCTGTGACGAAAAGCAATTTCGTATAGATCTGGTTTTCCAGGATTGAATCCAAGCAAGGCATCGTAATGGCTAGATTTGGATTTGGAAAGACGGAATCTGTTTGTAATCAGGCGTAGAGCCCAGTTCATTACCCCTTAAATTTCTTAAACAACACGGAAGCATTGTGTCCACCAAAACCAAATGTATTGCTCAAAGCAGCACGAACCTCTCTTTTTTGAGCATGGTTAAAGGTGAAATTCAATTGGCTATCCAAATTTGGATCGTCGGTAAAATGATTGATCGTCGGGGGAACGATATCATTTTTAACAGCCAATAAAGCAGCTACGGCTTCCATAGCGCCCGCAGCGCCTAGCAGATGACCTGTCATAGACTTGGTACTGCTAATATTTAATTGATAAGCGTGATCGCCAAATATTTTTTGAATGGCTTTGGCCTCGGCAATATCACCAAGAGGAGTACTGGTGCCATGCACATTGATATAGTCAATGTCTGTGGGCTGAAGGCCAGCATCTTCTAAGCTTCTTTCCATTACTAGGCTTGCGCCAAGTCCTTCTGGATGTGGAGCGGTTAAATGGTATGCATCGGCAGACATTCCTCCACCAGCAAGCTCACCATAAATTTTAGCACCTCTAGCTAGCGCGTGTTCTAATTCTTCCAGAACCAAACAGGCACCGCCTTCACCCATTACAAAGCCATCTCTGTCTTTATCAAAGGGTCTTGAGGCAGTAGAAGGATCGTCATTTCGAGTAGATAAAGCATGCATGGCATTGAATCCACCAATTCCGCTTTCTCCAACGGTAGCCTCAGATCCACCAGCAACAATCACTTTGGCTTTGCCAATACGAATGTACATAAGTGCATCAATAAGTGCGTTGGTAGAAGATGCACAAGCTGCTACGGTCGTAAAGTTCATCCCTCTAAAGCCATGACGGATACTGATGTGTCCGGGGGCGATGTCTGAGATTACTTTAGGAATGAAGAAAGGACTGAAACGAGGTTTCCTTCCGCCTTCAGCAAAGTTTACACATTCGGAAGTGAATGTTTCCATTCCACCAATTCCAGCACCCCAGATTACGCCAACGGCGTCTCGGTCTACGTTGCTGTTTAAAATGCCCGAATCGTGAATCGCTTCGTCTGAGCAAGCAATTGCAAACTGTGAAAAACGATCTAATTTACGCGCTTCTTTGCGATCAAGATAAAGTGAAGGGTCGAAACCCTTCACCTCACAAGCAAAATTTGTCTTGAAATCAGCGGCGTCGAATAGCGTTATGGGAGCAGCTCCGCTTACTCCGGCTATTATATTATTCCAATAATCTTGGGCATTGTTACCCACAGGGCTTACCACGCCAAGACCTGTAACTACGACACGCTTGAATTCCATTTTTTACTACTTAGTAGCTTCTTCAATGTAGGAAACCGCTTGGCCTACTGTTGCAATGTTTTCCGCCTGATCATCAGGGATTTGGATGTCGAATTCTTTTTCAAATTCCATAATAAGTTCTACAGTGTCTAGCGAGTCTGCACCAAGGTCGTTGGTGAAACTGGCTTCCATAGTTACTTCGTTTTCATCAACGCCGAGCTTGTCAACGATGATGGCCTTTACTCTAGATGCAATGTCAGACATGGATGGCTGATTTATTTTGTTACAAGATGCAAAGAAAATCAATTGTAGCTACTTGAACAACAAAACCAATCATACAAAGGACTATTTTTGAGCCCTAACTTAATTTTACCAAAGCAGAATCAGCCTTTTAATCAATGAAGCGAATAGCCATTTTTGGATCGGGATCCGGCACGAATGCTGAGCAAATCCTGAAACATTTCGAAGAAAGTGACCTTGCAAGAGTGCACTTAGTCCTTACCAATAGCAAGGACGCAGGAATCATTAAAAGAGCAAGAAATTATGCCGTTCCGGTCTTAATCTTTACCTCTGAACAGCTAAATAACGGCTATGTTTTAGAAAAATTAAGGGCGTTAAAGATCGATTTAGTCGTTCTCGCCGGATTTTTAAAGCGTATTCCGGGCAATCTTATCGAGGCTTTTCCGGATAGAATTGTAAACATTCATCCTTCTCTACTTCCTGATTATGGGGGAGAGGGTATGTATGGTATGAAAGTGCATCAAGCGGTGGTTGAGAATGAAGAGGAAGAATCTGGTATTACCATCCATTATGTTTCGGAAGAATACGATGAGGGTGAAATCATCTTCCAAGAAGCGGTTGAAATAGACCTTGAAGACTCGCCTAAAGACGTTGCCTATAAGGTGCAAGAGTTAGAACACAGGCATTATCCCGCTGTTATTGAGTGGGTAATTACCGAAATGGAAGAATGATTTCGATTTTTACGGATGGTTCTTCGCGTGGAAATCCTGGCCCAGGCGGATATGGGGCGGTATTAATTTCTGGCCCTCACCGCAAAGAATTGTCCGAAGGATTTCGGCTTACTACCAACAATCGAATGGAGCTCTTGGCTGTAATTGTCTCTCTGGAAGCGCTTAAAAAGCCGGGAACCATGGCCGTGGTTACTACAGATTCAAAGTATGTTGTAGATGCGGTGGAGAAAAAATGGGTTTTTGGATGGGAAAGAAAGTCCTTCAAAGACAAAGCCAATCCCGATTTGTGGCAACGCTTCTTAAAAGTCTACAGAAAGCACCAGGTGAGCTTTAAATGGGTTAAAGGGCACAATGGCCATACCGAGAATGAAATATGCGATCAGCTGGCCGTTAAGGCGGCTACAGAGGGTCCCCTTCGAATCGATTCGGGTTACGAAGCACTAAACAAATAAGTCGGAGAGCTTATTTTCTTCTCTACTTTTTCTCAATTGAAGCAAAAAGTGCATCAGCGATCTTCCGATCGTTGCTCAAACGAGGTAGCTTGTTTTGTCCTCCCAACTTGCCAATCGATCGCATATAATCCTGAAAGCTATCTCTTTCCATCTCACGAACCACAGCAGGACGCAATATCTTGCCCACAATAAGGTCCTTGTAATAGCTGTTCTTTTCGCATAATGCCTCATCCAATAAGGTGGCGAACAAATCAAGGTCAATACTCGGTTGGTCGAAGGCAATAAACCATTCGTGGTAAGGAAGTCCTGATTTTGGATTTACCTGTGGGGCTACTGTAAATTCTACAACCGAGGTTTGGGTGTACTTGCAAACCTTTTCGATGGCATATTCTACCTCACTTCCAATCACGTGTTCGCCAAAGGCAGAAATATAGTGGGCCACTCTTCCGGATACTTTGAGTCGAAAAGGGTTGAGCGAAACAAACTCCACCGTATCTCCAATGCTGTACGACCAAAGGCCTGCATTTGTAGTCATAAGAATGGCGTAATTCACCCCAATTTTAACTTCCGATAGGGGGAGTCTGGGGGCATTCTCTTTGCCATACTCGCTCAAAGGGATAAATTCATAGAAGATACCGTGGTTGGCCAAAAGCAACAATCCATCTTCTCCGCTGGAATCATTGTAGGCAATAAAGCCTTCGCTTGCGGGATAGGTTTCAATGATATCAATCGACTTTCCTATAAGCGAATCTATGGCTCCTCTATAGGGCTCGTAATTCACTCCTCCTGTAACAAATAAGCGCAGCTTTGGAAAAAGCTCTTGAATGCTTTTCTTTCCTGTGGCCTTAAGCAAATACTCATAATACATCTGAACCCAAGGTGGAATACCTCCAATCAGTCGCATATCTTGCCCCTTCGTCTCCTCTACAATTTGAGTCAACTTAGTTTCCCAATCTTCTATGCAATTGGTCTCCCAGCTTGGCAAACGGTTCTTTTGTAGGTAGGAAGGAACGTAATGGGCTACAATTCCCGACAATCTTCCAGTCTTTACCCCTTTGGTTTCGGTCATACTAGGACTCCCTTGCAAGAAGATCATTTTGCCCGAAACATAATCTGCTTTACCTGTATAATAGATGTAGAGTAGCAAAGCTTCTTTTGCACTTTGAATATGAAAGGGCATCGATTCCTTGCTAATAGGAATGTATTTAGTGCCAGAGGTTGTGCCGCTGGTTTTCGCGTAGTAGAGAGGTCTGCCCGGCCAAAGCACATCGCTTTCGCCCCCCACCATACGGTCTACATAAGGACGTAATTCTTCATATCCACGAACAGGAACGGCCTTCTGATAGTCTTTAATGGATTGAACTTTACCCAAACCATGGTCTTTCCCAAAGGCGGTGTTGGCCGCCCGCATACAATGGTCGAGCAACCACTTTTCTTGAACTTCTACGGCTCTGAATTTCCATAACTTACTCTGACTGTGAGTATAGTTGGCGTAGGCCTTTGCGGCTAATTCTTTGATAAATCCCATTAAAAACGCATGAATTTTTGTGGATCAATGGCAATGCCTTCGTGCCAGAGTTCGAAATGAAGATGAGTTCCGGTTGTAAACTCGCCTGAATTTCCGATAATGGCAATGGCTTCGCCCGCTCGAACCAGGTTGCCCTGCTTTTTAAGTAAGGCTGAGTTGTGTTTGTAGATCGAAATAAGATCGTCGGAGTGCTGAATGATCAGTACGTGTCCCGTTTCGGCTGTCCATTCGGCAAAGAGCACATATCCGTTTAAACAGGCTTTAATAGCAGTGTTTTCAGGCGCTAAGATGTCTACGGCTGGATGGTTTTTATCTGGACTAAACTCCTGCGATACCACTCCTTTTACGGGCACAAAAAAGGCAAGATTTTTTAGTCCACCTGAATTGGAATTACTTCCAGCCTCAATATTAAACTTCTCGGCATCTTCAACTCTCTTTCGCATATTTACCTCTCTTTCACTGGGCTTAAGCGCTTCCTCATTGGGCAATGAGGCAATGGGTACAGAGTCGGGCTGGCTAGATTCTATCTCTTCTCCTGCTATGATTTTCTGAAGGATGTCGATATATTGTTTCTGATGAAGCAGCTGGATTTCTATAGAATCCGTTGCCTGCACCAACTCTAAGGCCTGCCTGCGCAAGCGCGTGGAGGAATATCCCGGTATATACTCCCTTAGTGGAGTATAGGCTATAAGAAGGGTGGTGCCTGAGATCAAGAGTATTATGGCTAATCCGGTTATAACAAAAACGTTCAAACGACTTAACTTAAAAGAGAGCTTCTCTTCAAAGGTATCGTCGTTGAAAATTACGAGGCGGTATTTGTACCGCAGTCTCTGGAAGACCGTCTCTTTGCGCTTTTGCACCATATGGGCAAATATCGCAATTCAATCTGCCTTTTTTTGCTAGCGTTGCTTAAAAGCCTGAATGGCGTTTCGGGTATAGTCTGATAAAACCAATTTTCCGCTAATGGCAGCCCGCTCAATTAGTAGATCGTCCCAATGTGCGGCGCTTTCCCAGGCCACTTCTTTTAGGTGTTGCATGGCTTCGGGACTTGAGTTTGCCAAAGATTTGGCTAGCTTTTCTACGGCCTCATCCATTTCTTGGTGGGTAGCGTACACTCCGTTGTACAATCCTTTTTCTCTGGCCCAATGGGCGCTTTTCCAAGAGGCGGCATCAATGGCCAAATCGCTAAAGGCGCTGAGACCCATTTTGCGCTCTACGGCTGGACCCACAACAAAAGGACCAATTCCCACGGCTAATTCACTTAGTTTCACGGAGGCCGATTCGTGTGCAAAGCAGTAATCCACTGCGCTGGCTAGGCCAACTCCGCCACCTACTGCTTTTCCTTGTATTCTTCCAATAATGAACTTCTTGCATTTGCGCATGGCATTGATCACATTCGCAAAGCCGCTAAAAAAAGCCAGGCCCTCTTCTTTGTTCGAAATGGCAACCAATTCGTCGAAACTGGCTCCTGCGCAGAAGCTAGAATCTCCAGCCGATTGCAGAACAATTACTTTTATATCGCTTCGTTCGGAGGCTTCCGCAACGGCTTCCGCCAAGCGCTTCAGTTGCAGCGCAGGCATGCTGTTCTTCTTTTCGTGATAGAAGGTTAAACGCCCGATTCCTTTTTCTACTTCCAACTTAACAAACGATTGATCTTCCATTCTTAGCTCTTTATTCCGTGTGATTTGATTTCGCAAATTTGACTAACATACCGCGTGTACCACTCTTTTCTTCCCATTTCCTTCGCCATGCGATGTACGCTGTTTTTTCTCCACGCATCAATGGCTTCCAAGGAGGTCCAATAGGAGATGAATATACCGGCGCCATCTTTGTTTCTTGAGCTTACAAAACCAACAAAGCCATCTATCTGCGATGCTGTTGCTATGGTCATAGCATCCATTTCGTCGTAGCCCTCAATGCTTTCACTCAGTTCTGAGATAAAGATGGCGCAGAAATACGGTGGTTCGGGTAGTTGCTTTAATTCGGGAAAGGTGGGCAACATCATTGTTCTTTCATTTTTACCATGGTAAGGATGGTAGCTAGGGCTACGGTCTCACCTGTTTCATCGTACACATCCACTAAAAATTTCACAATGCCTTTGCGGATGTCATCTTCTGAACGTTTTTCCTGGGCAATCTTTTCTTTTACGGAAAGACGAACGCCGAGAGTAGCACCCGGATAAACGGGCTTTGTGAAGCGCGCTTCTTCCAATCCATAGTTAAGAAGAACGGGTCCTTTTTTAGGGTCTACAAAGAGGCCCGCTGCCTTGCTCAGCACAAAATATCCATGTGCCACTCTTCCCTCAAACAGGGTGCCCTCCAAAGAAGTAGCATCCATATGAGCGTAAAAATTATCGCCACTAACATTCGCGAAGTTCACTATGTCTGCTTCGGTAACCGTATGCTTGTGTGTGGTAACCGTATCGCCAATTCTTAGGTCTTCAAAATGCTGTCGGAAAAGGTGTGGCTCTGCCTCAGGACGCGATCCTCCGGGCTGGTAACTTTTGGTTATCGCTTGAATCATATCAGGATGACCTTGGATGGCGGTGCGCTGTAAATAGTGCATAATTCCGCGCATTCCGCCCATTTCTTCTCCTCCTCCTGCTCGCCCTGGCCCCCCATGGGTTAACATGGGCATGGGAGAACCATGACCTGTACTTTCTTTGGCGCAGGCTTCGTTAAGAACCAAAACCCTTCCGTGGGTTGGGGCCACTTCTAGAACAAAATCATGGGCAATTTGTGGGTCTGCGGTGGCAATAGAACTTACCAATGAGCCTTTTCCTAAGGCACAAATCTCAGCCGCTTCTTCAATGGTTTTATAGGGCATTAAGGTAGAAACCGGACCAAAGGCCTCTACTTCATGTACGGTGGTATGCTGGAAGGGCGATAGATTTTGAAACAAGACTGGGGCAAAGAAGGCTCCCTTTTCCATGCTTCCGCCTACAATGTCGAACTCGTTGAGGTTGCCAAAAACCATTTCTTGGCTCTGTGCCAAAAGGCCCACATTCTCTTTCAATCGATCTACCTGACCGCGGCTCGCAAGGGCGCCCATGCGAACGCCTTCTATGGAGGGATCGCCTAAAACGGTCTTTTGCAGCCTAGAAGACAAGGCCGTTCGCACTGCTTCTAACTGATCTTCTGGAACGAGAATACGACGAATAGCAGTACATTTTTGTCCTGCTTTTACCGTCATTTCTCTATGAACTTCTTTTATAAACAAATCGAATTCGGCTGTGCCGGATCGGGCATCTAATCCGAGAACGGAAGCGTTTAATGAATCGGCTTCCATGGTAAATGGAACCGACTCGGCAAGCAGACGAGGGTGTGCTTTTAGCTTCCTGCCGGTATGGGCAGAACCGGTAAAGCTCACTACATCTTGATTCTCTACAAAGTCTATAATTCCTCTTCCAAATCCGTTTATGAGCTGAAGGGCCCCTTCAGGAAGAAGTTCTGCATCTACAATCTCTTTTACCATGGCTTCGGTTACAAAGCTGGTTATTTCAGAAGGCTTAACTACGGCAGGAACTCCCGCCATAAGGTTCACTGCAATTTTCTCTAACATCCCCCAAATAGGGAAGTTAAATGCGTTAATATGAACGGCAACCCCTCTTTTTGGAACCATTATATGGTGCCCTATAAAGCTGCCATTCTTAGACAATCCCACGGGCTCTCCGTCTACGTGATACGGAAGGTTCGGAAATTTTTTCCTCAAGGATGCATTGGCAAACAGATTCCCAATTCCGCCTTCTATATCAATCCAACTATCTACTCGCGTTGCACCCGTAGCGGCGCTGATGGCGTAGAATTGTTCCTTTTTAGATATTAGGTGCAGCGCCATATTTTTGAGCATCTGACCTCTTTCGTGGAAGGTCATTTTCCGAAGTTTTGGACTTCCTATTTCTCTTCCGTACTTCAATACGGCCTCGAAATCAATGCCTGCAGAGGAGCAGGTGGAGAGGAGTTCTCCGCTAATAGAATGCTGGTGTTGAAACTCAACACCCTCTCCGGCCACCCATTTTCCTTGTATGTAGTTTAAACTCTGTTTCATGTCTATGCTATTATTTGCGGAAATCGCTTTCTACTAATCCGTCTCTTAATCGCACCAAACGCTTGGCCCTCTCGGCAATTTCTTCTTCGTGGGTTACCAACACAATGGTGTTTCCATTCGCGTGAATATTGGCGATCAACTCCATAATTTCTTCCGAAGTTTTGGAGTCTAGATTTCCCGTGGGTTCGTCGGCAAGTATCAACGAGGGATTGTTCACCAAGGCCCGTGCTACGGCCACCCTTTGTCTTTGTCCTCCCGAAAGCTGATTGGGCCTGTGGGTCATTCGGTCTGCTAATCCAACCATACCTAATACTTCTTCCGCTCTTTCTATGCGGTCTTTTTTATTCCAGCCCGCATAAATTAAAGGCAGGGCAACATTGTCTAATGCGGTAGAGCGGGGCAGTAGGTTGAAGGTTTGAAAGACAAAACCAATCTCTTGATTCCGAATTTCGGCCAGCTCGTTGTCTACCATGCTTCCAACCGATTTACCGTTGAGGGTATACTCACCTGAAGTAGGTGTGTCTAAACAGCCGATGAGGTTCATAAGCGTACTTTTTCCGCTACCCGAAGGACCCATCAAGGCTACATATTCGTTTTTTTCTATGGTTAAACTAATGCCCTTCAGCACTTTTACCACCTCGGCGCCAAGTGGAAAATCTCTGCGAATGTCTCGAAGCTCAATGATTGTATTGTTTGGCATTTAGTCTTTTTTGGAGTGAGGGGCGATGGGTGAGCCAGCTAAAGGATCTTTTGCAAGCTTTCCTTTGAACACTTTTAACTGAAGCTGTCCTTCTTCAAGAACGGCATAGGTATAATATTTAATCCAATCGCCGAGATTTATATAGGTAGATTCTTTGCTTAACTCCAGTTCAAGCGGCAGATGTCTATGTCCGAAGATGAAGTAGTCTATGGCTTTTTTCTGAAGAACCTCTTGGCAGTAGATGTACAGCCACTCTTCTTCTTTTCCCTTAAAAATAGCGTCGTCACCGCCGGTATGCGACCTACTCCACTTGCTGAGCCCATCGGCCAAGCCAATGCCAAAGTTGGGGTGCAAGCGCGCAAACATCCATTGAAGAAGCGGATTGGTGAATACTTTCTTCAAAAACTTATATCCATAATCTCCCGGACCTAAGCCATCGCCATGACCAATACAAAGTTCTTTTCCTTGCAAGTTATGATATACCGGTTCACGATGCAGTTGTAGCCCTATTTCGCTTGGAAGGTAATCGCGTATCCATAGATCGTGATTGCCTGTGAAGAGGTGAATTTCTAAGCCTTGATCGGCCAACTCAGCCAGCTTGCCCAAACTGCGAGTAAAGCCTCTGGGAACGGCCTTTTTGTATTCGAACCAAAAGTCGAATAGGTCGCCTACTATATAGAGCCGATCGGCATCTTCTCTTATTTGCTCCAGCCAATCGCAAAAAAGCCTTTCGCGAGCCAAGCTGCTTTGGGCATTGGGAGCCCCCAAATGAAGATCCGAAATGAAATAGGTTTTAGCCACAGCCCAAAGGTATTTAATTGAAGTCAGGCTTATTTCAGATTGCCTTCATTATTTCAAGTTAAAGCCAAAAGGACCTCGTTCTCAACCTCCACAAGCCGTTCATGAGAAACATACTCTGGAGTGGCCAACTCGAAAAATTATCTAAACTTCGCAGCATGAGTGAATTTCCTCCCTGCCCCGAATGCCAGTCGCCTTATGCCTATCCTTCTGATAGCTTACTTGTTTGTCCGGAATGCGGACATGAATGGAACCCTACCGAAGTTGCGGCGGAAGAGGCCAGACTGAAGGTCCTAGACTCCAATGGCAATCCTTTGGAAAATGGCGATACCGTAGTGGTGATTAAAAACCTTCCCGTGAAAGGCTCACCTCAACCTGTGAAGGCCGGCACCAAGGTGAAGAACATTCGCTTGGTAGAAGGCGACCACAATATCGACTGCAAAATAGATGGATTTGGATCTATGGCGTTGAAGTCTGAATTTGTGAAGAAGGCCTAAGCCTTTGTAGGTCTCAAACGCCAATTACTTCCCTCTAAAGTCCGCCAGTGGATATGTTTAATGCGCTTCCAACCAATTGGCACCAAATCCAGAGTCTACGATCAATGGAATTTTGGTTTTTACTGCCTTCGACATTTCGTGGGTAACCATTTGCTGTAGCTTTTCTTTCTCACTGATATGGCAATCGAAAACCAATTCGTCGTGCACTTGAAGCAGCATTTTTGAGCGGTAGTTCTCCTGCCTCAATTTTGCATCAATGGCAATCATAGCCTTTTTAATTACGTCGGCAGCCGTACCCTGAATGGGGGCGTTTACCGCATTGCGCTCGGCATGTCCTCGCACGGTCTGATTCTTTGAAAGAATGTCTCGCAATATGCGTCTTCTTCCAAACAAGGTCTTCACATAGCCATGTTCGCGTGCAAAAGCCACTTGATTGTCCATGTATTTTTTAATGCCGGGATAGGTAATGAAATATTGATTGATCATATCGGCCGCTTCAGAGCGCGAAAGATTGGTTTGTTGACTCAAGCCAAAGGCAGAGACGCCGTAAATGATTCCAAAGTTTACCGTTTTGGCATTTCCCCTTTGCTCTCGTGTTACTTCCTCCAAGGGAATGCCGAATAAATTAGCAGCCGTGGCGGCATGAATATCCTGATCGGCCAGAAAAGCGGCCGTCATGGCTTCATCTCCACTCAATTCGGCAATAAGGCGAAGCTCAATTTGCGAATAGTCGGCGGAGAACAGGGTGTGCTCTTCATCACGCGGAATAAAGGCGGCGCGAATGGCCCTTCCTCTTTCATTCCGAATGGGTATATTCTGCAGATTTGGATTGTTTGAACTCAATCGTCCTGTAGCGGCCACAGCTTGGTTGTAGGAAGTATGAATGCGCCCTGTTTTTTCGTCCACCAGGGTGGGCAGCGAGTCTACATAAGTGTTTTTCAATTTCTGTAGCTGCCTAAATTCCAAAATCATGGGAACAATAGGATGCAGCTCTACCAAGGTTTGAAGGATGTCTTCAGAAGTGGCATACTGACCCGTTTTGGTCTTCTTCACCTTGTTGCCGCCAATCTTAAGGTGATCGAATAGAATCTCTCCCAACTGTTTGGGCGATGCAATATTAAAGGCAACCCCTGCGGCTTCGGTTATATTTTCTTCTAAATCAATCAGTTCTGCTTGCATTTGGAGTGAAAGCTTGGCCAAGCTCTGAGTATCAAGAGCAATGCCTTCTCTTTCCATTCTAGAAAGAACTGGCACCAATGGAATTTCGATTTCCTCGAAAACCGAGCGAAGCTCGTATTGGTCTAGTTCGGCATTAAATAAGACCTGCAGTTGTTGGGTAAGATCGGCATCTTCGCCTGCGTATTCCACTACTTTTTCTATGGCCACATTGCGCATACTGCCTTGCTTGCTACCCTTTTTGCCTATCAATTCGTCTATGTGAACGGTTTTGTGGTGGAGGTAGGTTTCGGAAAGCGCATCGAAATTATGACGCATATCGGGCTGTAAGAGATAATGCGCCAACATGGTATCGAACATGGGTCCTTTCACTTCCACACCGTAATTCAGCAAAACCCCAATATCGTACTTCAGATTCTGACCCACCTTCAAAATAGATTCATTCTCAAAGAAGGGCAACAATAGTTGTAACCGCTCTTTTTGCTCTTCGTACTTTTCAGGAAAGGGAATATAAAAGGCTCTTCCAGCCTTCCAACTAAAAGCAATGCCTACCAATTGCGCTTGGCGCTCATCTAGGTTGTCGGTTTCGGTATCCCAGCAAACGCTCTCTTGCTTCAGCAGTAATCCAACAAAATGCTTTATTTCTTCCTCTGTTTCTATGCATTGATACAAATGCTCATAGTTCTCTAAAGTGCGGAAACTACTTTCTACAATAGCCATTTCCTCCTCCCCAAAAAGAGAGGCTTGTCCGCTATTTGCAGTGGCAGAGGCAGCTTTGGCGATGGGCGTGTCTTCGGGCTTTTGCAGCACCTTTCTCAGCAGCGTTCTAAATTCCAGCTCTTGAAATATTTCTTCAATGGCCTTTTCATCTATGGGGGAAAGAATCAAGTTTTCCTCATCTAATTCAACGGGCACATCAAGAATAATGGTGGCTAGTTTTTTAGAGAGTAGACCCAGCTCGGCATTGTCCCTAATCTTCTCGCCCAGCTTGCCTTTTATATTTTCAGCATTGGCCAATACATTCTCCAAGCTTCCGTATTCTGCCAATAGTTTTTGAGCAGTTTTTTCCCCCACACCGGGCAGTCCAGGAATATTATCAACGGCATCGCCCATCATTCCGAGCATATCAATGACCTGCTCTACGCGTTCAATCCCAAACTTTTCACAGACCTCTTTCTCGCCCATGATTTCCACCGGATTTCCTCCTCGGCTGGGCTTATAGATTAGAATGTTGTTTGACACAAGTTGTCCGAAATCCTTATCTGGCGTCACCATATAGGTTGTATAGCCCTTTTGTTCGGCCTTTTTGGCCAAGGTTCCAATAACGTCGTCGGCCTCAAAGCCATCCATGGCTATAATAGGTATACCATACGCTTTTAAAATGCGGTGTATCAAGGGAACAGCTAGGCGAATGGCCTCTGGGGTTTCATCGCGATTGGCCTTGTATTGCGGAAATTCTATATGCCTTTGGGTAGGGGCTGAGGTATCAAAAACAACGGCAATATGCGAAGGTTTTTCTTTTTCCAATAACTCCATCAGACTCAAGGTAAATCCAAACACCGCTGAGGTGTCTAGTCCTTCTGAGGTGCGCCTGGGGTTTTTAATAAAGGCAAAATACGCTCTGAAAATAAGAGCAAAGGCATCTAATAAATATAGATTTTTGGTCGGCTGCGACATGAAGTTAAGCTTTGTGGACTAAGGTAATCATACCAATAACATTTGCTTACTTGCACTCCTATTTCTAAATGAATTTATGAGCATTATAGTCCGCATATTAATTACGCTGGGTTTTTTCTTTTTCATAGACCTCTATGCTTACCAAGCGGTGAAGCAATTAGCTAGAGAACAATGGGTGTGGAAGGCGCTTTGGTGGGGATCTACCGCCTTGGTTTTGGTGGCTTTTGTTTGGATGATGATTGCCATGAATAATCACGGTAGGCTGAAGGCAAACTCTACCCTAATGTGGGCACTTGCTTTAATGCTCTTG
>Ga0136655_1000118_pt1 | contig 33423 bp, 29 predicted proteins | sample CPBDNA_2_FD_94863 | JGI IMG/M metagenome (GOLD analysis project Ga0136655, IMG submission 94863) | Freshwater to marine salinity gradient microbial communities from Chesapeake Bay, USA - CPBay_Spr_15_0.8_DNA (version 2) | ecosystem: Environmental > Aquatic > Marine > Coastal | place: USA... | reverse complement strand
ATTGGTATTCATATTCACCGTACCGACCATAGAGTCGTACTGCTCATAGATAAATCGCTTAGAAGCGATATTAGGCAACGCCATCATCTTTTTGGCCAATTCCTTCAAATCCTTAGGCTCAGCCACGGATTGAATGTCAAAATTCTGATACTCTTTAAAATAGGCTGGCTCTCTAAATTCACGATAATATACAGGAGCTCCTCCTCCTAAAACAAGGCTTTCAGCCAGAACCTGAGCGATTTTCTCGTCCTTCCACAAAAACTCAATTTGGCCCCCTTCGGTTACCTCTCCTATTTGAACGCAGTGAATGTCCCATTTTTCAAAAATGGCTTCCACTTCAGCCTCTCTACCTTTTTTTACCACCGCCAACATTCTCTCTTGGCTCTCGCTCAATAAGATTTCCCAGGGCTGCATATCGCTCTGACGCAAGGGAACCTTATCTAATTCAATGCGCATTCCGCAACCACCGCCGGCACTCATTTCACTGGTTGAGCAAGTAATTCCTGCCGCACCCATGTCTTGCATTCCAACTAAAGCATCGGTCTTGGCTAGCTCCATGGTTGCCTCTAAAAGAAGTTTCTCTTGAAACGGATCTCCTACTTGTACTGCAGGTATATCATTCGCGCTGTCTTCATTTAAATCTTTCGACGCAAAAGAAGCTCCATGAATGCCATCCTTTCCTGTTGCTGATCCAATGATATACACCGGATTACCCGTTCCACTGGCTTTAGCTCTAATGATGTTTTTAGTTTCAACAATTCCAGCCGAAAAAGCATTTACTAAAGGGTTTTGGCTATAGCATTCATCAAAATACGTCTCTCCACCTACAGTGGGAATACCAAAAGAATTACCATAGCTTCCGATACCTTTTACAACCCCTTTTACTAGCCATTGGGTTCTTTTATCTTTTGGATCACCAAAGCGCAAGCTGTTCAACTGGGCGATGGGCCTTGCTCCCATAGTAAAGATATCGCGATTGATTCCGCCTACACCTGTAGCCGCTCCTTGAAAAGGCTCAAGTGCGGAAGGATGATTATGCGATTCAATTTTGAAGGCACAACCTAAACCATTGCCTATATCCACCAACCCAGCGTTCTCTTCGCCCGCTTTTACCAACATATGAGGACCCTCCTTTGGCAAGGATTTAAGCCACACTATGGAATTCTTATAGGAACAATGCTCACTCCACATGGCACTGTAAATAGATAATTCTGTGAAGTTTGGCATGCGGCCAAGTACCGATTGAATCTTTTCGAATTCTTCAGGAAGAAGTCCGAGGTTTTTGGCAGCCTCTAAATTTACTGTCGGTGTAGATTGATGAACACTCATGGAATAAGAATATGCACAAAAATAGGCTCTATAAATGGTAATCTGAATAGAATAATCATGCTTTGTAAACAGCCTTTCCACTAAAATCTAAGTGGCCACTATTAGAATTTATAAACTGAATTAAGTCAGAAGAAAGCAAAAGGAAAGTTGGAGATTATTATTTTTAATGTTCTAACATTGTTTAGAAAAACACATATCTTTGTTTAAACATTAAAATATTAAGTTATGACAAAGTGGATAGTTGATCCGAGCCATTCGGAAGTACAATTTAAGGTTAGACATATGATGGTCTCCAATGTTACCGGACACTTTAACGAATTCCAATCGAGCATTGAGACCTCTTCAGAAGGATTTGAAGATGGCAACTTTCAATTCTCCGCTGAGATTGCCAGTATAGACACCCGCAATGCGGATAGAGACAATCACCTTAAGTCGGCTGATTTCTTTGATGCAGCTCAATTTCCACAGCTACTTTTCAGCTCAAACGAGTTTAAACTAGACGGCGGTAATGCGATTCTAAAGGGTGAAATTAGCATTAGAGGAACTCGATTGCCAATTGAACTACATGGAGAATACAACGGCCAAGCGGTAGACCCTTATGGTCAAACTAAAGCTGGTTTTGAATTTGTTGGGAAAATAAGTCGGAAAGAATTCGGTCTTCATTGGAATGCGATTACTGAAGCAGGTTCTATTGTTGTTAGCGACGAGGTTAGATTACAGATTAACGTTCAATACATTAAGCAATAATCTTGAGCTCAACAAAAGGGGTTGGAATTAAAATTCCGACCCCTTTTTTACTCTTTGTATTTGAAAGTAATTCTTAGTTTTTACAGTAGGTGGTTTTGTACCTTCGTTAAAAAGCAAATCCATGGCCACCAAGAGTTCAAAACTAAAGTGGATATTAAGCGTTGGAGTAATAATAGCTCTTATTGGTGCGACAACGGCTTACTATCAATTCAACAAACCTCATAGGGATCCTAGTCAGGAAGAAGCAAAAGAGCATATTTCTGCCAACGACTTAAAGCAAGAGTTCCTTGCTAATCCTGAACTAGCCTTAGGAAAATATATCGACAAAGTAATTGCCGTAAAAGGCAGTGCAACGGAAGTTTCAGATGAAGCCATTATTCTCTCCGATGCTGTTTATTGCGTTTTTGAGACTAAAACAGAAGGAGTTGTTGGGTCTGAAATAATTGTTAAAGGAAGAGTAGTGAGCTATGACGACCTCTTTGAGCAAGTTAGACTTGACTTTTGTACTCTTCAGCCATAATCTTTCTAAAAGGTTTTTTTAAAGACTGAAGCACAATTAAAGAGAGTATAAAAAAGATACTAAGCGTTAAGGCTCCATATCGCATTCCTCCCGAGCATTGTGCTAAAACGCCAAACAAAGCAGTGCCGGTTACGATGGCTACTTTTTCAGCTACTTCCATAAAAGAGAAATAGGCAGTATGTTCTTCTTGAGGAGGAAGTAATTTAGAAAAAGTGGATCGACTTAGAGATTGAGTGCCACCCATCACCCATCCAACCAAAGCAGCTAGAGCATAAAATTTATATAAGACGATAGGGTCTTCTGGTCTTAGAACAAAGGCTCCAACACAGACACCCACCCAAATGGCTACAGAAAGCATAAGTGATGGAATATTTCCCCATTTACCAGATAGCCATCCAAAAAAAGTAGCCCCACCAATTCCGATAATTTGAATAAGCAAAATGGTACCTATTAACTGTCCACTTTCCAACATCAATTCTTGAGATCCATATAAACTTGCAATTAATATAATTGTTTGAACCCCAACACTAAATAGAAAGTAAGCTAAAATATATCTTTGTGAAAACGGAATTTTCTTGAGTTCAAAATAGGTAATTTTCAATCTATTATACGCCAATTGAAAGGTATTCCCCTTCAACCTTTTACCGCCCCCAACATCAGCAGGAAGTTTTCTCAAAGTGAATTGAGAAAAGCCCATCCACCAGATACCCACAAGAACAAAACTAAAGCGAAAGGCCATTTTCTTGCCCTCATCGCTCGGCTGAGAAAGAATGATTGCCAAGCAGGCAAGAAGTAAAATCGAAGAACCTAAATATCCAAGAGAGAAACCACGAGCACTCACTCTATCCTGATCCTTTTTCTCTGCTATTTCTGGCAAATAAGCGTTGTAAAACACCAAGCTACTCCAAAACCCTATGCTAGCGGTATAGATTAGCAGTAAGCCGAGCCATAGGTATTCTTCTACAAAAAAGAACATACCCATGCAGGAAAGCGAACCTAAACTCAGAAAGATTTTCATGAAGATCTTTTTCTTTTTAAGATTGTCCGACAATCCTCCTAGAATGGGTAATAAAACCGCCACCGTTAAGAATGAAAACGATAAAACGAAACTATAGAGTGCCGAGCTACTAATCATTGTCCAACCTTCTGGAAACCAGCTAGGCATTGCAACTGTATCAGGTGCAATCCATTCGTAATACAGTGGAAAAACGGCAGTGGCAATAACCAGAGAATACACCGAGTTTGCCCAATCGTAAAACGCCCAAGCTTTTTGTTGCTTATTCATGGGTGCAATTTAGCTTTTCACACCATTGGAAAGAGTGTAATTTGCACAATCTACTAGACTATCCGATGCGATCAATACTTTCAGCTATTTCGTTTTGCCTTGTACTTCTTGCAGGCACCACTTCTAATGCTCAAAACATTTAGCAAGGCTCAGACACTTTGACTACCTATTCCTCAGAATGGAATTGGTTTTTTAATCAATCGCATAAATGGGTAGGCAGAGATAGTAGCAAAGCCTTTCAATTGGCCCGGGCTTACTCTGACAGCGTATCAAACAGGCCAGAAATATTCAAGGCCCACTCTAATAGCTTGTTCGGATTACTTTATTTAAAACTAAATGAAAACCAGGCTTCAGTGAAGCCTTTCCGCATAGCTGCTAAGCAATATGCGCAATCAGAAGACTCATTGTTAACAGGTTATACATTTAGAAACGTAGGGCTTGCCTTTGCTGGTCAAGGTCAGTTAGACAGTGCTCTAGATTATTACTATCACGGCTTGTCTTATTTAGATTCTATGAAGGCACCCTATTTCTATGCTTTAACAAGTTCTGAGATTGCCCGATCGCTTTTTGCCCTATTCAATTTTGACTATAGCTCAAAGTACTTTCAAAACAGCATACGTCTATTTCTTTTAGATGGAAGGTTGAAGGCCGCCGCCGCTGCATTGCATGACTATGGCTATCTTCTGGCAAGCAGCGGAGAACCAGGCTTTCTACCGATTTCAGAAAGGGCATCGCGACTAGCATTTCAAGAAGGTGATTCTCTGTTAATAGGAAAAATAAATGCGGTTCGTGCGCTGTACTATTTAGAGCAAGAAAACACAGAAAAAGCTTGGCCCTCTTTGCAAAGAGCTCAACGCATATTTCGAGGGGTATTAAACGATGATTTCATCTTTGTGATTGATGGTTTAGTGGCAGAATATTATCTACAAAAAGATGAAGTAGATCTTGCCATTTTTAGGGCAGAAGAAGCGTTGAAAGGGATTGTCAATCAATCTTTAACAGGCTTCAATCACACTCGCACAAAACAGAGCATTTACAAAACTCTGTTCACCGCATATTTAAAGAATGGCGATTCGAAGAAGGCTGTCTCTTATGCGAAGGCCTATAAAGAGGTTGTAGATCGTTTACTTCGCGAAAGCAACACCAATAAAATCCGTTTCCTAGAAAGAGAAATTGAATCAGCCAACAGACAAAGACAATTAAAACGCGCACAAGTTGAACTAGAATACAGAGAGGAACGTATATCACTTCAAAATAAGCAAAAGTTTGCCTATTTGATTGTTCTTATTCTATTATCGCTACTTCTAATTTCAGGTTTTGTGAGCTTTCGACGCGTGCGAAGAGCCAAAATTAGGCTGCAAGAACAAAACCAATTCATTGCTAATCAGAAAGAAGAGCTAGAACTGCTTAATTTTAATAAAGATCGATTGTTCTCTATTATAGGCCATGACCTACGCGGACCTATCGGTAATCTTTCCAGCTTACTCACCTTCATTCCGAACGAAGAAGATCAAGTTTCTCAGGAAAGCTTGGAGATTCTAGATCTGGCTCAAAATGGCCTATTAGAAAGTCTAAACCTTCTGGAGAATTTATTGGTTTGGGCTAACGATCAAAAAGACGGTTCAAACCTTCACCCTAAACTGCAAGATTTGAATTCTGTTACTTCCTCCATTGAACAATTATATGCTCCCTTGCTTTCACAAAAGAAAATAGATCTAAAAAATACTATACCAAAGAACACCCTCGCATACTTCGATGGAAATTCTATTAAAACAGTGGTACGAAATATTGTGAGCAACGCTATTAAATACTGTCCGAATGGCAGCATAATAAAATATTCCATTGAGGATAATGATCGCTTGCTTTCTCTTATAATTGAAGACAATGGGCCTGGAATTCCGGATCATATTTTGGCAGAGCTCGATCAATCGACTCACATAAAGGATGGAAAACTTATGAAGCGATTGGAAGGTAACCTAGGATTAGGTTTGCGAATGAGTCGTGATTTTGTTGAATCAAATCAAGGCAGTATGAAAATCGAGAGTGAAGTTGGGAAAGGAACCAAATTCATCATCCACCTACCAAAGGCTAAGGCATAAAAAAAGAGCCACCTTTCGAGGTAGCTCTTTGCATCGCAATTAATTTTATTTGACTTCTAAGAAGCTTGCTGATTCTTGATTAGATTCAGTGCAGAACCTGCTTTAAACCATTCAATTTGCTGGGCATTGTAAGTGTGATTGCATACAATCTCTTCTGAGCTACCATCTGAATGGCGTAATCTAATGGTAAGTGGTCTGTCTGGCGCAAAAGAAACCAAGTCTGTAAAGTCGAAGCGATCGTCTTCACGAATCTTATCATAATCCGCCTCATTTGCGAAGGTCAAGCCAAGCATACCCTGCTTCTTTAAATTCGTTTCATGAATTCGGGCGAAAGATTTCACCAAAACAACGCGCACACCCAAATGACGAGGCTGCATTGCAGCATGCTCTCTGGAAGATCCTTCACCGTAATTGTGATCACCTACAACGATACTTGGAATGCCCGCTGCCTTATATGTTCTCTGTACGGCAGGCACTTCACCCATACTTCCATCTAACTGGCTTTTAACCGAATTGGTTTTCTGATTGAAGGCATTTACTGCTCCGGTTAGCGTATTATTGGCAATATTGTCTAAATGACCCCTAAAACGAAGCCAAGGTCCGGCCATAGAAATATGATCGGTAGTACACTTTCCAAAAGCCTTAATTAGAAGGACCATGTCTGCGATATTTTCACCATCCCATGGGGCAAAGGATTCGAGTAACTGCAAACGCTCAGAGCTTGGATTAACTATTACCTGTACTCCACTTCCATCTTCTGCTGGAGCATGAAATCCACGGTTCTTTACATCAAAGCCCATTGGCGGAAGTTCTATCCCTTTTGGCTCATCAAGCATTACCATTTCACCTTTCAAATTCAACAACTTATCCTTCATAGGATTGAAGGTTAAGTCGCCTGAGATTGCCATTGCTGTTACAATCTCGGGAGAGGCTACGAAGGAATGGGTATGTGGATTTCCGTCGTTTCTCTTGGCAAAGTTTCTGTTGAATGAAGTTATAATAGAATTGGCGCGATTGGGATCGTCTGTATGGCGCGCCCATTGTCCGATACAAGGACCACAAGCATTGGCAAGAACCACTCCACCAATTTTATCGAACTCCGAAAGCAAACCGTCTCTTTCTGCCGTATATCGCACCTGCTCAGAACCAGGAGTTATGGTAAACTCTGCCTTTACTTCCAAATTCTTCTCTCCGGCCTGACTGGCTACGGATGCAGCGCGTGTAATGTCTTCGTATGAACTATTCGTGCAACTACCAATCAAACCAACTTCCAACTTTGCGGGCCAACCATTCTTGCGAACCGCCTCAGCAAATTCAGAAAGTGGCGTTGCTAAATCTGGAGTAAAAGGACCATTAATATGCGGTTCCAAAGTGGAAAGATCCAATTCGATTACTTGATCAAAGTATTTTTCTGGTTGGGAATATACTTCTGGATCAGCTTTCAAATAAGAGCTATACTGATCTGCTAAATCTGCCACATCCGGACGACCTGTGCCTCGAAGGTAATCACCCATTTTAGAGTCGTATCCAAAAGTAGATGTGGTAGCGCCAATTTCAGCGCCCATATTACAAATGGTACCCTTGCCCGTGCAGCTCAAAGAATCGGCTCCTTCGCCGAAGTATTCTAAAATGGCACCTGTTCCTCCTTTAACAGTTAAGATGCCTGCTACTTTTAGAATAACATCCTTGGCAGAGGTCCACCCACTTAGTTTTCCCGTTAATTTCACTCCAATAAGCTTTGGAAATTTCAATTCCCAAGCCATTCCACTCATTACATCTACTGCATCTGCTCCTCCTACACCAATGGCTATCATACCCAGTCCACCAGCATTCACGGTATGACTATCGGTTCCGATCATCATACCACCCGGAAATGCGTAATTCTCAAGGACTACTTGATGTATAATTCCAGCTCCTGGCTCCCAAAAGCCAATGCCGTATTTATTCGAAACGCTTTGGAGAAAGCCGAAAACTTCAGAGCTTTTATCTACTGCCGACTTTAAATCAGCAACGGCGCCGTCTTTTGCCTGAATAAGGTGATCGCAATGAACGGTTGAAGGAACTGCAGCTTTCTTTCTTCCAGCTTGCATAAATTGAAGCAAAGCCATTTGAGCTGTAGCATCTTGCATTGCCACGCGATCTGGAGCGAAGTCTACATAGTCTTTCCCTCTTTTATACTCCGCTGTTGTCTCTCCCTCCCAAAGATGGCTATATAGAATTTTTTCAGTCAGGCTAAGCGGACGGTTTAATTGCTTGCGGGCGGCTTCTATGCGCGAAGGAAATCGCTCATAAGTTGCGCGAATCATATCTATGTCAAACGCCATAAGGAGGAATATTTTAATTGAACTGCGAAATTAAGCTTCTCACTTTCGAAAACCAAGTGCTCAAGTCCTACTCAAAACACCCTCAATTTAGGCTCAAGATTTCACATTCTGTAAATCCAATGGCAACATAGAATTAACCTGAAACTAAATGATTGAAATAGCTTTACGGAACAGAAATACAGGCTATGAATAAAACAAAAAAGGTTCAACGAAAGCTAGCGCAATACAGCGGAGTTGCTGCTTCGATTTTGGCCGCAGGCCCATTACAAGCTCAGATTTTATATACCGATGTGTCGCCCGATGTGGTTCTTTCAGGTAATGACACCTTGGGTGTAGATATGGATCAGAATGGCGTGAACGACTTTATGGCGGTCACCGTCGACTCAAATCAAACCAAAGTGGCTGGATTTGGATACTACTACAATCCAGCTGGAGCGAGTTATCCTAGTCAGCAAGTTCTAGGCTCTTTGTACACAAACTCAGGCGGTAGCAGCTCCAATTTTGTTAGTAAGCTGGATGCAAATGCCCTAGTTGACGCCAATGGAGGATTTATACAAGGTGGATTTTTAGCTGGAATGCTAAATGGAGTAATCTTAAATGGAGCTCAGTGGGACGGGGTAACGGATAAATTCGTTGGAGTTCGATTCTACAAATTCTCCACAAATAGTTTCCACTACGGATGGGTTCGGATGGATGTCTCTAATGGAGGTACTTCAATAATAGTAAAGGACTACGCCCTAAATGCTACAGCTGCAAATTCTATCTTGGCCGGGCAAAATACTATAGGACTGCTAGAAGAAATGAAATCTAAATTCAATGTGGTTGTTTTGCCTTCTTCAATTGAAGTTACTACCAGCGAAGACTTTGGTTCATTTTCTATTCGTCTAACAGATTTAAGCGGAAAACTCATAACGGAAGTACCAGGAATTGCAGGGAGAAACAATGAAGTTTCTACAGTCCATGTAGGTACAGGAATTTATATGTTGAGTATTGCTCGTGAAGACATTGTATATAGCCAGAAGTATCTTCTAAATCCTCTATAAAACATCTCATCTCAAGCATTTTACAATAAAAATGATTGTAACTGCCACCTGAATAAAAAGTCGTCAGGCCGCTTTTTTCATTCTTTTGGCCATGAATTGAACTTCCTTCAAGAAAAAAATCAAGCCCATTTCAAAATAAAATTGAGCCTCATCACGGTTCAGCAACAATTGTATTTGTTACCAATTGCCCGTTGAAAGGAGAAATAAAATCAGAAAAGGTTTCACTTTAAATCGAAAAATAAAGCGACCAAAAAAGAAAATGGTATTTCTTCAAAAACCAAATATTAGCATAGCATGGTCTAGACACAACCCATTCAATCTAATTTTGGATTAACGGATTCAAACAGTCTGTAAAGCGCTTCAGATTGAATTTGAAATGGCCTCAAAAAGGCCATCAAAACACACTATTTCACAAGAAGAATTTCAACCTGTTAAAGCCTTGTAGCGGCAAAAGGTATTATTCTATATTTGTATTATGCGTTTAGAACTGTATATCGCCGATCTCTTATTTCGTCACGACTGTGTAATTGTACCTCATCTAGGTGCATTTATTGGAAGAACGAAATCTTCAGAAATAGGATCTGCTACCCATTTATTCCGTCCGCCTTTTAAGGAGGTTGGATTTAATTCAAGCTTAAAAGAAAACGACGGACTTCTAGCGGGATACCTAGCCTCATTAAATGGGGTGAGTTATAATCAGGCAGAAAGATGGATTGCTTCGGAAGTAGGACATTGGATCCAAAGATTGAATGAGGGTGAAAAACTACACCTTAGTCCGATTGGTAAGTTGTACTATAATGCGAATGGAAGCCTTCAATTCCAACCTAGTTTAGAGCAGAATTTCTCTTCAGACTCCTTTGGTTTAGGGATATTCCATGTTCCTAGCTTGTCCTCCACCTTAAAAAAAGTGGACGTTAGCACGACTGAAAAACTTAAGCATTCCTCAAAAAAGGAAGCGAAAATCATTCTTCAAGAGCCCATTTCGACTCCAAATAAGTTTAGCTCTTTTTCTTGGAAACAAGCAGCTATTTGGTTGCCCATTGCGGGTATCCTCTCTTTAGGAATTGCGAATAACTCTTTTATTAGTGATGCCTATAAATCGTATTCTAGTCTTGGTCCAATTGTATTTTCTAAAGCACAAGTTCACCAAACCTCAGAAAGCAATCTTCTTCCGATCTCTGGTTTGGAAGGAATGAAAACTAAATCAGTTGTTCCTTTTGGGGGCGGAGTTTTGTCCAGTAGTACGATTGAAACAAAGGAATCAGAACCTGAGGCTAAGCCGAGACCCATTTCAAAACAAAACACCTCTGATATACATTCAGTCGATTTAAAACCTGAGAATTCCATTTCGCAATTATCGACTGGTACAAGTAAGAGTAGAATAGAAAACTTCAACAGCAATACAAACGATCGGTTCTATATCGTGGTAGGGTCTTTTGGTAAAGAAAGTAACAGCAAGAAAATGATCCAAGCCTTGCTTAGTAAAGGATACAATGCCAAGGTTGCGCCAGGAAGTGGATTGATTCGCGTTTCTATAGAGGATTTTGCTACTAGAAATGAGGCCGATATGGCCTTGGAACAAATTCGAAATTCAATTCAATCCTCTGCGTGGGTTTACTCCCCAAAGTAAAAAAGTAACTGTCTCTCTCTTTTTTTAAAACTTCTCTTTAGAATTTAGAAACGAAAACCTAAGGAGAATGAATATCTGTATCCAGCACTCCAAGCGGTGGTAGAGCCTGTTGCTGTAGCCTCGCCGGAAGATGCCAACTCTCCTGCCAATGGAAACTGATCTTTGAGATAGTCCAAGAATTCTTGAACATCTTCTCCTGCTTCCAAATCGCCTTGGGCTTTTAAATCCGCCGAATGCATTCCCAAAGCCGGACCAAAAAGAATCAAATCTAAAGTCAATCTATCCCAAAAAATAAACTGATATCCCAATTGGAAACAGACAAAGAGAATGTCTATTTCAGTATCTATCGTTCCCTGCCCTTCCAAGACACCCGCTTTATAGACATCCACTGAAAAATCAGTATTGTATTGAAAATAATTTAAAAAGGGTCCGAAATAAACTCCATCAGGTGCAGGTAAACGGTTCCGTTTAGTGGGATAAAAACGATAATCTGCTGAAAGAGTAAAACCACTGGATTTCGTGCGCTTGACGTTCCTGAGGATTCCTGTAGAATTAGCTGCAAGCTCGGGAAATTGGATCAGCCCTACATTTATCGATGCAGTCTGACTTGGGAATAACACTCTTTCATATCCAAACACCCAATTATTACCTCCGAAAGCCAAGGGTGTAGGGTTCCATTTAATGGTATTCTTTAGCTTTTTTTTTGACAGTCAACTCTTCCTGAGAATAGGAAAGTGTGCAAAAAAAAAGTCATAGCAAAAATGAGTAGTTTCGTTTTCATTCCATTCGGTACTATCCTTCAACTAACGCCTTCTCCCTCCTTTCGAAGGGGTTCTTTGAGGCTTGATGGACTGGTTATTCCAATTTTCTCTGTGGATTTCATTTGCCCTATACGATTTAGTCATAGAAGAATTTCCACCACGACTGGCTCCAGAATCCTTATTTACCCTTTGATCTAAGCTGTTGTTTTTAGGTCTTGTTTTAGAAATCCCATTATCTGAAACTCCACCCGTTCTTGTTCTATCAGCTGCAACTCTGGTTGGACGAGATTGGGCGGGCTTTTTATCAAAATCGTAGCGATTACCCGTTGAGATTCCTGAGTTCCTTCCGTTTACATTAATTGTATTATTCTTCACTACAATATTGCTCTTTCGATAGGAATTATTGAAGCCATTTCTAGAGTACGGATACCTATGGTGGTGATAAGAGTGATATCGTGTGCATGCAGGATAACGGACATATGCCGATCGATAATACCAAGAAGTATAATGATAGCTTGGCATACCAAAAACAACCATTCCACCTCATGGTCCAAAATAAAATTGACATTGATAGTACCAAGGATAAGGATGCCAATAAGGCGTTGGATACCAGTACGGATACCCCACCCAATAAGGATAAGGTGAAACCACAACATTAACTTGAACTGAGGTATTTGAAGATGCCTTGGCCTGCTCTAAATCTTCAGGAATATGCCCCTCTTCTTCGGCAAACTCCCTTGCAGCCATTTCCATTTGCTGTTGCAGCTCTAAATTTGAATCGACCTCATCCTGATATTCTTTCAATTCCTTTTCTTCCCGATTCTGAAAGTAAATGGCCAAAGAATTGGATTAATGTTCAACGTATTCGGGCTCGTTTAAGTAGAGATTCCCAATTTCTTGTGTTAAGGAAGTATTAGAGCCCAAAACATCCATTACATCTGGCCTTCGAATTAAGTAACGGAATGACTCTTGAACTTCTTTTGGCTTGGATATCAACAGAGTGTTGAAATCACTCTTACTCTCTTATAAGAGCTTAAGTATATCCGTTAGTGTTCTATTTTTTGAATGCAATAATTGATACAGTTCTTTTGCCGTCAGTGTAGTTGTAAACTCTGCCCTTCCCAATAGCTTCTCTATTTCTTCGGAAGTTGCACCCGCACCCCGTTTTAATCCTTCTTCTAACAGCCCTTCACAACGAACCAACTTACAGATTGCCTCTTGATCTGTCCGATCCAAAGACTTGATTATTCCTTGGAATTTAGAAGCCGATTTTTTTCTGAAGTTCAGCTACCTGAGACAATAAATCAGGCTGTGTACTGACCTGAAAAATGGCAAATCGTGTGTCGGCATCGTACTGAACAATACTCTCAATATAGGCCCATCGAATAGAATCCTTCTGAGCATTCAAGCTATGTTGAATGAAAAACAAGGTAAAAAACAAAAAGGCTAAGAATCTTTTTCTCATGGATAGAGATTTATAATTATTGCTGCTTAGAAACAGCCAAAATACACTTCTCGATATTGTGCTTCTGAAACGGAAAGATCATCCTGATTTCAGTTGTTAAAGAAAATATAGGCATTTAACGAGCTAGCTATTATCAACCACAGAAGATAAGGAAGAACTAGAAGTGAATAACGATTTATATTTTCCCAGTAGTAAAAAAGAAAAACTGCAACAAGTGCGGTCAAAAGCGTAATACTCACAAAGGCAATGGCAACAAAGTGAAGACTAAAGAATAGTGGATTCCACGATACATTTAAGATCCATTGAAGAATGAAGAGCGTTACAAGGGTTCTTCTTTTCTCTACTTTGCTCCAAAGGAGAGCCATATAAAGGCTAAAGAATATCATGATCAAGGTCCAAGCAAATCCAAAAACCCAACCCGGTGGGGTCCATGGGGCTTGATTCAGACTCAAATACCATTCAGAGCTAACTCCCGGTACAGTGGAAAGCCCACCTATGGCCAATGCGACGAAGTTTATTACTCCAAAAATCAAAAGTCTTTTGAACATCAAAATGGCCTTTCTTTAAATTACCTAAGCGGTGAAAATGAATTGCAATCGATTAAAAACAGGACTCTAAAAAGGAGGGAGAGCGGGTTTATTTTGAAGAATTCCTTCTATTCTTTCCAGTACCTCAGGAGAAAGCAGATCCACATAGTCTAAGCACATTAAATTCTCTCTCAATTGTGAAAGCCTAGAAGCACCTAGAATTACACTACTTACATTCGGGTTTTTTAAACACCATGCTAAAGAAAGTTGAGCGGAAGAACAACCTAACTCCTTGGCAAGCTCCACAATTCTATCCGCTTTTCTCAGCTTATCTTCTACGACATTTTTCTCTTTTAACCAGCTTAACTCGCCTAAATTCAATCGATAGTCTTCAGAAATACCTTTAGAATACTTCCCTGTTAAAATACCCGATGCCAAGGGTGACCAGATTGTAGTTCCTAAACCCAGGGTTTTATAAATAGAATGGTATTCAACTTCTACCTTATCTCTATGTAACATATTGTATTGTGGTTGCTCCATAACGGGACCAATAAGATGGTTTGCAGAAGCCACTCTATGAGCTTCCATAATTTCCACTCCGCTCCATTCAGACGTTCCCCAATACAGAATCTTGCCTTGCTGTATTAGATTGTGCATTGTGAAAACGGTTTCCTCAATTGGAGTTAATTTATCCGGACGATGACAGAAATACAAATCGAGATACTCTACTTGAAGTCTTCTCAATGCATCGTTGCAAGCTTCTACTATATGCTTTCTATTCAGTCCTTTTTGAGTAGGTCGCTTCCCTCCTGCTCCGAAATACACTTTACTACTCAATATATATGAGTCTCTAGACCAACCTAACTGTTTAATGATTTTACCCATCACTTTTTCTGATCTTCCATCCGCATAAACCTCTGCATTATCGAAAAAATTAATGCCCGCATCGTAGGCCTCAACCATCAAATCCCGAGAAATACTGTCGTCGATCTGATTTCCAAAAGTGATCCAACTTCCAAAAGACAATTCGCTAATCTGCAAACCTGATCTACCTAAGTTTCTATACTTCAAACCTGTGTGATTTTAAAATTTCCAATAAATATCTCCTCAAAAATACGGAACGACTTCTGCTTAATCGGCCTATCACAATTCTGTGCGTTGATTTTAACAATTATCTACAATGTTAAATATCTATTTGCTTACCTTAGTCAACACCTAAGTGTAAAGAGTACATTTTGAAGAGAGCATTAGAAGAGGAGAAAGTCTATCAGCACAGTCTCCTAAGCGAATACGACCTTTACCTGTTTAGACAGGGAAGGCATTTGAAGATTCATGAGAAATTAGGATCTCATATTATTCAACATAAAAAGAAGAAAGGCGTACAATTTTCTGTCTGGGCTCCGAGTGCTACTACGGTAGTGGTTATGGGAGATTTTAATGACTGGAGCAGAACTGAACACCGTCTCCATGCGAGGCAGGATGGATCTGGAATCTTTGAAGGATTTATTCCTGATCTAAAAAAAGGAGCGATTTACAAATACGGCATCCTTTCATCCTATGGTGAATTCCTAGAAAAGGGCGATCCCTACGCACGTAGTTGGGAAGTTCCTCCAAGAACTGCTTCTATCGTTTGGCAAGATTCGTACAAATGGAAAGACGATGCTTGGATGGGAATCCGGAAGGATAAGAACAGCCTTCAAGCCCCTCTCTCTGTGTATGAATTGCATTTTTCTTCTTGGAGAACGCACGAAGATGGGAGCTCTTTAACCTATAAAGAAATGGCTAAAGTTCTACCTTCCTACTTAAACGAGATGGGCTTTACTCATGTTGAGTTCATGCCTATGATGGAGTACCCTTATTCTGGAAGTTGGGGATATCAACTCTGTGGATATTTTGCTCCAACCTCTCGTTTTGGCAGTCCCGAAGATTTAAAGTTTTTAATTGATGTTCTGCACCAAGAGCAAATTGGGGTAATTCTCGACTGGGTGCCCAGTCATTATCCCGGAGATGCCCACGGCCTTTACCGTTTTGATGGAAGTCATCTCTATGAACATGCAGACCCAAAGCAAGGCTATCACCCAGATTGGAGCTCTTATATTTTCAATTACGGCCGACATGAAGTGCGTAATTTTCTTCTGAGCAATGCACATTACTGGTTCGAAAATTTTCATATCGATGGAATGCGCGTAGATGCCGTTGCCAGTATGCTTTATTTAGACTACTCAAGAAATGAAGGCGAGTGGATTCCGAATATTCATGGCGGAAATGAAAACCTTGAAGCCATTCAATTTTTAAAAGAACTCAACGAAACCCTTTACGCTGAATTTCCTGACATTCAAACGATTGCCGAAGAAAGCACCTCTTTTCCAATGGTTTCCAGGCCTGTAGACTTAGGTGGATTGGGATTTGGATTAAAATGGATGATGGGATGGATGAACGATACGCTCAGCTATTTTAAGAGAGAATGTATTTATCGCTCTTATCACCAAAATAACATCACTTTTAGCCTCACATACGCTTTTACAGAGAATTTTATGTTGCCTTTATCTCACGATGAAGTGGCACACGGAAAAGGTAGTCTGTTGGCAAAAATGCCAGGAGATGAGTGGCAAAGATTTGCAAACCTCCGACTGCTTTACGGATATATGTTCAGTCATCCGGGCTCCAAACTCCTCTTTATGGGATCAGAATGGGGACAAAATGGCGAGTGGAAGTATGCCCAATCCTTAGACTGGCACGAATTGAAAAAGCCTTTTCACAGTGGGGTGCAAGAACTGGTGAAATCTCTTAACAAAATGTACTCCTCTGAACCTGCTTTGTATTCGGCCAATTATACAGCAGATGGATTTGAATGGATTGATTTTAGTGACCATGAAAATGCAGTAATCAGTTATTTACGAAAAGGCACAGATTCTGAAATGATTCTGACGGCATGTAATTTTACTCCAATACCTCGAGAGAATTATTTACTTGGGGTTCCAGAGGGTCGTTGGGAGTTACTCCTTCATACGGATGAGGAGCGATTTGGTGGAAGTAACTATGAGGTAATTGAAAGTATTACGTCTGAACCCATTGCTGCCCACAATCAGAAGTCTTCTATTGTAATCAACCTGCCGCCCTTGGCCACCATTCACTACAAACGCATTTCTAATTAATGAATAGATATATCTGCATTCACGGTCATTTTTATCAGCCTCCCAGAGAAAACGCTTGGCTTGATAAAATTGAAATTCAAGAGAGCGCTCACCCTTTTCACGATTGGAATGAAAGGATTACGCGCGAATGTTATGAAACCAACGGTTTCTCTCGTATTCTCAATGAGAACGATAAGATTACGGATATCGTAAACAATTACGCTCGCATGAGCTTCAACTTTGGCCCAACGCTTTTGCATTGGATCGAAAGTCATCATAAAGGAGTGTACGATGCTATTATTCAAGCCGATTCGCTTAGCATGCAGTACTTCAATGGTCACGGTAGTGCTATGGCCCAAGTGTACAATCACATTATCATGCCTTTGGCGAGTCGACGAGATAAAGAAACCCAAGTAAAATGGGGTATTTATGATTTTGAATACCGTTTTAAACGCAAACCGGAAGGGATGTGGTTGGCTGAAACGGCTGTCGATCTAGAAACTTTAGAGGTTTTAGTTGAAAATGGCATCCTCTTTACTGTGCTTGCTCCTTCTCAGGCAAGCCGTGTTCGCGCTTCAGAATCAGATAGTTGGGAAGGATTTACGGATATACGAAGACCCTACATCTGCAAATTGCCATCAGGAAAGAGTATCTCCCTTTTCTTTTACGATGGGGAACGGTCTCAAGGAATTGCCTTTAAAGGTTTGTTAGACGACGGCAAACGCTTCGCTTCAGAACTGACTTCCGGATTCGATGATCGTTCTGAACCCCAGTTGATGCATGTGGCGACCGACGGAGAAACCTACGGCCATCATCACAATCATGGAGAAATGGCTTTGGCATACTGTACCCGGTATTTAGAAGAAAATCAACTTGCTAAGATTACCAATTACAGTCAATTTCTGAGTATTGCCCCTCCAACTTATGAGGTTGAAATTCATGAGAATAGTTCTTGGAGTTGTGCGCATGGAATTGAAAGATGGAAATCGGATTGCGGCTGCCATACAGGAGGTGGTCACGATTGGAATCAGAAATGGCGTACTCCACTTAGAGAGGCACTAGATGATTTATCTATTCGTTTTGAAGCGATTTACAAAGAAGAATTATCGAGGTATGATATTGATCCCGAAGAGCTTAGAAATAACTATATCGAACTATTAGTAAATCGTACTCCCGTTAAAACCCTTGAGTTTTTAACCAAATACATTCCAGCCAAACTTTCTAAAAAAGAAATTACCCGAATAGTTCGTTCTCTGGAAATGCAAAAGCATGCGCAGTTTATGTTTACCAGCTGTGGATGGTTTTTCAATGATGTGTCTGGAATAGAAACTGTGCAAATTCTACAGTATGCAAATAGAGCCATTCAACTAGCTGAAGGCCTTACCGGTGAAGATTTAGACAGCGATTTTATTCGGAAACTCGATGATGCCAAAAGCAATATTAGCAGCCATGGAAGTGGAAGGGATATCTACAATAAATGGGTGCGTACCAAACAGCTCACACTTACTCAGGTAGGAATGCACTATGCTGTTGGCTCTCTTTTTCACTCCGACACAGAAGTCTTACAGGTCTTGAATTACGAATGTATCAGCGAAGATTTTAAGCGATACAGAGCTGGAATTCAAATGTTGGCTATGGGAAGAACCAAGGTAAACTCTAATATTACCCTCAGCACCAAACACTTCAGTTTTGCCATCCTTTATTTAGGGAATCATCACCTCATTGGCAATACCAGCGACAGCATGACTGAACATCACTTCAAACTGGTGGCAGACGATATTCAAAAGGCCTTCAACAACGGAAACCTGTCGGTTACCATTGATCTAATTAAAAGACACTTTACAGACAAAGGTTTCTCGTTCTATGACCTCATGTTAGATGAGCAAATGAACATGCTCAATAGAGTTTTGGAAACCAATATTCAGGTGGCCCTCAGCTCGTATGAGAAAATAAATGATCGTACCTACAGCCTAATGAATGTTATGAAGAACAATAGGTTAACCATCCCACCTATTCTCATTCAAAATCTTGAAACGGTAAACAACTATTATATTGAAGACCTTTTAAAGCGAGATATCAATCAATTCAATCTAAACGATCTTGAAGAAAAAGTTCAAGAAGTAAAACGTTGGGATCTTCGCTTGAATGAGGAAAAAATAGCTTTTCTAGCTACGAATCGAATTCATGGTCTTATAGAATCCTTCGATAAGGATGAGCCTGACGATAAATTGCTTACCCAAATTCACAACATACTAGACTTGATGGAGACAATTTCCATCAAACCTGCCATTCATGAACTTCAGAATTACCTGTTTGTGCTTTTGCTCGAATGCAGAAAAGAACACGCTCATTGCATGCTAAGCCTTAAAAAATTAGCCGAAAGAGTGAATATGGATGTAGACTCGATCACCGCTCCGAATGTCATTCTAGTGTGAAAAGCATACTTTTTAAAGTTGTAGGGAAGGTCCAAGAGGTGTTTTTCAGGAAAACATCCTTTGAAAAAGCGTTGGAAATCGGTATCAAAGGCTGGATTCGAAATGAGTTAGACGGAAGTGTATGTGGGCTTGCACAAGGAAGCGATATTCAGTTGGACTTGTGGAAGGCTTGGCTAGATTCAGGACCTAAAGAATCTGAAGTAGAATATGTTGAATACAAAGAAATTGAAATTGACCAGATGGATTATTTCGAAATTCGGTAAGGCTATTTTAAAGTAAAGGTTCGCAAAAGAAGGGAATTCCAATCTCTTCAGCTATGTTGAAAACTATTTGCGTTTTATACGGAATTCGTATTTCTTCAACCAAGTCATACTTGGCTGTATAGAGTATTTTTATCGCTTCACTAAAACATAGATTGTTCACATTATGGCAACTGATAAAAATGACAATTCCGAAAAGTTAAAAGCGCTCAAACTTACCATGGACAAGTTGGATAAGACCTATGGTAAAGGAGCAGTAATGAGGATGGGCGATTCGCCTGTAGTTGAAGTAGAAGTTATTCAGTCTGGCTCTATAGCCTTAGATATTGCCCTTGGAATTGGGGGGTATCCAAAAGGAAGGATTGTTGAAATATATGGCCCTGAATCTTCAGGTAAAACCACCCTAACACTCCATGCCATTGCAGAGGTTCAAAAAGCAGGAGGTATAGCAGCCTTCATAGATGCTGAGCATGCATTTGACAGGGTATATGCCGAAAAATTAGGTATTCAAACGGAAGATCTTATCATCAGTCAACCCGACAATGGTGAACAAGCTCTTGAAATCGCGGACAATCTTATCCGTTCAGGTGCTATTGACCTTATTGTTATTGATTCCGTTGCGGCTTTAACTCCAAAGAGTGAAATTGAAGGAGAAATGGGTGACTCAAAAATGGGCTTACAAGCTCGCTTAATGAGTCAGGCGCTCAGAAAACTAACTGCCACTATTTCAAGAACCAACTGCTGCTGCATCTTTATCAACCAACTTAGAGAGAAAATAGGCGTTATGTTTGGGAACCCTGAAACAACCACGGGTGGAAATGCTTTGAAATTCTATTCCTCTATTCGTATTGATATTCGCAGAATTGGTCAGATTAAAGATGGTGACAGCATTGTTGGCAATCGCACACGCGTAAAAGTGGTTAAAAATAAAGTTGCACCTCCTTTCCGTCAAGCCGAATTTGATATTATGTACGGCGAAGGAATTTCAAAAATTGGTGAAGTAATTGACCTTGGTGTTGAACAAGAAATTGTAAAGAAAAGCGGTTCTTGGTTTAGTTACGGTGAAACACGCCTTGGACAAGGAAGAGATTCTGTTAAACAGCTTTTAAAAGATAATCCAGAATTAGCCGAAGAAATTGAAATTAAAATTGTTGAAAGTCTAAAATAATCTCATGTCAAAATTCATTCTCTCCTTCTTTCTTGGTCTATTAATGGTGGGCTGTATTTCTTCTCCTACTGATGATAAGAATACTTTGATTGGAGGCGAGAATGACAGCTTACTACTTTTAGATACTATAACTGCTAGTGCAGGCTATTATCAGGGTTCATCTGATCTTTCGTTAGATGAACTCTGTGATTTAGCTGGTCAGAATCTGGAAGAAAAAAATTACGCCTATGCCAAACATTATCTACAGATTGCTTCTGAAATAGATAGTCTTGATTCAAGGGTTCTGGATATGCGCGGCGTTCTTCTTCTTATGACAAATCGAAGCCAGTCTGCAGATAGAATTTGGAAAAAATGCATTCAAAAGTATCCCGGTGAGATAGATTGTAGAATCCACCTTGCCGAACTTCAACTAACACTAGCTTTGAATAGAGAAGCACTTAAACTTGCGAACGAACTCATTCAAATTGACAAGAACAGACCTGAGGGCTTTTTCCTCAAAGGAATGGCCATTCGTGCTTTGAATAACGACACTACCCAATCGATTCCCTATTTTCAACAAGCGGTTGACCTAAAAAACGACTATATCGAAGCCCTAGATATGTTGGGTTACATTTTCGCCCAACGAAAAGACAGTCTGGCTTTGGCTTATTATGACAATATTCTGAAACTAGACCCAACTAGATCAGATATTTATTTTAAAAAAGGGGTTTTTTATATGGCGAAGAAGGATTGGAATAAGGCCATGGCTTCGTATGAAACCGCTATTAAAATGAATCCTCAAGACGCAGACAGTTATTATAACCTAGGATATGTGCTTACTGAATTAAAACTTTACGACAAAGCGAGAATTCAATTCAGTAGATCTATTGAAGCCGCTCCAAGGAACTACAAGGCGCACTATGGTAGAGCGTATACAGCCGAAATGCTAGGAGATATCAGCAATGCAATGGCAGATTACAAAGAAGTTTTGGTAATGAGACCCAATCACACTCCATCGAAGGAGGGAATTATAAGGCTCAACAAACTTATGTCGATAAAATAACCTCCAAGCGATTAATGAATTCGATCGGGATAATCTGTAATTATACCATCCACACCGATTCTCAACAACTCCTTTGCTGTAGTTAAATCGTTCACCGTCCAAGGAATTATTTTCATTCCCATTTGTTGGCAATCGCTAACCATTTTTTCTTCAATAAATCCGTAATGAGGACTGTAAATAGTTGGTCGAAAAGAAAGTTTCGACAAATCCTCCGCAAGTCCTTTTGAATCTTCTACCAAATAGGCTGTTTTAATTTCTGGATGGTTCTTATGAATAAATTCAAGAATTCTCGTATCGAAACTCTGTACAACGAGCCGCTCTTTGAGATTAAAGTCATCCGTAGTTTCTAAAAGCAATTCAACGAATTCTTGGGGTTTAGGATGAAAAACTCCATCTCCCCCAAGAACAGATTTAATCTCAATTGAATAGTTGGGCAGCTTTCTCCCTTTGAACCTGGCAAAAGCCTCTGCATTAGAAATGACATCCTTCAACCTAGGCTTAACAATTCGTAAGTGCTTCTGCTCTAGGAAGCGGGGATGCACACTCGAGCCACAGTCGCAATTCTGAATTTCTGAATACTTCATTCTATACAGATTAAAGCTAGACTCTTCTTCTGGATGAATTGTATTTCCATCTAGATCAAAACAGATTTCAGAAGAAAGGAAAGGCTCATGTGACAGAAGTACGACAGAATCTTGGGAAACAACCACATCCATCTCAAGCGTAGATACACCCAACTCTAGAGCCTTTAGCATAGCTGGAATGGAATTCTCTGGCAATAAACCTCTACACCCTCTATGACCCTGAAGATCATAATTATACTCAACTATTTTATTGCAGGAGACAAGAATTAAACAAGCGAGAATAGCAATGAAGTAGCGCATATTAGCTACCCTTCACTGCTTTTGTCATTTTTTCTAATAAATCCCACTCTTCTGGTTTTACTTGATCTAAAAAGGCAAGTTGACCCGCATCTTGAAGCCATTCACCGCCATCTATGGTTATAACCTCACCGTTCACGTAGGCACTGAAATCCGATATCATATATGCTGCTAGATTAGCGAGTTCTTGATGGTCTCCTGCACGTCGTAAAGGAACCTGTTTAACTACATCCAGCCTCTCTGGCATATCTCCCGGCATCAATCTTGTCCAAGCTCCAGTTGTTGGAAAAGGGCCTGGAGCAATGGCATTGTGTCGCATCCCATATTTGGCCCATTCTACTGCCAATGAGCGAGTCATTGCTAATACGCCTGCTTTTGCCATAGCAGAAGGCACAACATAGGGAGAACCCGTCCAAGCATAAGTAGTGACAATATTTAAGACTACCGTATTTTCCTGTTTCTTGGCGATCCAATGCTTTCCAAATGCCAGAGTACAGTTTTTTGTGCCTTTTAAAACAATATCAATAATAGTATCAAATGCATTCGGAGATAACCTTTCCGTCGGCGATATAAAATTGCCTGCAGCATTATTTAGCAAGATATCCACCTTTCCAAAATGACTTACCGCAGCTTGAAGCATATTCTCAACTTCCTCATAATTTCGAACATCGCAAACCACAGGAAGCACCTCACCGCAAGTACTTGCTCGCATTTCGCTAGCCGTTTTTTCAAGAACATCCTTCTTCCTACTTGTTATCACTGCCTTCGCGCCCAAGGTTAAGAAATATTCCGTCATAGACCTGCCAAGACCCGTTCCACCCCCTGTAACAACTACCACTTTATCAGCTAGTGCATCAGACACCATCATAGGTTGTTTATATCTCATAAATTTGGCATTTCCATTAAAGGTCAAATCTAATCAAAGCATAATGGTTAAAAGCTATAATCTTGCACTTTCCTTCATAGCCCTTTTATCCGTTATAGGCTGTGGTAATAATTCCAATCAATCTCCAACATTTATGCGCCCCCCCATTGCTCTGAAGAAAACCAAAGTTCATGAAATCCATGGCGATAAACGTCAAGATCCTTACTTCTGGATGAACGACCGAGAAAATTCAGAAGTAATTGATTATCTGAATGAAGAGAACGCCTATCGTGCTTTTGTTATGAAAGAAACGGATCCGTTTCAAGAAAAACTATTTCAAGAACTAAAAGGAAGAATAAAAGAAGAAGACCTCTCTGTACCCTATCTCTTAGATGGATATTATTACTACTCACGCTTTGAGAAAGGAAGTGAACATCCCATTTTTTGCCGGAAAAAAGGAAGTTTAAATGCGCCTGAGGAGATCGTTCTCAATGTCAATCCCTTGGCGAAAGAACATAGCTATTACCAAGTTGGAAGTCTTAGCGTGCGTACCGATAAAACAATGATTGCTTTTGGCGAAGACACCGTAAGCCGACGGATCTACACCATCCGTTTTAAAAATTTGGTTACTAAAGAAATTCTAGATGAATTTATTCCAAATACTACAGGATCTTTTACATGGGCCAACGATAATAAAACAGGATTCTATTGTGTGAAAGATGAAGCCCTGCGTTCTTATAAAATATTTCGCCACATATTGGGCAGCTCATATAAAGAAGACGTGGAAATCTATCATGAAAAGGATGAAACCTATTCGACTTTTGTTTACAAAACAAAATCTAAGAAATATATCATTATCGGCAGCGGCAGCACTGTTGCGGATGAATACAGGACTTTTTCCGCAGACAACCCTATGTCGGAACCAGTGATTTTTTCACCTCGAAAGCGCGGCTTAGAATATCAGATCGCTCATTTTCAAGACGAATGGTTTATTCGGACCAATAAAGATGAGGCTACGAACTTCAAGCTTATGCGCTGCAAAGAGACGGCTACTCATTCAGACAGTTGGACTGATTTAATTGCTCATCGGACCGATGTTCTTTTAGAAGACTTTCAGATTTTCTCGAAATATTTAGTGGTGGACGAACGCTCAAATGGCCTTACTCGAATTCGCATAATGCCTTGGGATGGGGAAGAACATTACATCGAATTTCAAGAAGAGACCTATACTGCTTCAATCGGGATGAATCCCGAGTTTAATACAGACCAATTAAGATATAGTTATTCATCTCTTATTCAGCCAAATAGTGTTGTTGAATACAATATTAACTCACGTGAGAGAACGATATTGAAAGAACAAGAAGTGGTGGGCGGATACAATAAGGAAGAGTATGCAACCGAACGTATTTGGGCACCATCGCACGATGGGGTTTTAGTTCCTATTTCATTGGTTTACAGAAAGTCTAGCTTCACAAAGGATGGCTCTAATCCCTTGCTTTTATACGGCTATGGCAGTTACGGAGCTACCATCGATGCTCAATTTAGCTCAACACGTTTAAGTCTATTAGATAGAGGTTTTGTTTTTGCTATTGCCCATATCCGAGGAGGACAATACTTGGGAAGACAATGGTATGAGGATGGGAAATTACTTCATAAGCAAAATACCTTCTCCGATTTTATTTCAGCTGCGAAACATCTCCAAAAAGAACAATATACCTCAAGAGACAGGTGTTTTGGGGAAGGAGGCAGCGCTGGAGGACTTCTTATTGGTGCAGTGGTAAACCAATCACCTGAGCTATTTAAAGGAGTTATTGCGGCAGTACCTTTCGTAGATGTTATGACCACTATGTTGGATGAAAGTATTCCACTTACCACAATGGAGTACGACGAATGGGGCAATCCGAACGATAAAGAATATTACGACTACATGTTACAATACAGTCCGTATGACAATGTAAAAGCGCAATTCTATCCAGCAATGCTAGTCACTACTGGTTTGTACGATAGTCAAGTACAATATTGGGAGCCAGCCAAATGGGTGGCGCGCCTCCGAGATATGAAGAAAGATAATAATCCATTATTGTTACACTGTAATATGTCTACTGGACATAGTGGTGCGAGTGGGCGGTTTGAATCGCTGAAAGAAATGGCTATGGAATATGCCTTCTTATTCGATTTAATGGGGATTAAAGAGTGAAAACTCCCATTTTAGACTAGGCGCGCGAGATGGGCAACCATCTTGGAGCTTGCTCCTTTATTCTCTTGCACAAAAGACCTACAGATCACACGGCACTGCTGTCTTTTTTCATTAGAAGGTATTAATTCTTCCATCTTTCTTACCAATTCCTCTTGAAGGTTGATTTCAAATGCGGCTCCTCTTTCCATAAGGATTCCAGCTTCTGGGAAAGCCTTGTGTTTAGGCCCAAAGAATAGCGGGCATCCAAAGGCTGCAGGCTCTAATATTGAGTGTACACCTTCGCCATATCCTCCACCAATAAAGGCAAAATCAGCATACGCATAAACCCTAGAAAGCATTCCAATGGTATCTAGTATGAGAATATTTGATCGAAAGGACTCAGTGTGATCTTTTGAATAAATATCCACATCGTGAGGTAAAATGCGAGAAACCAATCTATCAACATTCGCCCCTGAAACATCATGAGGAGCGAAAATAAAACAGAGCTCGGGGAACTGCTTAATAAGTCCAAGAATTCGATCTTCGTCTCCAGACCAAGGAGATCCTGCCACAAAGAGCAATCGATTGCCTTTGAAGTTCTTAATCCAAGGAAGAGGATCTTCTTCTTGGGCCAAATGGGCTACCCGATCTATCCTGCCATCTCCAGCTAAAAATGAATTAGAAAATCCGTTTTTCTCTACAACTTTCAGAGACATTTCATCTTGAATAAGAATGCAACTGGCCTTTAAAAGATGATTCTTGGCCCATTTGGCGTAGGGTTTAAAAATCCAAAGTGAACTCCTAAAGTGGGCGGAAACAAAGGCGTAAGGAATTGATTTAAGGGAGAGTTCATTCATTAGGTTAAACCAAAACTCGTACCGTATAAAAACAAATAGATCAGGGTTTAGGTCAGAAATGAAGTCCTTCATTTCTGTGCTTCTATCTATGGGTAAATAGGTTTTAAAATCTGCACCCGACAAATCCAATGCCTTCTCAAAACCAGAAGGTGAGAAGAAACTAACCACAATCTTCCAGTCTGGGAAATCATACTTCCATCTTTCAATAATCCCTCTACCCTGCTCAAACTCACCTAAAGAAGCAGCATGAATTACCAATAAACGTCCTGGATTATTTTTCCGCCATTGCCTCCTTTGTTGGGAGCCTCCTCTTCTTCCTTCTAACCACTTTTTAGCCTTTTCGCTTCTCAGTGAAACCAATCGAATGGCCAGCAGATATAAGTTTATCGCAAAGGAGTAGAATAACCGCATTAACGATAAAAATAGGTTTGGGCTTGTACATTGTAAATTGGAATAAACCAAATGAACTTTAATCCGTACAAATAATCGGATTGAATTCCTTTCGTTAGCATGCCAGTATCAAAATTAACTCCTCTATAATTTTCTGTAAATCCTTGCATAAAATCCAATCCAACCAAAAAATTCAACCTTCTTGTATTGCCGGCATGCATGTAACCAATAAACTGACGAGTTAAAAATCCACCACTCAATCGATCATATCCTTTGGCATACTCGTCTAATATTTGAGGTAGATTTTGCCCCGCATTCTCGATTCTGATTTTATGTTGAATGTACCCTCCACCAACTAGAATGACGAGTCCAGAATTGACATTGTGCCCGAATGAATTAAAAATTCTGCCGCCAGAGGCAAGAACAGTAAATCCTCTTTCAAAAAACTTATAATCTGCATAATTACCGTTTAAGTCAATGAGTTGACCCGAAGAAGTAGCAATACCATCTACGATTTGATCGGCAATTTTAATATTGTCACCAAAAAAATAACTTCCACCAAAACCGAGCATCCAATTGCCTTTTGTCTTGCACCAGGTATCAAATCCAAGTTCGATACTGGTCCCAAATTTATCTGCCAAATCACCACCAGGGAGGTGAACCCCCGCTCCGAAACCCAATAGGAAACCTTGAGTTAAAGAGTCTCTCACGTTCACTTGAGCGAAGCCTTCACCCGAAAGGGTCAACAAAAAAATAAGCACAGGGAAGACCTTTTTCATCCTTCTAAATTAATCTTACAACAAAGATATCCCAATCTTTAGCGGGGCAAGGGTGAATGGCTATATTTGACCTATATAAAATTGATACTATGCGCGAGCTTAAAATGGTTGATTTAGCGAGTCAATATGAAACCATTAAAACAGAAGTGGATCAGGCTATATCTGAAGTTATCACTAACACCTCTTTTATAAATGGGCCTGCAGTTAAAAATTTTCAAAAAGATCTCGAAAGTTATCTGGATGTAGAGCACGTTATTCCTTGCGCAAATGGAACAGATGCATTGCAGATAGCTATGATGGCTCTTGAATTACAGCCTGGAGATGAGGTAATTACAGCCAGTTTTACTTATGTAGCTACTGCAGAAGTAATTGCTCTTTTGAAATTAGTCCCCGTTTTGGTAGATGTCGATCCCAATACATTCATGATTAATGTGGACCAAGTAAAGGCGGCCATTGGCCCTAAAACGAAGGCAATAGTTCCTGTTCATCTTTTCGGACAATCGGCGCCAATGCATGACCTAATGCAGATAGCGAAAGAACATAATCTCTATGTTATTGAGGATACAGCACAAGCCATTGGCTCTGAATATACCTTCCCAGATGGCACTAAGATGAAGTCAGGTACAATTGGTCATATTGGCGCAACCTCTTTTTTCCCGTCTAAAAACCTCGGATGCTTCGGTGACGGAGGTGCCATTTTTACTAGAGATGAAAACTTGGCCAAAAAGATTCGAATGATTGCAAATCACGGCCAGAGCATTCAATATTATCACGACGAAATCGGGGTGAACAGTCGTTTGGATAGTATTCAAGCTGCTATTTTGGGAGTAAAACTGAAAAATCTAGATAAATATTCTAGTGCTCGTCAAAGTGCAGCGGATTTCTACGATCAAGCTTTTGCAGGTATACCTGAATTACAAACTCCAGCTCGTGTTTCAAATTCTACTCATGTATTTCATCAATATACATTGAGGTTAAAAGGACTTAGTCGTGATCTTCTGGTAACTAATCTTAGGGAGAAAGGGCTGCCTGTAATGGTATACTATCCTGTTCCTCTTCACGAACAAAAAGCCTACCAACAAGAAGGAAGTTATCCTATCACAGAAATGCTATGCAAAGAAGTTTTCTCATTGCCAATGCATACTGAACTAGATCAAGAGCAACTGGATTTTATAACCAAGACAGTTATTGAAACAATAACCCAATTAAGAATAAAGCAATGAAAATAGCAGTAGTAGGAACCGGCTATGTTGGCCTAGTAACTGGCGCATGTTTATCAGATGTGGGCTTAGAAGTTATTTGTGTTGATGTAGATGTGAAAAAGATTGAGAATTTAAAAAAAGGAATTCTTCCAATATATGAGCCTGGATTGAAGGATATTGTAGAACGCAACTTTAGAAAAGAGCGGCTTCAATTCACAACTGACTTACCCACTGCCATAAAAGGAGCTGATGTTGCCTTTATAGCAGTTGGAACGCCTCCAGGTGAGGATGGTTCGGCTGATTTAAAATATGTTTTGGCCGTGGCGACGGAAATTGGTTCTAGCATGAACGATTACGGCGTAATTGTAACAAAAAGCACTGTTCCAGTCGGCACTGCGAAAAAAGTAGACAAGGCTATTTCCGATGCCCAAGCAGCAAGAGGAGTTAAAATTCCTTACGATGTTGCCTCCAATCCTGAGTTTTTAAAGGAAGGAGCCGCCATTGATGATTTCATGCGTCCAGATAGAATTGTTGTGGGAGTGAACAGTGAAAGAGGTCGTGAAATTATGTCAAACCTCTACAAACCATTCACCTTAAACGGCCACCCCGTTATTTTTATGGATATTCCTTCCGCTGAAATGACAAAGTATGCAGCTAATGCAATGTTGGCCACGAAGATTTCATTTATGAATGACATCGCCAATCTCTGTGAGATCATGGGCGCAGATGTTAACATGGTACGCAAAGGAATAGGTTCGGATCCAAGGATTGGTAATAAATTCATTTATCCAGGAATTGGTTATGGTGGCTCATGTTTCCCAAAAGATGTGAAAGCGCTCATTAAAACTGCAGCAGAGAGCAAATACAATATGCGTATTCTAGAGGCTGTTGAAGCTGTAAATGAGTCGCAAAAATCTGTTTTATTCAATAAGGTAAAAGAGCATTTTAACAATAATTTAAAGGGTAAAACTCTTTCAGTCTGGGGATTGTCATTTAAGCCAAAAACCGACGATATGCGTGAGGCTCCTTCGGTTGTAATCATTAACAAACTTCTTGCAGAAGGAGTAAAGATTAAAGCCTATGATCCAGTAGCGATGGAAGAAGCTAAACACCAATTAGGTGATACTATAACCTACTGTAAAGATGAATATGAGAGTCTTGTAGATAGCCATGGCATTTTATTGGTTACTGAATGGACTGAATTTAGAGTTCCCAATTGGAAGGTGGTTTCTAAGCTATTGGAAGAGAAAGTTGTATTCGATGGTAGAAATATTTACGATCGGGAAGAGCTTGAGGCCTATGGGTATGCCTATTATGGGATAGGAATTTCCAAATCATGAAAAGAATATTAATAACAGGCGCAGCGGGCTTTCTTGGTTCTCACCTTTGTGATAGATACTTGAAAGAAGGGTACAGAGTTCTCGGCATGGACAACCTCATTACAGGTGATCTGAAGAATATTGAACATCTCTTCAAAAATGAGTTTTTTGAATTCTACCATCACGATGTTACCAAATTTGTTCATGTTCCAGGCGAGCTAGACTATATCCTTCATTTCGCCTCTCCTGCAAGTCCAATCGACTATTTGAAAATACCCATTCAAACATTGAAGGTAGGCGCTATGGGTACTCACAATCTCTTGGGATTAGCACTTTCTAAAAAAGCAAGAATCTTAGTCGCAAGTACTTCAGAAGTCTATGGCGATCCAATGGTTCATCCTCAAACGGAAGAGTATTGGGGAAATGTAAATCCAGTGGGCCCTAGAGGAGTATACGATGAAGCTAAGCGCTATCAAGAGGCCATTACTATGGCCTACCACACATTTCATGGATTAGAAACGCGCATTATTCGAATTTTCAATACCTATGGACCTAGAATGCGCCTAAATGATGGTCGCGTTCTACCGGCGTTTATTGGTCAGGCATTGAGAGGTGAAGACTTAACAGTCTTTGGCGATGGTTCACAGACGCGTTCGTTTTGTTATGTAGACGATTTAGTTGAAGGAATCTATCGTTTGCTATTGAGTGATTATCCGCACCCAGTAAATATTGGAAATCCAGATGAGATTACCATTCTTCAATTTGGGGAGGAGATTATTAAACTTACGGGCACCAATCAAAAATTGGTTTTCAAACCGCTTCCGAAAGATGATCCCACCCAGCGCCAACCGAATATTACCAAGGCTAAAGAAATATTGGGTTGGGAGCCTAAAGTGAATAGAGCAGAAGGATTAAAAATCACCTACGATTATTTCCTCAACCTTCCAAAAGAAACCTTGTATCAAGTTGAACACAAAGACTTCGACACATTTACAAGAAAAGCCTAGTAAAATGTCAAAGAAAAAAATTCTTTTAACAGGAGGTTTGGGGTTTATCGGTTCACATACAGCCGTTGAGCTAATTAATAAAGGTTTTGAGGTTGTAATTGTGGATAATCTTAGTAATACAACCACTGAGCCGTTAGATGGAATTGAAAAGATTACCTCTTGCAGACCTGTTTTCGAATTGGTTGATTTGAGTAAATACGATCAAGTTGAAGCACTTTTTCAAAGACATCCTTTTTTTGACGGGGTAATTCACTTCGCTGCTTTTAAGGCAGTTGGAGAAAGTTATAACCTTCCCTTAAAGTACTATTTAAACAACCTTACTTCGCTGAGTCTTTTGTTGGAAAAGTGCTTAGAATTCAATATAAACAACCTCATTTTTAGTTCAAGCTGTACCGTTTATGGTGAGGCAGATGCATTGCCTATCAATGAAGAGAGTGCCATTAAATCTGCTCTTTCACCCTATGGAAACACTAAGCAAATTGGAGAAGAGATAATTCTAGATACTATTCGGGTAAATCCTAACCTTAAGGCCATTGCACTTCGGTATTTCAATCCAATTGGCGCCCATCCGTCTGGAGAAATTGGAGAGCTTCCATTAGGAACACCACTGAACTTAGTTCCATACGTTACTCAAACAGCCGCAGGAATTCGCTCTCAATTACAAGTTTATGGAAACGACTACGACACTGTAGATGGCACGAATGTTCGCGATTACATTCATGTAGTAGACGTTGCAAAAGCTCATGTTTCGGCATTAAACCGACTTATTGAATCGGAAAACAAAGAAGACTTTGAAGTCTTTAACCTAGGAACTGGAAAAGGATCTTCTGTATTAGAAGTAATTAAGAGTTTCGAAAGAGTATCCGATTCTAAGCTGAATTATAAAATTGTAGACCGCAGAAAGGGAGACGTTACAGCCGCTTTCGCAGATACTACCAAAGCCAATACTGTTTTAGGTTGGAAGGCAGAATTTACCTTAGATGATGCTATGAGAGATGCCTGGCAGTGGGAGAAAAAAATTAGAAATATTTAAGATGAGAAAGAGGATTTTAATTACTGGAGGTGCTGGTTTCATTGGATCACATGTGGTTCGATTATTCGTAAATAAATATCCAGAATACGACATCGTCAACCTTGATTATTTAACCTACGCTGGGAATCTAGGTAATATCAAGGATGTTGTTAATGCGCCAAACTACTTTTTTGAACGATTGGATATTGCCGATTCTTCTGCTGTAAATATACTCTTCAGCGAGCAATCTTTTGATGGCATTATACATTTGGCAGCCGAAAGTCATGTAGATCGCTCAATTGAAAATCCTATGTCTTTTGTACTGACCAATGTGATTGGTACTGTAAATCTTTTAAATGCAGCTAAAGAACAATGGAAGGGAAGTATGGATGGCAAACGCTTCTACCATATTTCAACAGATGAAGTTTATGGCTCCTTAGGGAAGGAAGGTTTCTTCTTGGAAACTACGGCATACGATCCTAACAGCCCATACTCTGCTTCGAAGGCTAGCTCAGATCACTTTGTTCGATCTTATGGCGAGACCTACGATCTGCCTTATGTTCTTACCAATTGCTCAAATAATTATGGCCCTAATCAGTTTCCAGAAAAGCTCATCCCACTTTTCATAAACAACATCCGAAATAATAAGTCATTGCCTGTATATGGCGATGGCATGTATACTCGTGATTGGCTCTATGTGTTAGACCATGCTCTTGCTATTGATCTTGTATACCATTCCGGAGAAAACACTGAAACCTACAATATTGGAGGTTTTAATGAATGGACCAATATTGACCTTATCCGTCTGCTTTGTGGTATTATGGATGAGAAGCTTGGAAGGGAAAAGGGAGCTTCGGAGAAGCTAATTACTTACGTAAAAGACAGGCCTGGTCACGATAGACGCTATGCAATTGATGCAACAAAAATCAATAAAGAGCTTGGATGGAAACCCACGGTTACCTTTCAAGAAGGATTGGCTGCAACAGTACAATGGTATCTCGAAAACGAAGAATGGCTAAACAGTGTTACTTCAGGAGATTATCAGAATTACTATAGTAATATGTATTCAGACAGATCTAAATAAAGATCAAAAAGTTCTAATTACTTCACAATGGCAACCATCAGTCCGTCTCGAATGGGAAATAATACATTTTCTACTCGGCGAT
>Ga0136655_1000115_pt1 | contig 33729 bp, 23 predicted proteins | sample CPBDNA_2_FD_94863 | JGI IMG/M metagenome (GOLD analysis project Ga0136655, IMG submission 94863) | Freshwater to marine salinity gradient microbial communities from Chesapeake Bay, USA - CPBay_Spr_15_0.8_DNA (version 2) | ecosystem: Environmental > Aquatic > Marine > Coastal | place: USA... | reverse complement strand
CCATCGTATATTCCGTCAATTAAAATATCAATTTCTTCGACTAAATAGTCGTAATCAATCTCTTCTTTGAATTCAATCGCTTGTTTAATGATCTCTTTTAAATCTGCCTCTGCCATTTCCTTGGACTCTAATTTTCTATAAATGGTCATTAAATTATTTAAATCTAAAATGTCTCTTTTAAGAGGGGAAATATTGCTTGTGACAAAGTTTATTGGATTGTTTATCTCATGGGCAATTCCTGCTGTAAGTTGACCTAAAGAAGCCATTTTTTCAACCTCTACCAATTGAGACTGAGTCTCTTTGAGGTGTTCTAATGTAACTGAAAGTTCTTCATTGGCTTCTTGCAATTCTACGGTTCGTTCTTCTACTTTTTGCTCCAAGACAATGTTTTGCTCCAAGATAATTTTGGCATTTTCTTTAGATAGCTTAAGAGATTGGTCTAGAGCCATTTCTCTTTCCTTTCTCAACCGGTTAATTCGATCTCCTAAAGCAAGTGAGAGCAAGATGATTTCGCCTGCAGATCCAATCTGTAGTCCGCTGCTAGTGAGCGCATTAAAAGGAAGAACTCCCAGATTTCTCAATACGTATATAATTATACCAGAAATAAATAATAGCCAGGCGATTAGGTAGAATTTTGCATCTCTATTGCCTTTGATAGAAAGCCATATTGAAAACGCTAATCCGTACAAAGCAACCGTACCTCCTGTAATATCCAACAACTGAAAACTCAAGCTATCGTATCCAAGAATTCTGGCCAAACTGGCAAGAATGTAAAGAGCCTGAAAAACGTAAAGACCTTGATTAAATCGAGGAGCTGTTTCTTTCATTCGAAGAAATTGACGCGCAAAGGCAATGGCTGCTAAACCCGTTATTGTGCTGGATAGAATGACTCCATAATGGTGAAAAGCAGGGGCATTGGGACTGAAGTTTTTGAAGCCAAATCCTTCCAACCAAATCTGGGCAGATAATAGCGATAGAATATAAATGATGTAGTAGAGATAGCTGCGATCCTGAGTGGTTACATATATAATAGTGTTATATAGAAACATCACTAGCATTAATCCAATGTAAATTCCAAAGATTAATTCTGATCTCGATTTGCTTTGATACATTGCCTCTCTACTTCCGAAACTAATGGGTAAGAGTGCTTGATCTTGACTGCGAATCCGGATAACTATCTGGGCTAAATCTTTCTTGTTTAGCGAAATAGGAAACATAAAAGATTGGGTTGCCAGAGGCCTAGAAAAAAAGGAGTAGTGATCACCTGTGTGAAACTCTTTCACCAATCTTTCTCCTTTTAATACGTAGAGATCTATTGTATCGATTAAGGGATTATTAATATCTAAATAAAACACTTGCTCTTTTTGGGAGTGGTTAGCGATGTCAATCTGATACCAGTAATTGAATTTAGATAACCCCAACATTGGGATATCGCTATCCACCTCATTCCATTTCTCTTTGGGTAAATCCAATATTTCCTTAAAACTTAAAAGGCTAGTACTATCTACTAAAAGAGAGCCTTGCTGACGAATTTGAAGGATCTCTTCAGATAGCTGAATGAATTCTTTTTGAGAGTAAACATGAATGGATAATGCAACACAGAAAGTCAATAAAAAAGATCTAAGCCTAGAGATTTGCATAAAATTATGGTAGTATGTCAAGTACAGTGAATAGGGCACGAAAGTTAAGACTCTGGAGGGAACTTTTTCCTTGGATGTTTAATCCTACTAAATGATTCTTTAGCGAAAGAATTAGGAAGTTTTCAAGATAGATGTAAAATAAACGAACTCTTAATTGAATTACAAACTGTGGAAGGATTTACCTTAGCAAACTTTATTCGGCACCTATGAATTTCATGCTAGAATCGATTTCGAAAGAAGAGAGTTTGCATCTCTACCGCTCCATTTTGCGTCCCCGATTGATTGAGGACAAGATGCTCATACTATTGAGGCAAGGAAGGATTTCGAAATGGTTTAGTGGTTACGGACAGGAGGCCATAAGTGTTGGTTGCGCTTTGGCAATGCGGGAGGATGAATACATTCTCACGATGCATAGAAATCTAGGAGTATTTACTTCTAGGAATATTCCATTGCATAAACTTTTCAAGCAATTTCAGGGGAAAAAGGAGGGATTTACCAAAGGTAGAGATCGGTCTTTTCACTTTGGAAGTAATGAACATCATATAGTTGGAATGATTTCGCATCTCGGACCACAATTAGGGGTTGCGGATGGAATTGCCTTGGCGGATAAAATCCAAGGGAATCAAAAAGCCACCATGGTTTTTACTGGAGATGGAGGTGCAAGTGAAGGCGATTTTCATGAAGCTTTAAACACAGCAGCCGTTTGGCAATTGCCAGTACTTTTTATTGTTGAGAATAATCAATGGGGTCTATCGACCCCTTCAAGAGAGCAATTCCGATGTAAGCAATTTATAGATAAGGGAATTGGCTACGGAATGGAAGCCGTTCAGTTAGACGGAAACAATCTCATTGAAGTGTATACTTCCATCAAAAAGATTGCAGAAGACATTCGTTCCAATCCTCGACCTATTTTAATCGAGTGTTTGAGTTTTCGAATGCGCGGGCATGAAGAAGCGAGTGGAACGAAATATTACCCTGAAGGAATTCAAGAAGAATGGTCGGTAAAAGACCCTGTTAGTAATTTCGAATCTGCACTGATGGATGCTGGCATTATTGATACGGAGCAGATTGAAAACATTCGCGCCGAAATTAAAGCCGAGATTAATGAGGGATTGAGGTTGGCAGATGAAGAGCCTTCTGTAGTATTTAATCTTGATGAAGAATTAAAAGATCTTTACAGAGAGCACACCCCTGAAATCATAGAGCCCAAAGGCGAGACGGAGAACATCCGACTGATCGATGCCATTTCTCATTCATTATCTCAAAGCATGGAACGCTTTCCAGAACTGATTTTAATGGGTCAAGATATTGGGGAATATGGAGGGGTTTTTAAAATAACGGATGGATTTGTAGCCAAGTTTGGTAAAGAAAGAGTGCGCAACACTCCACTTTGTGAATCAGCCATTCTTGGAGCAGGATTAGGTCTTTCAATTAAAGGAATGAAAGCCATGGTTGAAATGCAATTTGCAGATTTTGTGTCAGAAGGTATGACGCAAATTTGCAATAATCTAGCTAAAATTCATTACCGTTGGGGACAGAATGCGGATGTAGTTGTACGAATGCCTACCGGGGCGGGAGTGGCTGCAGGCCCCTTTCACTCTCAAAGCAACGAAGCTTGGTTTACCCACACACCTGGACTTAAAGTAATTTATCCGGCCTTCCCATTTGATGCCAAAGGTCTTTTGAACGCGGCAATAGAAGATCCTAATCCAGTGCTTTTTTTCGAACATAAAGCTTTGTATCGGTCTATTTACCAAGAGGTTCCCAAGGAGTATTACACTCTTCCTATTGGTAAAGCAAGTATGATAAAAGAAGGAGCCGATTTTAGTATAATCACATATGGAATGGGAGTTCATTGGTCGCTCGAAATCTTAAAGGAGCATCCTGAATGGAACGCAGATTTACTGGATTTAAGATCTTTAGCTCCCTTAGATACAGAAGCTATTTTGGCTAGTGCTCGTAAAACAGGAAGAGTTTTAGTGTTGCATGAAGATGTTATGACTGGCGGAATAGGAGGGGATATTGCCTCCTTTATTCAAGAAAATTGCTTCAGAAGTTTAGATGCGCCCGTTATGCGTGTGGCTTCGGTAAACTTACCCGTTCCTTTTGCAGCGAATCTAGAAAAGGGCTTTTTGGCGAATGCCCATCTAGAAGAGAGAATTAAAGCTCTTATTCAATATTGAAGAATAAAGGCTAATAACAGCAGTAGACGTAAACTATAAACTGTACTTTTTGTTCCTTTGTAAGCCTAAATATGAAATAGTTTCCTTTTAAAATAATTGAAAATTGTGTTAGTGACTGACAAGCAGAGTATAAAAAAAGACGGAGTTTCAGACTGGAAAGTGCAGCTTCGAAGCTATAACAAAATGCTAGTGATACGCTATGCCTCGGAATTATCTGGTCTAAATCTGCGGATTCAGAATGATCTAGAAGAGATTCTTTTTGAAATGAGGCTCACTGCCAAAAAGAACGAATTTGAGGTAAATGTTTCTCCTTTAAATCAGGGGGCCTATTGGGTTATTCTACATCAGGGTGAAATAGAATTAAGAAGGGCTATTTTTCAAATATTCTAACCCTATTTTTTCCAAACGGCTAGAACCCGATTTAAGTCTTCAGGTGTATCTACCGGAATACTTTTACTCGTTGCAATTGCGCAATTAATTTTAAATCCTGCTTCCAACCACCTATTCTGCTCTAAACTCTCAGCCAATTCTAAAGAAGAGGGGAGGAGATTTGAAAATCGATACAGACCTTCACGACTGTAGGCATACATTCCTAAATGTTTATAGAATAAGTGATGATGAATCCATTCTTCTTTTGGAAAATTTCGAACGAAAGGAATAACCGATCTACTAAAGTAGAGCGCATTGCCCATTCTGTCTAAGGTAACAAAAGCTTCCCCTTCATTATAAAGGTCTTTTGGGTCCGTAACTTCACTCACCAAAGTTGCCAATTCAACTTTATCAGATTCAAGGCTCTTCTTCAGGGCTCCAAGTACGTCTGGCTCGATCATGGGTTCATCACCCTGTATATTGATTATAGCAGAAAAGCTAAGCTTTTCTGCCAGCTCAAATTTTTCCAAAGCCTCTACACACCGACTTGTACCATTCAAATGATCAGTGGAAGTCATCACTACCCTTCCTCCAAAAGACTGAACGGCCCTTTCGATTCTACTGTCGTCTGTTGCCACAACTACATAATCAAGAACTTGAATACTAGCTTCGTAGACCCATTGAATCATGGGTTTTCCATGAATGTCTACCAAGGGTTTGCCTTCAAATCTGCTAGATCCAAATCGGGCTGGAATAATGCCTAAAATATTTCGTTTCATCTGCTGTACACTGCCTCCCAAACTTACGCTTATTTTTGCTCCTTATATTTTGATACTATGCCTGGAATGGATGTTTTTGGCGCCGAAGAGCGTCATGAAGTAAATGAAGTGTTAGAGACAGGTTGCCTTTTTCGTTACAATCATGAGCACCTCCGACAAGATCGTTGGAAGGCTCGAGAACTAGAGGCCGAAACGCGTAAATACACATCAGCGGCTTTTGCTCATGCTGTAAGCAGCGGATCTACTGCTGTGGCAGCTGCAATGGCTGCTTCTGGATTGGGCTTTGGAGACGAAATCATTGTGCCGCCGTTTACATATATTGCTACCATAGAAGGTGTTCTTTTGGGTGGAGGATTACCCGTTTTTGCTGAAATTGATGAAAATCTCTGTTTGTCTGCAGAAGGAATTGAAAAGGTAATTACGCCGAGAACGAAGGGAGTTATGTTGGTTCATATGTGTGGAGCCGCGGCAGATATGGATTCTATTCTTGCTGTTTGCAAAAAGCACAATCTAAAATTACTTGAAGATGCGGGCCAGGCTCTAGGGGCCTTTTATAAGGGCAAATCAGTGGGTCTCTTTGGAGAAGCTGGAGCCTTTTCTCTCGATTTTTTCAAAATAATTACAGCAGGAGAAGGAGGACTTTGCATTACGAACGATGAGAAAATATCGAATTATATCGAACAGTTTTCAGATCACGGTCACTCTCATCTTGGCTCAAATAGAGGAATGGAAGCCCATCCAATTTTAGGAACTAATTTTAGATTGAGTGAATTGCATGCGGCTGTAGGATTGGCTCAAATTAGAAAGCTTCATGATATCCGCGACCGCAAAAGACACAATCATTCCTATTTAAAGAGCAGATTGTCTGAGGTGGCTGAACTTCGATTTAGACCGGTTCCTGACCAAGATGGAGATAGTGGAACTTTCTTGAATTTTTTCCTTCCAACTCAAGCCCTCGCTGAACAGACAGCTAAGAATTTGGCTGCCGCCGGAATTGGTGTAAATTACTGGTTTACCAATATGTACCATTTTATTAATCAATGGGATCATCTTAAAAAATTGGAATCGCCGTTTAAAATGGCAATTCACCATTTGGGAGCACCCCAAGATTATTCAAATTTAGATATTCCGATTTCTCAAGATGTGGTGGGACGACTGCTTTCTGTTGGAACAAAAGTTACTTGGACAAAAGAGGATATGGACAAATTAGCAGATCAAATGATTGATGTTATTCGCAAAACCATTGGTTAATGCATAAGATATTAAACAACATAGGAAAGCTTGTTTTTGGAAGAGGCTCAGTGCATCAATTGTCTTCGATGATTGATCCAATTCGTGAAAAGAACAATGGAAAGTTTGTTTTCATAGTAGATCATTTTTTTAAAAGTTCTAGCCTCGTTGGAGATCTAAAGCTGAAGCCTGAGGATGTGCTTTATTTTGAGGATTGCGATGTGCATGAGCCTACTACAGAGCAAATAGATCGTTTAAGAGATGATATTTTACTGAATCATGGTTTGCCTTCTGGAGTTGTTGGTGTGGGCGGAGGAAGCATTATGGATATTGCAAAAGCATTGAGTCTAATGCTTACCACTGAGGGCCCTTCGAGTGACTACCAAGGATTAAACCTGATTAAAAAACCTGGTGTTTTTCACTTAGGAATTCCAACTATTTCTGGCACAGGGGCAGAGTGTAGCACCACCGCAGTGTTAACAGGACCAGTAAAGAAGCTAGGTTTAAAATGTGAATGGACTGTATTTGATCAGATTATTCTCGATCCCAGTCTTACCCATTCGGTTCCCAGAAATCATTGGTTTTATACGGGAATGGATACTTACATTCATTGCATTGAAAGCGAAACTGGGATTCACAATAATGCTTTTTCTAGAGCCTATGGCGAAGAAAGTCTCAAGCTTTGTCGTGAGGTTTTTATAGGTCCAAACAGTGGGCAGAATGAAGAGAATGACGATAAATTAATGATCGCTTCTCTTTTTGGTGGACTGAGTCTAACCTACAGTGAAGTGGGTGTTTGTCACGCTCTATCTTATGGCTTATCTAAGATTTTAGGATATAGGCATGGATATGCAAACTGCATTGCTTTCAATCATTTGCATGATTATTATGGCGATGCTGTACTTGAATTCAAGCAAATGCTTGCTCATCATTCTATTGATTTACCTCAGAATTTAAGCTCCGGTTGGACGGATGATCAAATCTCAGCAATGGCACAAGTTAGCTGGAACCTGCCACATATGTGGATTCATGCCTTAGGTCACGATTGGGAATCAAAAATTAGTTTGAAAGATATGGAAGGGCTTTTCCGAAGATTGTAATGGAGGAAAAGAGTCAAAAGATTTTATTTCGAAAAACACAAATAGAGTACGTTGAAACTTCGTACTTCGGAAAGCTCATACTCGATTATCTAGATCAAAAAAAAGAGCTTCAAGCTTTTTATGATGGTTTTCCTAGCTTAATTGAATTTAAGAGGAGGATGGAATTGCGATCTTCCTTTTCTTTAGATCAAAGAAGGTTACTTCACTCTGTTTTAAAGGATCAATATCAAGGTGTTAGGCTAAGTCAAAAGTCTTCTGAATCCTTAGATAAATTATTGTCTGATCAAACGTTCACTGTAGTAACAGGACACCAACTTTGTTTATTTACAGGCCCACTCTACTTCTTGTTTAAGATTGCGGGTATAATACGGCAGGCAGAAGAACTTAATAAAGCCTTCCCAGAAGCGCTTATAGTGCCGGTTTTTTGGATGGCTACTGAAGATCATGATTTTGAGGAAGTAAATCATGCGCACATCCAAAATAACACTGTAAAATGGGAGACCAATTCGGGAATTGCGGTTGGAAGACTTGGTCTAAATGACGCTCAAAAGGCAATAGAAGAGCTTTCTTCAATTATTGGTTTGGGAAAAAGACAAAGCGAAATCATTCAACTTTTTAAACAATGCTATCGCCCCTCCAATTCCTTGGCACAAGCAACGAGAGAATTGGTGAATGCTCTTTTTGGAGAAACGGGTCTATTGATTATTGATGGCGATGAAGCTAGGCTAAAGAAAACTATGATTCCAGTTTTTAGGGCAGAACTCGAATCCAATGCAGCCTATGAAGCCATTTCGGAACAATCGAACTTGCTGGCCAAGACATATTCTGCTCAGGCTCTGCCCAGAGAAATCAATCTCTTTTATTTATCACCATATGGCAGGTTTAGGCTAGAGAAAAAAGGCGATCGATTTTATGCACTAGGGTCAGATAATGTATTCAGTCAACAAGAAATGTTGCAAGAATTAGAAAGCTACCCAGAGAGATTTAGTCCAAACGTTTTGCTTCGTCCGTTATATCAAGAAAGTATTCTTCCCAATTTGGCTTATACGGGAGGAGGGGGCGAATTGGCCTATTGGTTTCAGTTAAAAGCTTTGTTTACAAGATTTTCAGTAAGCTTTCCACTTCTAGTACTGAGGAATTCATTTTTATGGATTGATAAAAACAGTGCTAGAAAAAGACAAGAACTTAATTTGAATTTGAGCGACCTATTCAAAAGTTCAGACGCCATTATTGAAGAAAGGATTAGAGAAAATACAAGCTTCGATTTTAGTTTATCTGAATTCGAGGACGGTTTAAATCAAATATTTGATGGGCTTGAGGAATTGTCTAAGCAAACCGATAAATCAATGCAATCTGCAGTAGCGGCTCAAAGGCAAAAGCAGTTGAATGGACTGAACAATCTTAAGAAGAAGCTCCTTCGTGCAGAACGTAGAAAATCAAAAATATTAGTTGATCGGATTGAAGGACTAGAAATGACATTATTTCCAAAAGGTCAACTTCAAGAACGCTATGCAAACTGGGTGGATTTCTATTTGGAATATGGAACCGATTTTATAAGTACTCTGCTGGATTCGTCGGATTTCTTAGATTTTAAGTTTAGTATTTTAGAAGAGCAATAAGAACCAAATCAATGCTTTACCTTGTTATTTGCATTGTGGCATTTTCCGCTTCCTTACTTACCTTTTTCTCTGGTTTTGGGTTAGGAACTCTCCTTTTGCCCGCCTTTTTATTCTTCTTTCCACCTGCTGAAGCTATATTAATGACAGCACTTGTTCACGTTGTCAATTCGCTTTTTAAGGCAGGACTTCTCTTTCGGTATTTTAACAAAACCATTCTACTTAGTTTCGGAGTGAGCGCATTATTGGGAGCTGTTTTAGGGGCTAATACACTTCTTTACTTTAAAACAGAACAAGCCTTTTACACTGTTTTTGAACGCCCCATAAGCACTCTTTCATTTATAATAGGATTGATTATGATTGTTTTTGCTCTATTTGAGTTAGTTCCGAAAATTTCTGAATTTAGATTGAAGAAAAATGTCTTTTTTATTGGAGGATTTCTAAGTGGCTATTTTGGAGGATTATCAGGCCATCAAGGAGCTTTTCGCAGTATGTTTTTAATAAAGGGCGGATTGAGTACGGCCCAGTTTGTAGCCACAGGAACTGCCATCGCCTTGATAGTTGATTTAGTTCGAATTCCTATCTATTTCACGCATTCATCTCAAACCTGGCAGCAGGATAATATCACTCCTATATTAGTAGGATGCCTTTCTGCTATTTCAGGTGCTTTCTTGGGAAAGAAATGGCTTACGAAGGTGAAAATGAAGTGGGTACATATATTAGTTGGAATGTTCATTTTCTGCATGGGCATAGCCTTGCTAGTAGGTCTACTGTAAGGCTTGATAAATTGCACGTCATTCAAAGGATTGAATGCCTGAGAATAGCTACTTTTGACCATGCAAGAGAGAATCCTTATTCTAGATTTTGGATCGCAATACACACAGCTTATTGCCAGGCGTTTACGAGAGCTTAATGTGTTTTGTGAAATTCATCCATACAACAAAATACCTCCTTTTGGAAAGGAAACAAAAGGGGTGATTCTTTCGGGAAGTCCTTTTTCAACCCTAGAAAAGAAGGCTCCAATTCCAGATTTGAGAGGAATTAAAGGCGAAGTTCCACTTTTAGGGATTTGCTATGGGGCTCAGTTTCTTGCCCATCATTTTGGAGGAAGAGTAGCCAAGTCCAACTCTAGAGAATACGGAAGGGCAAATCTCCACTTTATAGATTCTGAAGAGGTCTTGTTCCAAAACATCTCCATAAACAGCCAGGTGTGGATGAGTCATGGAGATACTATTGAAGAGATACCAGATCATTACGATTTGGTTGCTTCAACCAAAGATGTGAGGGTTGCAGCTTTTCATATACAAGGAGAGGCTAGTTATGGCATTCAGTTTCACCCAGAAGTTTACCATACCAAAGAGGGGAGCACTTTGCTAAAGAACTTTGTTGTGGATATATGTGGATGTAAGCGCGATTGGACACCTACTGCATTTATTGAATCAACCATTAAGGAACTACGCACTAAACTTGGAAACGACAAAGTGGTTTTAGGTCTTTCTGGAGGAGTAGATTCGACCGTAGCGGCCACACTTTTAAGTGAGGCTATTGGAGATCAATTGCATTGTATTTTTGTGAATAATGGTCTCTTGCGGAAAGACGAATTTGAAAACGTTCTTCTTCAATATGAGGGAATGGGTTTAAATGTGAGGGGCGTAGATGCTTCCGACCGCTTTTTAGATGAACTCGAGGGCGTGAGCGACCCTGAAGCGAAAAGGAAGATCATAGGAAGGTTATTCATCGATGTTTTCGACGAAGAAGCGCACGAGATCGAAGAAGTAAAATGGTTAGGGCAAGGAACAATCTATCCAGATGTTATAGAATCTGTTTCTGTGGCGGGTCCTTCTGTAATGATTAAATCGCACCACAACGTTGGAGGATTACCAGAGAAAATGAAACTCAAAGTGGTAGAGCCTCTTAGGATGCTTTTTAAGGATGAAGTACGTAAAGTGGGAAGATCACTGGGCATTTCAGAAGAACTTTTGGGCAGACATCCTTTCCCCGGACCTGGGTTAGCGATTAGGCTACTTGGACCTATTTCAAAAGAGAGGGTGGAAACCTTACAAGCAGCTGACCGAATTTTTATAGATGGTTTGAAAAGAGAAGGACTTTACGATAGCGTTTGGCAAGCGGGTGTTATTCTATTGGATACTAAGTCGGTAGGAGTGATGGGCGATGAAAGAACCTATGAAAACGTAGTAGCCTTAAGGGCAGTAGAATCAGTAGACGGAATGACCGCTGATTGGGTTCATCTACCTTATTCTTTTCTAGCCAATATTTCCAACGAGATTATTAACAAGGTTAGGGGCGTTAATAGAGTGGTTTACGATATTAGCTCAAAGCCACCTGCAACGATAGAATGGGAATGAAGAAAATAGTATTAATCGTTTGCTTTCTTCTTTTTGGTTCTGCATTGGTTCATGCACAGAACAATGGTAAATATTTGTATCATACCGTTGAACAAGGTGAAACACTATTCGGAATTTCAAGAGAATATGGTATCCAGATTGCAGAAATTAAGGATTTAAACCCCGAGCTAGGTTCTGACTTAAAGTTGGGACAAATTCTATTGATTCCATCCATCCAAAGAGAAAAGATAGATACGGCTAGGATTTATACCGTGAAAAAGGGAGATACTTGGTACGGAATTGCCCGTTCTTTAGAAATTTCAGTCGAACAGCTTCAAGCAAATAATGGTCAATTTTCTAAAGAAGCTATTCTCAAGCCAGGTGATAAAATTTTAATCCCAAGCAAAACTAAATCAGACAACTTGGGAGTAGTAAATGACTCCACTTCAAATGGAAATGTTTTCCATAAAGTGCGTTCGGGTGAAACCATTTATGGCTTAACTCGAAAGTATAATCTCAACAAAGGCGATTTATATGTGCTTAATCCAAGTCTGGTTGAGGAGGGCTTAAAGCTTGATCAATTTATAATTATTTCAAGTCCTAAGATTCCTATGCCTTTGGAGAAATTGGCATCAGACGATACCGGAATTAAGGAGGCCTTAGCCTCTACCACTATTGATCCCAATAAGCCGCTGGTTTCTAGTCCTCCAGCTGCTCAGGTAGACACCAACGAGAACTTATATGAATTATACAGGATCAAAAAAGAAGACAATATTGAAAGCTTGAGGGCACTAAAAAATCTTTCTGAAGCTGAATTATTGAAACTCAATCCAGAATTAGCAGAGGGAGTTATTCCTGGACGTTACATTATTCTGCCAACACGTGTTGTGTTAGCTGAAAACAAAGAAAAAAGCAAGCTATTTTCAAGTTCTGATAGTATTCTAAGAATAGCCATTCTTTTGCCATTTTCTACCTTCGATACAGATTCTATAGGCGCTGCTGATCTGCAGAGTAGTGCATCAGGAAAAATGAAGGTGAAGGCAGCTGCCTTTTATGCGGGCATTTTGTTAGCGAAGGATAGTCTGGATAAAGCAGGAATAGCCTACCAGGTTAAAGTCTTCGACACACGAAATGAACGGGCAAAATTGAAGGAGATCGCAAACGATCCTTTTTTATCCCAAGCTCAATTCACCATTGGCCCATTTTACGGAGAAAATGTGAGCTTCTTTGCTGAATTAATGAAATATCGGAATCCCGAGTTGAAAATCATATCGCCACTTAGCTCACAATTGAAAATCAATGGGGCCAAGAATGTCTGCGATCTTATGCCGAATGAAGAAAAGAGTGTTGATTTATTAGTCGATTTTATTTCTAAAAATCATTCACAAGCTCGAATTGTTTTGCTAGCGGCAGAAAGCAAGGAAGGAAAGGAATTGCAAAAGCGATTCAAAGAAGAATTAAAAAGCATGAACTCAGAGGTGGAGATTAAGTATGTGGCTTTGCGAAAAGATGGAAAATCTCTTCCAAAGGACAGTATAATTGCTGCCAAATCTGAAAACAAGACTACGGTGTATGTTTCTTTTGGAAAGAGCGCCCTTTACCTTTCAGATTTGGTGAGAAATCTTCAAGGTTTTGACGGAGATGTAGTATTAATGACAGCCTATGAGTGGGTTGAGATTCCTATGGTTGAATTGAGGCAAATCAATCAACTTCATTTGGTTAGTCCAAGAAAATTCTATTTGAATAATAAGGATGAGAGAGTGGAAAGATTCAATAACCGCTATATAAGCCTCTACAGCAAAGCACCTGATTTATTTGGATTCCAAGGCTGGGATAGCATGATGTATTTAGAATATGTTTTTCGATCGAATTTTGATTTAGGTTTAAAGCCCTATCATGGTCTTCAGAGCGATATATACATTGAAGAATGCACAGATGGAGGAAATCGAAATCAATCTCTTCAACTTGTGCAATTAAAGAATATGACTTGGCAAAAAATCGGGGTCAATCATTAATGGCCCAGCGTGCTTTAATCGGAAGGTCAAAAGAGTTTTCACCGTCTTTTACGAGTTGAAAGTAAGCTGAAACTCCCACCATAGCAGCATTGTCAGTGCAATATAAAATAGGCGGAATAAAAACTTCCCAGCCTTCTTCTTCTTGCTTCTTCGCTAGAGCATAGCGCAATCGACTATTAGCGGATACGCCTCCAGCAATGGCAATTTGATTGATACCCGTTTTACGAATAGTATAATCAAGTTTTTTCATCAAAGTATCTACAATAGACTTCTGAGCCGAAGCAGCAAAATCAGCTATGTTTTCCTTTAAGAAATGGGGGTTGTTTTCTTTTTCTTTCTGAAGTTTATAAAGGAAGGATGTTTTTAATCCGCTGAAGCTAAAATTGTATTCAGGAATTTGAGGTTTTGCAAATTCAAATGCATTTGCATTTCCATTCTGAGAAATTTTCTCAATTTCCGGACCGCCAGGGTATGAGAGTCCGAGCATCTTGGCTAATTTGTCGAAGGCTTCACCCGCAGCATCATCAATCGTTTCTCCCAATACTTGAAAGTTAAAATAGGATTGAACTTTTATGAGCTGAGTATGGCCTCCAGAAACAGTTAAACACAAGAAAGGAAACTGAGGAGGATTGTTATGAACGCCTTCAATGAAATGAGCCAAAATATGCGCTTTCATGTGGTTTACAGCCACATAGGGCTTTTTTAGTGCAATGGCAAGACCTCTAGCAAAGGATCCACCAACTAGCAAACTACCTAAAAGTCCCGGTCCTGCCGTAAATGCTATGGCATCCAAATCTTTCGGCTCTAGATTTGCTACTTTTAAGGCGTGATCTACAACTGGCCAAATACTGCGCTGATGCTGTCTCGAAGCCAATTCGGGAACAACTCCCCCATAGTCTGCATGGATTCTTTGGCTGGCCATTACATTCGCCAAAACCATCTTGTCTTTCAAAACTGCCGCAGAGGTATCATCGCATGATGACTCAATCGCTAATATGAAGAGTTCTTTTTTCAAAATCACGCAAAGTTAATGGCACTACCACTAAGAAGATTCTTTCGGTTAGTGAAAAGGATGGTATTATTCATTCTAGTTAGTCTATTCTTATTGACTCTTCTTTTCTTGATTCCAGGAGTTCAAACCCGAACAGCGCGTTTTTTAGCTCAAAAGGTTTCGGATGCCACTCAATTGGATTTAGGTTTAGGCACATTTCGGTATAGTTTCCCAAATAAATTCCAATTTGGAAAAGTCTGGGTAAAAGATGAGGTTGGAGATACCGTAATTTATGTTCGGAAATTAAAAACCACAGTGGCCTTCATTTCCAAAGATTTTGGAAAGCTTTCCTTTGGAAATACCACCTTGATAGAACCAAAACTCTACTTGCAGACGCAACCGGGTGATTCTATGAATGGTTTTGAGCGATTTCTTAGCTCTTTCTCATCTAAAGAACCGAAGAAAACAAATAGTCCATTTCAATTGACGTTCAACTCCATTCTCATTGAAGGTATGCAGTTTAGTAAATGGTGGACAGATTGTGACTCTTGTTTTTCAATGCACTGGAAGAATGGAAGCTTAAATGCAGAAAAGCTATTTATTTCCGGAGATAGCATTGGGGCAAAGCTCAATAATATCTCCTATGAAAATCCATCGCGCTTTGGTTTAGAACATCTAGAAGCAGAAGCGTATTTCACTTCGCGTGGTTCAGGATTGAGAAATCTCATTGTACAAACACCCAAGAACAAAATAAGTGGAACAATTTTACTTGATTATCAATCACTTAATGACTTTAGAGACTTTGCGCAGAAGGTAAATATGAATGTATCCCTCCAAGAAAGTACACTGGATTTCGGAGAAATACATACCTACTTCCTTTCAGTTCCAAATCTCCCTTCCATAAACACAGACTTAAGTTTCAAAGGCAAACTCAATGATTTAGAAGTTGAGAGTCTTCATGCAGAATTTCTTCAGACTGCAGTTGAAATACAGGGTACAATCTCTGGAATTGGTGAAACCAAGGATGTTTTATTTGACTTGGAAGTGTCAGAAATTAGAACAGACGGAAGCTCTATGCAGGGATTGGTGAGTGCTTTCTCAGAGGTAAAGCTGCCGGCTCTTTTACTCAATTTAGACCAACTTTACATTAAAGGTCATTACAAAGGCACGCCTACCCACTTTGATTATTCAGGAGCTGTGAATAGCGATTTTGGTAAGGTTGCCCTTGACATGCATGCCGATATTTCTACCCAAAATGCCCCCACCCATTTAAAGGGGAGATTCATAACAACTGAGTTTAATTTGGGAAATCTATCCCAATTAAGTTACCTCAACAAATTAACTGCTAACCTTTTCATAGATGTTAGTTTAGGTGGAAAGGGTGAGGTAGAGGGCTTTGCAAATGGGTTAATAGACCGTCTAGACTACAATGGCTATGGATATTCTGGAATTCGCCTGGACGGAGGGGTTAAAGAAGATCAGTTTTCAGGAGAGCTGAGTATTAAAGACCCATTGCTAGATTTTGATTTTTCAGGGCTTGCCGAGTTGAACTCAGATTCAGGCGAATATAAGTTTCATGCCGAATTGGCAAAGTTAGATTTGGCTGGTTTGGGTTACGTTAAAGACTCGGTTGCAGTTCTTTCAACCAAGATAGATATGAATGCCAAAGGGGTTATTCCGACCAATTGGAACGGAGAAATCCGAATTACGGAAACCTTATACGAAGAGTATTATAAGCTGCATTTCTTTGATGAAATCGTTTTAAATACCTTTCAATCCGATACAGGATCAACCTTTTCTTTGAATTCAGATTTAGTCTCTGCAAATATTCGTGGCAAGTATTCACTTGCTGATTTGCCGTCTTTTATGAAAGCGTATTTCGATAGATATACTGGAAAACCAAGGGCGGATACTTCCTCTGTTGGCGATTTTATTTTTGATATCGGAATAAACAATGCCGACTTACTTACTGAAACTTTTCTTCCAGCCTTAAAACTAGAACCAGGCACACAATTAAAAGGGAGCTATTTAAAAAAGGAAGATAAATTAATTGGGGAGTTAGTGATGGGATATTTGGGCTATCAGGAATATGAGGCCGAGAATCTGCATTTTCAAATAGGTAATTATCAGAATAAACCTGGTGCTCGATTGCGAATAGCCAAACTGTCAAACTCAAAATCCAGTGTAGATTCAATACAGCTCATTGTTCTTCCAGGAGTAGATTCATTGAGAATGAGACTCAGCGCTATGTGGGTAGATACGGCAAGCTATTCTTTCGAACTAAATGCGGCATTCACAAGACCAGATAGTTCTAGTTTAGTCTTTAGTTTAAAAAACTCTAGCATTAATTTACCAGGTCATTTAATCCAAGGTCTTAAGGGCGGAAGTGTGGCATTTCTAAACAAAAGCATCGAACTAAAAGAGGTGAACTTTCTAGCAGATGGTGAGCTCATTGAAATAGACGGATTAATCAGCGAGAATCCCAATGATGCCTTGGATATAAGAATTGCAGGGCTTAATCTTGATATTCTCTCACCCTTTTTAGCTCAATATAAAACTCGGTTCAAAGGGGTTTTGAGCGGAAAGATTAGTGCAAGTCAACTTTTTGGAACGCCTAGAATTGATAGTGAGTTATCCGCTCCGATATTCGAGTTTAACGATGCCAAGTTAGGTAGGCTTGCCCTAAAAACCGATTGGGAGGCCAATTCTAAGGAGATTTCAATTGACGCATCTTTGATGCTCGGGGAGTTAAAAACATTGCACCTTACTGGATTAATAAACACTAAGTCTACAGAAGCAGACCTTTCTCTTGAGCTCAATCGATACCGATTGAGTACAATTAACCCATATGTTGAAGGAATATTTGAAAACCTCAGAGGGTTTGCAGATGGAATTATTCTGGTAAAAGGTCAACTGGCAAAACCCAATATTGAAGGAGATATTCAACTTCCTGGTGCTGCGTTTACCATTCCTTTTTTAAATACCGATTACAACTTAGAAGGAAGTCCAGTTTTACACATTTCCAACCATTCGATAAAATTGCCGAATTCGATTTTGAGAGACACTAGGTTTGGAACCAAGGGATCTGTAAATCTCAATATCAGTCACGATCACTTTACCAACTTAAATCTCGACTTAAAAATTGATGCCAAAAAGCTCTTATGTCTTAACACCAATGCAAGTCACTCTTCTTATTATTATGGAACTGCCTATGGTACAGGGAGAATTGCAGTGGAGGGGCCTCTAAATAAACTAAAGCTTACCGTAGACGCAAAGGCAGAGCCAGGCACAATATTTACCTTGTTGATGGGCGGACCCACGGAGATTGGGGGGAGCAGTTTTATCGAATTCAAAAGCAAATCGGCCGATTTAATTGCACTCTTGAACGAAGAATCCAATCAGCTTAAAAAACAAAATAATGGTTTGGAAATTGAGTTTAATTTGGATGTTACTCCAGATGCATTGTTGAATGTGATCCTAGATCCTCAATCTGGAATGATGATCTCAGCTAGGGGAGAGGGTAGGCTTCAAATTGGAATAAGTAATTCAGGTGAATTGAGCATGGTTGGTAACGTAGGTATTGATCAAGGTTTTTATAATTTCAGCTTTTCTAATGTAATTACTAAGAAATTTACCTTAATAAAGGGGGGTAGTATTTCTTGGGATGGATCTCCTTTCGAAGCAACCATCGACATCCAAGCACTCTACCAAACAAGAACCAGCTTAGGACCTATTTTAGAAGATTACAAAGGGGTTAGAACAGATATAGAACTGTATCTGCTATTGACTGAAAACTTAATGAATCCCAACATCGATTTCCGAATAAAGGCACCCTCAGCAACCAGTGATGCACAGTCGAAATTGGCTAATTATATGGCCGATAACGACCGTCTTACCCGTCAGGCGTTTAGTATTTTGAGCCTGAATGCCTTTATGAATGATGGACTTGCAAATAATTCAGGTTTGTTTTCGCCCAATGCAGGAACAGACTTAACCTATCAACTCATTACTGATCAATTGTCTAATTGGCTCAATTCAGGGGTGAATTTTGTGGATATAAACGTGAGCTACGTGGGTTCTGAAGTGCCAGGTGAGCTTAGCGAACAGCTGGAAGTAGGTCTTTCTAAAAAAGTCTTCAATGATCGGATTTCAATTAATGGTGAGTTTGATGTGCCTGTAGGAGGTCAAGCGCAGAATCAGGTTTTAATTGGCGATGTAGAGGTTACCTATGATATCACTCCCGATGGAAGGTTTAAAGCAAAGCTCTTCAATAGAAGTAACGATCAAATTCAGGGTCAGATCTCTACTCCGTATACTCAAGGGCTTGGAATATTTTATACCACAGACTTCACTGATTTTGACGACCTTATTCACCGAGTTTTTGGCATTAAGCCTAAATCTCCAATAGCTGATGAACCTTAGTCGCGAAGAATGTTACAGGATTTTGGAGCTGCCCTTTGGTGCGGATGAACAGAGTATTAGGAAAGCCTACAGACGACTTGTAAAAAAATATCATCCCGATATAAATCCAGAATTAGACTCTAATAATGAGGATTTTATCTTGGTTCAAAATGCCTACGACCAGCTGATAAGCAATTCTTCGGGCATGCTAATTAATGATTGGGTAGAAAAACGTCAAAAAGCAGAAGATGCTATTCGAGATAGAAGGCGGAGAATGCGTGAAGCCTATCTAAATCGAAAGAAGGAGGAAGAAGAAGCTCAAATGCGGTCGATTAAGAAGTATTGGTTTATTCCTTTCGCCTTGATTATTCTAAACTTCTCGTATATGAAAGTGAATAATATCTATACTCATTTTCGGGTAGATCAGGCTCCAGATACTACCGTTTGTACCGTAGTAAATGTAGGATATCGTCAATTTAGCTATTCTTTCAAGTGCGATGGAAAAACACATTTTGGAACCATGAGAACTCGAAAATGCAAGGGTTGGATGGTGTCGGAAAATGGATTCCCAATTATGGAAGGGGTTCAATATCTTCTAGTCCATCATCGTTCAAATCCAACGTATAATTATGTAGAATTTGAAACACTACTTCCCGAAACCATAGAGCACCACTTTGCCCAAACCAGACTATTTTTCCCAAAAGACTTGCTAGATCCATCTTATTCAAGTAATTCAATGGATTGCTTCCTTCGTCAGATCTATAAAAAGAAGGGTGTAAAAGGACTGGCGAACCTCTTTTTTCATGATTTTTCATTTGTAGAAAACATAGACCACAATAGTTTTACTTATTGGTATTGGAAAAAATCGAAGGAAGCTAAACAACTCATAAAAGATTGCAGCCTTCCTAGGTGAATAGCTACTTTTGTTGGCTAATTTCTTTTCATGCTCCCAAAAGGAACCCGAGATTTATTGCCTGATGATATGGCAAAGCGCAAGTACATTGTAAATGCCATAACTGAGGTATTTGAGCAACATGCATTTCGGCAAATTGAAACACCAGCAATTGAGTTGAATAAAACTCTTTCAGGTAAATACGGGGAAGAGGGTGATCGATTGATGTTTAAGGTCCTTCCGAGAGGTGAAAAGCTCAATTCATTGGCAAATCAATCCATTGAGTTCATTAAATCGAATATAGAGGAGGCCTTGCGCTACGATTTAACGGTTCCTTTCGCCAGAATGGTGGTTGACCAGAGGAACCATATTAATCTTCCATTTAAGCGTTACCAAATTCAAAATGTTTGGAGAGCAGATCGTCCTCAAAAGGGAAGATTTAGAGAGTTCACCCAATGCGATGCCGACGTTGTAGGACCTGCCGGAATCATTCAGGAGGCAGAATTGCTGCATATATATCATAGGAGTTTTCATACGTTGAATATTCCAGTAGAAATCCGATTGAATCACCGATCACTTCTTCAAGGATTGGCGGAATTAGCAGGAGCATCTGACAAGCTTGTAGCCTTTACCATCGGCCTTGATAAGCTTGATAAAATAGGATGGAATGGAGTGGAGGAGGAATGGAGACAAGCCGGAATTCCTGATATACAACCCGAAGTAAAAGAGTTGTTGCTAACGAAAGGCACACTCGAGAAGTTGCTCCCTATTTTAGAAAAAGCCTTAGAATCTATTCCTTCGGCAAAGCGCGGATTGTTGGAGCTTCGTCAACTGAGTTCTATTCTTTCCAATGCACCTCTTGGAAATACAGCTTTAAAACTCGACCTGAGCCTTGCGCGAGGATTGAATTATTATACAGGATGCATTTTTGAAGTAAGTGCTTTAGGCGCAGATATGGGAAGTATAGGCGGTGGCGGAAGATATGATGACCTCACAGGTATTTTCGGTTGGAAGGACTTATCAGGAGTAGGCATTTCATTCGGATTGGATCGCATTCAGCTAGTGATGGAACAGTTGAATTCATTTCCAAATGATATAGGATTGAACGCTGAGGTTCTCTTCGCCAATATGGATGAAGCATCATCCATCATAGGTTTTAAGCTCGCTCAAGAACTTAGATCTAAAGGGATGCGTTGTGAAGTTTATCCCGTTGCAGCGAAGATGAAAAAACAAATTGATTTTGCTGTAAAATCAAATATTCCTTTCTTGGTTATTCTTGGCGAAAACGAACGATTGAACCAAGAAGTAACGCTAAGAAATCTTGCAACAGGAGAGCAGTCAAGCTTTTCACAAAATGATTTGTACGAGAAGCTGAAATGAGAATGTCGGGTTTCATGAGAAAGTGTATTGGTCTTTTTTTAGTGCTTCTTAGCATTCAAAATCAGACAGTAGACCTTTTTCATGTACACGAGCATACTTCGGATCATGAGCATCATGCCGATTTAGGTTTTGGCGAGATCTGTGATGCTGAATTACATCACCTCTGTCCAATATGTCATTACCTTCCTTTACGATATTTCATTCCGGATAACTCTAATTCTTGGGTTTTCAGCCCTATTTTTATTGAACATAACTTTTTTATTCCTGATAAAAAAGTTTCTACCAATTCCCTTAATCAAAGAGTTCGAGGTCCTCCTGTAAGTTAATTTCAAGGCTTTGAAGTTTAACTTAATAGGAGATAAATTTGAATAGAATAATCTTGTTGCTCCTTCTGTTTTTATCCCTTGGGGTAAGAGGACAGGAGGGCAGCAGGCCTTTTACTGTACATATAGAAGTTAGGGATAGCCGTTCTAAAATGCCAGTGGACAACGCTTATATTCTTGAAAAAGATAGTGTTGTATCATTGGGGAACCAGGAGGGTATTCTAATCTATTATGCTAGTAGTAGCCAAATACAATTCAGAATAAATGCTGCAGGTTATGGCCCCGTTGAAGTAAAGAGAAAGGTGAATTCCGATACTCTATGGAGCTTTGAACTTAATCCCTTATCGTCTCTACTCCAGGAGATAGTAGTGGGTTATGAAAGAAAGGAGAGGCTCTACCTTCCAAGTAAACGGATTGATGGATTGACTTTAAACAATGAATCGGGTAAAGATTTGGCGGAAATATTGAGAGGTAAAGCCTTGTCAAATACAATTTCTGCAGGAGGGACGATTCATAAGCCAATTCTTCAAGGTTTAACTGGTAATCGATTGCTGATCCTTTCGGAAGGGGTTCGATTATCTGGCCAGCAATGGGGCTTTGATCATGCACCTGAAGTGCAAACCGCCTTCACAAAGGAATTGGTGGTTGTAAAAGGAGCTTCGGCAATGATCTATGGCCCTGAAGCTTTATCTGGAGCAATTGTGGTTTCTAAAGGACCTATTAGAAAGGAAAAAGGCTGGCAGGTAGTTGGAAATCAAGGATTAAACTCGAATGGAAGAGGGATCTTTGCTGCCTACTTAGCGGAAGGTAGAGTCTCTTTTTTAGGAGACTTGGCTTGGAGGGTCAATTGGGCAGGCTCGCGCTCGGGTGATTTGAAATCGCCAGATTATTTTCTCAATAATACGGCGGCCTCTATTTTCGATTGGGGAGGGAAGATGGAATGGATGAGTGTAAATGCGAAATGGAAATCTGAAATCTATTATTCTAAGTATTTAGCCGATTTCGGTTTACTTAGAGCCAGTCAGGTTCGAAACCTAACGGATCTGGAATTAGCAATAGAAAGGGGTAATCCATTGTTTCCAACTCCCTTTTCGTACGAAATTGGAGAGCCAAGGCAATCTGTTCTTCATGAGATGTTTAAGTCTCAAATTTCATATAATCCTTCCAATCATCAACGATGGCTGTTATCCTATTCCCGACAAGTGAATTTTAGAGATGAATTCGATATTCAGTCGTCGTTAAACTCCTCAGACCTTCGTCTCTCCATTACAACTCATCTTCTTGATGTTGGATATAGCTTTTCACAGGATCAATGGACCTCAGAAACGAGAATAGGGGGGATGTGGCAAACGAATACCTACCAAGGGAGGTTTTTTATTCCAAACTATCAACGAAATTCTTGGTTTGCTCTTCAAACCTTGCAGTGGGAAAGTGATCGAAGCCTTTTCTGTGTTGGATTGAGAACGGATGCAGATTACTTCAATATCTTTCTCAACGAGAACGGAGAGGTAGAACAGCAATCAGACTCCTTTTCAGGTTTCAGCGGCTGGCTTAGTGTTGCTTCCAAACCAAACTCAAAAGGAAATTGGAATTCACTCTCTTTAGGGAGGGTTTTTCGTGCTCCCAGTGTATATGAAAGGTTTGTAAACGGCATTCATCATGGTCAAGCCAGCTATGAAATAGGAAACGCTAGAATGGGTCCAGAGCGAAGTGTTGATTTGCAGTTGGAGATACACCGAATGTTGAAGGGATGGAAGTTGGAGGTAAGTCCTTATCTGAAATATGTTCAAGGGTTTATGCAAACTATTCCAGGAGAGCCTATTTTAACCATTCGAGGCGCTTATCCTGCCTTTAACTTCGATCAAACCATAGCACTTATATCAGGTCTCGACATCTTTTTAGACAGAGTTTGGAATTTTAATAACAATAAGGTGCTAACGTATAATGGGATGGTATCCTTTCTTTACCATAGAGATTTAGAAAGAGGTGAAGCTTTGTATTTTATGCCAGGTAACAGTCTCTGGAATGAGTTGAGCCTACAGTTTTCAAAAGCCTTGAATTTAAGTATTTCAAATCAGTGGATTTTTCAACAAAAACTCATTCCAACTACATATATGGACTATGCTCCCCCCCCACCAACCTACACTTTGGTAGGCGCCGCCATAGCCTATTCGTATAAGTATAAATGGCGATTACGAATAAGTGTTGACAATGCATTTAACCAGAAGTACAGAGATTTTCTAGATCGATTTAGATATTTCGCCGATGCTTCTGGTACAAACCTGAAGGTTCAATGGACCTTCTATTTTAATTCAAAAACAAACTAACAACAAAACGAAATGAAACAAATTTTCCTAATCTTAAGCCTTTCTTTAGCTTTTTCATCTTGTGAAAAAGACAACAATAAAGTAAACAATCCTCCAAGCCAAAATGATCAAGAAGTAATTACCAGCCTTTTGATAATCTGTGAAGACGAAAATGGTAATCGATTGCAATTTGCGTACTCTGATCCAGATGGAGATGGAGGTAATAGCTTTCTTCGCTTCGATACTATTCGTTTAGCGGCCAATACTTCCTATCTAACGTCGGTGCTCTTTTTAGATGAAAGTAAAAGTCCAACCCTTGATCTTACGGATGAAATTCAAGCAGAAGCTTCAGATCATCAGGTATTCTATGAGAAAAGTCAAGGGCTAGGTATGAATGTTTTCTACAATGACCTCGACAGTGAAGGTAGACCCTTAGGGATTCACACTTCTTGGGAAACCACCACTAATTCCACTGGCATATTAACGATTTTGTTGAAACACCAACCAGGAGTTAAGGCAAATGCACCAGGTGATTCTCAACTGGGCGAGACCGATGTCGAATTACCTTTTCAGGTAGAGATTCTATAGAATGGATTGGTTGTAAAAAAGAGGGCTTTGCCCTCTTTTTTACAACTTTAAAACATCTTCATTTAAAAGTCCAGAACCGCGACTAGTACCTGGAAAATAACAGGTTAAGATAGAATCTAATTCTTCTTGTTTTGTGATAATCCGTTGCAGTCTTTGCCATAATTCATCTTTCAGCAAATGCTTTAAGGCTTGAGGATGCCGGTTCAATCCATTTAAAGCTAGAATAACTTTCTTATCCCAAACTTTATGGTAACGAACGAGATCATCTGGATAAACAACCTTTCTCTTTGAACCTTCATCTATGCCCCTGAAGGCATAAGGGATGTTCAAATAGCCATAGTCATCTGTTAACTGCTGGCCTGGAAAAATATCGCGCACTGCAATTTCAAAATCATAAGCCGTGGTAATGCAATTCGAGTGGAAGCTATGGTTAACGTATCGGGCATGATCCCAACATAGCACAAAGTTTCCTCTATTGTTTCTGTAGGTATAGTGGTCTAAAATTCCCTGGTACATAGGGTCTAATTTTTCAACCTCTTCAGGAGTAAATTCTCTATCCAATTTATCCAATACCCAAGTAATGGTCCCTTTTGGGATAAACTCCTTAGCTACAACGCCATAACCAACTTCGTCGCTAATATATCTAAGCTCTGTAGACGGATGAATCATAGATTTTTGCGCTGGAGATTTAATAGCCAACGCCATTGCGAAAGTAGCTTTATGCTACATAGATTTACGAGGTCATAGCAAATTTTTTTGGTTGACTTTTTTAGAATCTGTTCTCATTTTTTCTATGAAGGAAGCGGTGGAGTTTATGAATTTCGAAATGAGGCTTGGAGTTTGTGAAAAATATGAGCTCATCGTCACCAATTGAGAAATCAATTAATAATCAGTTGCTTATTATTTTCATTGAATAAAGGGAAGGGAGTATTTCAACTTAGGACCTCAAATGCTAGTCTGAATTTAATAGAATAATACGATTGGAGCGATAAGGATGGAGTATTTTCGCGCCATGAAATGTGGAATCGTAGGTCTACCGAATGTTGGAAAATCGACATTATTTAATTGTCTTTCCAGCGCCAAAGCTCAAGCAGCAAATTTTCCTTTTTGTACCATTGAGCCCAATACAGGCACAGTAAATGTTCCTGACCAGAGGCTATATGAACTTGAGAAAATTGTAAAGCCAGAACGCGTTTTACCAGCTACGGTTGAGATCGTAGATATTGCTGGCTTGGTAAAAGGAGCAAGTAAGGGAGAAGGATTAGGCAATCAGTTTTTAGGAAATATCAGAGAAACGAATGCCATTTTGCATGTTTTACGTTGTTTTGATAACGACAATATCACCCATGTAGATGGTTCCGTAAATCCAATAAGAGACAAGGAAACCATAGACATTGAATTGCAGTTTAAGGACTTAGAAGCTCTTGAAAAAAGAATTGATAAGGTTAAGAAAGCTTCCAAAGCTGGAAATAAGGAAGCTTTGAAAGAACTTGACTTTCTAAATAGATGTAAAGAGCATCTAGAGAAAGGTTTGAATATGCGCTCTTTAGATATGCTTGCTTCGGAGTTAGAATATATAGAAGACCTGCAGTTTTTAACATTAAAGCCGGTTCTATACGTTTGTAACGTAGATGAGAATTCTGCAAAAACGGGAAATGCTTACGTAGAAAAAGTAAGGGAAAGTATTCAGAATGAAAAAGCTGGAATAATTGTCTTGGCGGTGGCAACAGAATCAGATATTGCTGAATTGGAGTCATATGAAGAGAAGCAAATGTTCTTAGAGGAAATAGGCCTAACCGAGCCCGGCGTGAATAGATTGATAAGAGAAGCCTATACACTTTTAGATCTTCAAACGTATTTTACTGCAGGGGTAAAAGAAGTTCGAGCTTGGACAATACACAAAGGAGATAAAGCACCTCAAGCAGCAGCTGTGATTCATACCGATTTTGAAAAAGGATTTATACGTGCCGAAGTTATTGGATACCAGGATTATATGCATTATGGCTCCGAGGCTGCTGTAAAGGAGGCGGGCAAGTTGCGAGTGGAGGGCAAGGAGTATTTAGTTAAAGACGGAGATGTCATGCATTTTCGATTTAATGTTTAATATCGTTTTCCGAAATCAAGCGTATTTATTGCAAACAACTTATGAAAAAGTTGTTCAATTAGCATCGAATATATTGTGTGCTATTTCTTAACTTGATGCCCCAATTATAAAGGTTTTATGACTTCCCCCCAATACGATGAAAATAGCATCCGTTCTCTAGACTGGAAAGAACACATCCGTCTAAGACCAGGTATGTATATTGGTAAATTGGGAGATGGGTCGGCTCCTGACGATGGAGTGTATATTTTGATCAAAGAAGTGCTCGACAATTCAATTGATGAATTTGTGATGGGCACGGGTAAAACGATTGAAGTAGTAATTTCAGAAGGCAAAGTGAGTATCCGCGATTATGGTAGAGGAATACCTCTTGGAAAAGTAATCGATTGTGTTTCTCGCATAAATACGGGAGCTAAATACGATAGCAAAGCATTTAAGAAATCGGTAGGATTGAACGGGGTAGGAACCAAGGCAGTAAATGCTTTAAGTTCTTGGTTTAGAGTTCAGTCTTTTCGTGAAAACCAAGTCAAAACAGCAGAATTTGCTTCAGGAAATCTGCAAGAAGATTTTGCAATTGAAGAATCAAATAAGCGATCGGGAACACTGGTAAGTTTTGTTCCGGATGGTACGATCTTCAAGAATTATAGATTTGTAGATGAGTACATAGAGCGAATGATTCGCAACTATACTTACCTTAATCCGGGTCTAACCATTCTTTTTAATGGTCAAAAGTTCTTCTCTGAGAACGGTTTGAAAGATTTGTTGAATGACAATCTAGATGGCGCCATTATGCACGATATTATTCATTTAAAAGGTGAGGATATTGAAGTTGCACTTACGCACAGTGATAAGTCACAAAGCGAGCAATATTACAGTTTTGTCAATGGGCAGCACACTACCCAAGGAGGAACGCATCAAGCAGCTTTTAGGGAAGCCCTTGTAAAAACCTGTAGAGAGTTTTTCAATAAAAACTTCGACGCCGCTGATATTCGTCAGAGCGTTATCGCTGCGGTTAGTATCAAGGTAGTTGAGCCCGTATTTGAGTCTCAGACCAAAACCAAATTGGGCTCGAATGATATGTCGCCAGAAGGCCCTTCAGTTAGAAGTTTTATTGTTGATTTCGTTAAAACCAATTTGGATAACTACCTCCACATGCATCAGGATGTCGCTGAGGCGGTTTTAAAAAAGATCTTAAGAGCCGAAAGAGAAAGAAAAGATCTAGCCGGGATCCAAAAACTCGCAAGAGAACGGGCGAAAAAGGTAAGCTTGCACAACAAAAAACTACGTGATTGCAGGGTGCATTACAATGATCTAAAGCACGATTCTAGGTTAGATACTACGCTATTCATTACAGAGGGAGATTCGGCCTCAGGTTCGATAACTAAATCTCGCGATGTTACTACTCAAGCTGTTTTCAGTTTAAAAGGAAAACCTTTAAATTGCTACTCGCTCAGCAAAAAAGTGGTTTATGAAAATGAGGAATTTAATTTATTACAGGCGGCATTAAACATAGAGGATGGTCTAGAGGATTTGAGATACAACAATGTAGTAATTGCTACCGATGCCGATGTGGATGGAATGCATATTCGATTACTCCTAATTACTTTTTTCTTGCAATTTTTTCCTGAACTAGTTAGGGAAGGCCATTTGTATATACTTCAAACACCTCTTTTTAGGGTGAGAAATAGAAAGACGACGCATTATTGTTATTCAGAAGAAGAAAAAAGAGCTGCCCTCCTGAGCCTTGGTGCAAAATCAGAGATCACTCGATTTAAAGGATTGGGAGAAATATCTCCTGATGAGTTTAGACATTTTATAGGAGAAAATATTAGATTAGAGCCGGTATTGTTAGGGAAAGATCAGACTATTGAGGAACTGTTGCAGTTTTATATGGGTAAGAACACTCCTGATAGGCAGGCATTCATCATATCAAACCTTCGTGTAGAGAAGGACGTTATAGAATAATTAGAGAGCAATGAGGTTACACAATAAGCAGCGCTACACTTATTTTAAGGTATTTTACCTTTTATTCGTTTTGGTTGTTATTTTCGATGTTGTAGGTAGTAGCCTAGAAGGATCACTAGGTGGTTTACCTATGTTAACTCCCTATGCTTTCTTGGTTGGCTTATTTTTCGTTTATAGAGGATTACCCGTGTTTGAGTTTGATAGCGACGGAGAGGTACTCATTATAGAAACTAAAGAACCCTTTCTGCAACCATTTTCAAGTATCTTCTTTAACCAAACGGAGTTCCCAAAGCGAAAGCTTAGATCATATCATATTCAAAGATTGCCTTTTAGGCGTGTTCTAACCGTTTCTATAGACAGCAAGGATGGCGGAATAAAAAGAGTGAAGCAGACGATTTCTTATCTTTCAAAGACGGAGGTTAGAGATGTAGAGCGCTCCTTGAAAGGTTGTCTCAAACGCTATAAAAATCAAGATTTCCAAGAGAATGAAATCGACTGATTCTGAGTTGCCTGAAGATTTGAATGAAGAGCACATCCCCAGCTCCAAGGTCATTCGAGTTTCTGGGATGTATCGAGATTACTTCTTAGATTATGCTTCTTATGTAATCTTAGAAAGAGCTGTTCCAACTTTAGAAGATGGATTAAAACCCGTTCAGCGCAGGCTTTTACATTCGCTAGAAGAGTTGCATGACGGACGCTACCACAAGGTGGCCAATCTCATAGGTCACACTATGAAATATCATCCTCATGGAGATGCCTCAATTGGTGATGCCCTGGTTCAACTTGGACAAAAAGAACTGCTTATTGATTGCCAAGGAAACTGGGGAAATATTTTAACTGGAGATTCTTCTGCAGCGCCGAGATACATAGAAGCACGACTTACTGCTTTTGCCCAAGAGGTTGTTTTTAATAAAAAAATCACCCAATGGCAACCATCCTACGATGGGAGGGGGAAGGAACCGATACAGCTTCCCATGCGATTTCCTTTACTCTTGGCTCAAGGGGTAGAGGGCATTGCCGTTGGCCTTTCAACCAAAATATTACCCCACAACTTTAATGAGCTTATCGATGCCTCTATAAATGTACTTAGAGGAAAAAGCTTCGAATTATATCCCGATTTTCTCACGGGTGGATTTGCGGATATCAGTAACTATAATGACGGCTTAAAAGGAGGTAAAGTAAGAGTTCGGGCTAAGATTCAAGATGAGGGAAATAAAGCATTGGTAATTAGAGATATTCCGTTCGGAACAACTACCTCTAGCTTAATTGATTCCATCATTAAAGCCAATGATAAAGGCAAAATTAAAGTCAAGAAAATTGAAGACAATACTGCTGCTGAAGTTGAGATTGTAATCCATTTACCTCCAGGAGTTTCTCCAGATAAAACAATAGATGCATTGTATGCATTTACCGATTGTGAAGTTTCTATTTCACCACTCTCTTGTGTAGTAAGTAATGATTGTCCAGTATTCATCGGCGTAAGTGAAATTCTGAAGAGTAGTACTGAAAATACGGTTGAACTTCTTCGAAAAGATCTCCAAATTAGGCTAGCCGATTTAAAGGAGCAGTGGCATTTCGCTTCATTGGAAAGAATTTTTATTGAGAATAAAATCTATAGAGATATAGAAGAAGCCGAGAATTGGGAAGAGGTTATTCAATTCATCCGAAAAGGAATTGAGCCACATCTGGCTAAGCTAATTCGGGCTGTTTCAGACGAAGATATCGTTCGCCTAACTGAAATTAGAATCAAGAGAATTACCAAATTTGATTCTACCAAAGCCGACGATCACATCCTTCAATTGGAGGGGAATATGGCTGAGATTGAAGGACATTTGGCCCATATAATTGATTTTGCAATTGACTGGTTTAAATCACTTAAAAAGAAATATGGAGCTCCTTGGGCGCGTAAAACAGAACTGAGAACTTTTGACGACATAGAAGCGACTAAAGTGGCTATGGCCAATGTGAAATTATATGTAAACAGAGAAGAAGGTTTTATAGGAACCAGCTTAAAAAAAGATGAATATGTCTTTGATTGCTCAGATATTGACGACATAATTGTGTTTAGGAGAGATGGCAAGATGCTCGTTACAAAAGTGGATCAGAAGGCCTTTGTAGGTCAAGATATTTTACATGTTGCGGTTTTCAAGAAGAATGATGACCGAACCATTTACAATATGATCTATTTAGATGGCGAAAGCAATCAAACATTTATGAAACGCTTCCCTGTAATGGGAATTACTAGAGATAAGGAATACGATCTTACTCAAGGTACACCAAAGTCGAAGGTTCTCTATTTCACAGCCAATCCCAACGGTGAAGCCGAGTTAGTAAATGTTCATCTCAGGGCTATTCAAAAACTTAAAAAGCTCCGAATTGATATAGACTTTTCCGAATTGGCAATAAAGGGAAGGGCTTCTAAGGGAAACAGAGTAACTCGATATCCAGTAAAAAAAGTGGAGTTAAAAGAGGAGGGTGTTTCCACACTTGCTCCTAGAAAAATTTGGTTGGATCCTTCTGTAAATAGACTTAATGACGATGCAAGAGGTGAATTACTCGGCAGTTTTGGGGGGGATGATCGGTTGGTTGAAATAACAAAGTCGGGGAAATATCGACTTTTAAATCTAGATCTAAGTCTTCATTTGGAAGAGGATTTTATGTATTTGAAAAAGTGGAATCCGAACTTGGTTTTTAATATGATTTATTATGATGGTACTAAGGATAAGATCTTCGGAAAACGCTTTTTAGCAGAGGAAATATCGAAACCAGAGATACTAATCTCTGCTCATCCCAAAAGTGAAATATTGTATCTTTCAACGAATAAATCAGCAACGGCTGAGGTTATCTTCAAGAAAGAAAGAGGCAAGGAAAGTAGAGAAAACCAACTTCTCATTTTAGAGGAATTTATTTCAGTTAAAGGATTTAAAGCGCAAGGAAATCAACTAAGTCCTTATCCCATTAAGGAAATAGTCAATTCGGATCCTGAAGAATCCATTGAAATTCCTGAGATTACAGAAAATGAAGCGTTTAATGCAAGTGATTTTTCAGATGATGATCTTCATTTAGACGGAGAGGGACAGATTATTTTGGATTTCGAATAAAACAAATACAGAACAATGAGAACATTTTTAGTATTAACGGCTTTTTTCATCAGTTTTGTTTCTCAATCCCAGACCAGTATGAATATGCAGCTGGTTGCAGAGAGAGGCTATAACGTTGAACTAAACGACGTTTGGGGTTATACAGCACCTAATGGAGACGAATTTGCTTTAGTAGGATTGAGAAATGGAGTGTCCGTTGTTGATCTCAGTCAAACTCCAAATCTACCAGAAGTATTTCGCTATTTTGGGGTTCCTTCCGTTTGGCGTGATTTAAAAACATGGGGAAATTACGCCTATGTAACTCATGATCAGACTCTTGTTCCTAGTATCATGAAGCCAGAAGGATTGTGGATTTTAGATTTAGATAGTATTGAATACGGTAAAACGCCTGAATGGTATAGAAGAAGAATAGCTATTCCTTTAGCAAATGGAACTTTTGACACCTTGAAAACTGCTCATAATCTGTATATCGATGAAAATGGAGTTTGTTACATTTTTGGCGCAGATGTAGGTTTAGGTGGAGCCATTCTGTTGGATATCACTACTGATCCAGTAAACCCCATATTTTTAGGTATTTACGATGAGGCATACCTTCATGATGGCATGGCTCGTGGCGATACTCTCTGGGGCAGTGCTGTTTTTAATGGAGATTTCAAAGTAATTGATGTTAGTAATAAGGCAGCTCCTTTAACCATAGGAGCAAAAACAACTTCAAGCCAGTTTACCCATAATTGCTGGATATCAGACAACAACAAAGTTCTTTTTACAACAGATGAAGTACAAGCAGCATTCATTGGCGCTTATGATGTAAGTGATTTGAATAATATTCAGGAATTAGATCTTATTAATTCAAGTCTAAATTCACAGACTATTCCACATAATACCCATGTATATGGAGATTTCCTTGTAACCAGCTACTATACTTCAGGTGTTCAGATAGTAGATGCATCTCAACCAGATATTCTTGTAGAAGTGGGTTATTATGACACTTCGCCTTTCTTTACCGGAACAGGTTTCAATGGGGCTTGGGGTGCTTTTCCTTACCTCCCTTCTGAACGAATATTAGTTTCAGACATGGAAGAAGGATTGAAAGTAGTATCAACAGAATACCCAAGAGCTTCTTTCTGGAGAGGAACGATTGTGGATTTGAGCACAAACAATACCATTCCAGCAGCCCAAATTGCAGAGTCGAACAATCTGTTTAATGGCACTTCCAACATTAATGGATCCTTTAAATGGGGTGGATTAACTAATGGATTAAGTTTGGTTACGGTTTCTGCGGCAGGATTTAATACGGCAAGTGCTTCTCTTCTTTTATCGCCTGGCTTAGTAAACAGAGACACCATTTTTTTAAGCCCAATAGGTTTTTCAGTTTCGGAGAATCGACAAATGGAAGCTGTAATTTATCCTAATCCTAGCAAAGACGTATTTGAAATTCTTTTCCCAAATATTGAAAGTGGAAAAATTGAAATAGTAGATATGTCTGGAAGAGTATTGCATCAGTTAGAACGTACTTTACAGGAGCGAATGCAACTTTCTTTAAGTCTGAAATCGGGAAGTTATATTCTGCGATACTACAGCGAATTTGGAAATGACTTTCAGAAGCGAATTCAAATCCTGTAAATTCTAAATTAGAATACTCCCAGTAAAGCCATACAAATGAGTTGGATACTACCCTTGTTCTGGATAGAAAAAGCACTATTCATTTTCTTTGTTCTTCAGGTTGGGTATTTGTTATTCTTTGCCGTATGTAGTCTGTTCAGATATAGACCCAAAATTCAAAAAGGCAATTTGCATTCATTCGCAATTCTTATCCCAGGTTATAAAGAGGATCGAATTATTCAAGAAACTGTTCGTCGCGCTTTAGAACAAGATTATCCCAAAGATTTATTTAGAGTTATCGCGTTGGCAGATCAATTTCAGGAAAAAACCATTTCAGACTTGAAAGCCATGGGAGCCGAAGTCTTATAGGTTAAATTTGAGAAATCTACAAAGGCAAAGTCTTTAAATTTTGGACTTCAATTTTTATCGCGTCAGAATACCGTACCTGATGCGGTGGTTATTTTGGATGCAGATAATCTCATTCAAGATGGTGTTTTATTGCAATTTTCTCAATCGCTAAACAGAGGGTATCTTGCTATTCAGGGACATCGAACAGCAAAGAATACAGAAACCCCTTTTGCCGTTCTCGACGCTGCAAATGAAGAAATTGGTAATTCTATTTTTCGAAAAGGACACAGAATAGCCGGTTTGCCCAGCGCGCTCATTGGATCCGGAATGTGTTTCGAATTCAATTTATTTGTTGAATTGATGTCTGATATTCATGATGTTTCGGGAGAAGATAAATTGCTCGAACTCAAATTGAATAAGGCTGGAATTGTGATTGAATATTTACCGGAGGCCT
>Ga0136655_1000114_pt1 | contig 33810 bp, 22 predicted proteins | sample CPBDNA_2_FD_94863 | JGI IMG/M metagenome (GOLD analysis project Ga0136655, IMG submission 94863) | Freshwater to marine salinity gradient microbial communities from Chesapeake Bay, USA - CPBay_Spr_15_0.8_DNA (version 2) | ecosystem: Environmental > Aquatic > Marine > Coastal | place: USA... | reverse complement strand
CTTTAAAAAAGCGGTATTGAATATCCAAATTTTAATTAAAAATGTATTACGCTGGATTGGCCTAGGAGGACTAGTAGGTCTTCTTTCCGGATCTGCTTCTGCAGTTTTTTTGATAGGGTTGGAATGGGCCACAAATTACCGGGAAAATAATCTTTGGATTATCGCCTTCCTTCCCATAGCAGGACTTGTAATAGGCTGGACCTACTACAAATATGGAGAAAAATCAGTGAAGGGGAATAACCTTTTGCTTGAAGAGTTATATCAAAGCCAAACCCCAATTCCTCTTCGAATGACCCCTTTGGTACTTTTTGGAACCATCTTGACTCATTTATTTGGAGGATCAGCAGGCCGGGAAGGTACCGCCGTACAGATGGGAGGATCGCTAGCAGACCAACTGACCAAGCTTTTTTCTCTTAACGAAACCGACCGAAGGCTTATCCTAATCGCCGGAGTCGCAGGCGGATTCGCCTCAGTTTTTGGAACACCGCTCGCAGGGGCAATTTTTGCATTAGAATGGATGCTTCATCGTGAGTTTCAATGGAAATCCCTTTTCCCTGCATTCTGGACTGCATTTATTGCCCATTGGGTTTGTATGTATTTATGGGGAGTAGGCCATACGGCCTATTCCATCCCAGAAGTCGCTCCTCATACCTTCACTAATTTACTTTGGATTATTCCTGCCGGTATCGCCTTTGGATTATCGGGGAGATTATTTGCCCAAACTACCCATTTTTTTTCTCATCAATTTACAAAGTGGATTTCCTACCCTCCACTGAGACCGGTCATTGGCGGACTAATCATTGCCTTACTTGTGTGGTATTCGGACAGCACTACTTACATCGGATTGGGAGTGCCAAGAATATTGGAGGCTTTCGAGACACCTCTTCCTTGGTACGACTGGCTGGCAAAAACCGGCTTGACAGGGTTTACTCTCGGGGCTGGATTCAAAGGTGGGGAAGTGACGCCACTTTTCTTTACTGGTGCTACTCTGGGCAATGCTTTGGCTGGCTGGATTCCTTTACCATTGGCATTAATGGCAGGAATGGGCTTTGTAGCTGTTTTCTCTGGCGCAACTAATACGCCCTTGGCTTGTACCGTAATGGGAATGGAATTATTTGGATATGAATCTGGGATATTCCTAGGACTAGCTTGTCTGATAGCATACTTTTTTAGCGGAAAATCGAGTATTTACAACTCACAAAATTTAGAAAGTAAATTCTTTCTACTACCAGAAAAGAACTACATTTCGGCCTTGAAAAAACACTTCAAGCGGGCAAAATGAGGAGGTTTCAACTTTGTCTCTCACAAAGAACCGAATGAAAAAAGTCTTTCAAATTTTATCTAATCCTGATAAGAATCTAATTCTTAACAAAAGGTTAAAGAATCTAATTGAGCCACTGATCCGATATCTGAGCTTCGGTGCATTTGGATTATTTGTCTATCACCTAGGGTACTCCCCAAGCATAGAAAGTTTAAAAATAACTTCTAAGGTTTTCTCTTTGTTTTTGTTTCTTCTTGGAATTTTGATGGCTCTCAAAATACTAATGTCGAATGAGTCAATCAAAAACCGTAGGCCCATTTATGAACTAATTATCGCTTTTTTCTTAGTTATGATGGCCCTATTCCGCTGGAAAATCTTTGGTGGTGATCTTTCTGAAGAGGCTCTCAATATTTCCAAACGTTTTTTTGTTCTAAACATCCTTATCATCGTCCTCTTTTTCATGGAGCTAGGAAAGCTAAGTTTGATGGTAAACAAACTGAAAATCAGTCCTTCAGTCGTTTTCATCCTTAGTTTCATAATCTTAATCTTCATTGGCGCTGCTTTACTTAGCCTTCCCAAGTCGACTACTGTACCTATTACCTTTATTGATGCACTATTTACTGCGACTAGTGCAGTTTGCGTCACAGGATTGATAGTTGTAGACACTTCATCTGTATTCACCGTGTTTGGTCAGACCATCATCATGACCTTATTCCAAATTGGAGGATTGGGAATGATGACCTTTACCAGCTTCTTCGGGTTCTTTTTCAAAGGCAGTTTATCCATAGAAAATAGCCTCTATCTGAAAGATTACATCAATGAAAATAATATAGGAGTAATCGGGTCGACCCTCGTAAAAATTATCATTTTTACAATTTGTATCGAATTGATAGGCACCATCTTAGTGTACCAATTGACCAGTCCTGAGTTGTTTACAAATAACACCTCCCGTTTCTTTTTTGCCCTTTTCCATTCTATTTCAGCATTCTGCAATGCTGGTTTTTCCACGCTTTACAACGGACTTTATGAGCCGGGATTCCGTGAACTTTACAATATGCATTTAGTAATTGCTGTTTCCATTATTCTGGGAGGGATCGGTTTTCCTGTCTTCATCAATTACTACAATTATTTCCACCGCGTGATCAGTGGAGGGATAAGACAATTTATTGGATTAGAAAAATATAAGCATACCTCTAGAGTTTCCAATATCAACACGAGGCTTGTGATGTACACCACCGGTTTACTTTTGGTGATTGGATTTCTTGGTTATTGGGTATTTGAACAGGAAAACTCACTGAAAGGATTAAGCACTTACGGAAAAATCGTCACCTCTTTTTTTGGGGCTGTAACGCCAAGAACTGCAGGATTCAATACAGTAGATATGACTAATTTGGCTGTGCCTACCGTTCTTTTTTACCTGATCCTGATGTGGATTGGCGCCTCACCAGGTTCTACGGGAGGAGGATTAAAGACGACAACTTTTGCCGTAGCCATTCTCAATACTTGGAGTGTAGCGACCGGAAGGAGGCGAGTTGAAGTTTTCGGAAGAGAAATAAGCGGAGAAACTCTCAGAAAATCTTTTGCAGCAATTGCACTTTCATTTCTTGTGATCGGATTGGGCGTGTTTCTAATCATGATTTTCAATCCTGAACTGGAGCTTATTGATGTAGCTTTTGAAGTATTTAGTGCATTTGCAACTGTAGGCCTAAGTCTGGGAATCACGGCAAAACTCAGTTCGGCAAGCAAAATTGTGATTATGCTTGTTATGTTTTTGGGTAGAGTCGGGACTATTACCATTTTGGTTGCCATTTCCCGAAAAATAGGAGAACAGCGGTATCGATACCCCGAAGAATCAATAATCGTTTCTTAATTAAATCAACATGAAATCGAGCATGTCACCAGCGACAAACACTGGAATGATTCTAAGTCATACGAGATTCCATGTGACCTTTAAAAAACAAATTATAAACACATGAAATATACAATCGTAGGAATGGGAAACTTCGGAGCTTATCTCGCACAGAGATTGACCGAATTAGGACATGAAGTAATCGGTGTGGATAGTAGTCCAAACAGAATCGAGTTGATTCAGAACAAAATCACTCACGCAGTAGTGTTGGATGCGACCGACCTTCAAGCCGTAAAAACTCTTCCCATGAAAGATTGTGACGTGGTAATTATCGCCATTGGAGAAGATGTTGGAGCATCAATCATGACGACCGCTATATTCAAACAAATGAATCCTAAACGCATTATCGGCCGCGCAATAAATGCACTTCATGAAACCGTTATCCGGGCTATTGGAGTGGATGAAATAATCCATCCTGAGGAGGAAACAGCTCAGCGACTTGCAACAAGACTTGAGCTAAAAGGGGTATTGGATTCTCTTGAAATTTCGGAGGACTACAATATTGTAGAAGTGAAGTTGCCCAAAAGATATATTGGCCTTAGCATTGTCGAATCGAACATCCGAGATGAATTTTCTCTCAACATTCTTTCTACTATCAAAATGAAAGAAAAGTCAAATCTTCTAGGAATGAAGACCCTAAAAAAGGAGGTAGACGGAGTAATCAAGCCAGATTATAAATTTACACAAGAGGATATCCTCCTAATTTTTGGAATGGTCAAAGACATCCAAAAATTTCTGGATTTGGAAAGTTAATGGAACTTTGATCCGCAATTTTTACAAAAATTATCCTGAAAATCTAACCCATCTTTTCCGCAAAATGCACAGGTTCTTAAATTTTCTGATTTTTTGGAAGATGCGTTTTTTGCCATCTCGGAGGTCACAATTCCTGTTGGCACCGCTATAATCGCATAGCCCAATAACATGATGAGCGAACTCACAAACTGACCTAAAGCTGTGACTGGGTAAATATCTCCAAAACCGACCGTAGTTAGTGTAACAATCGCCCAATACATCCCAACGGGGATACTTGTGAATCCATGCTCTGGTCCTTCGATGATAAACATTAGCGTTCCCATAATGAGGACAATGGTAATCACAAAGCCGATAAAAATCAGGATTTTGTGAAAGCTGGCTTTCAGTGAGCGGGTAAGAAATTCTGCTTCAACCACATATCTACCCAATTTCAAAATTCGAATTACTCGAAGCAAACGGAGCGCTCGAACTACAGAGAGTAATTGGGAATTCAGGACAAAGAAACTCAAGTATGAGGGCAGGATTGCAAGTAAATCCACTACTCCGTAAAAGCTGAAAATATAACCTTTTGGCTTTCGAGACAGCCAGATTCGTAATAAATACTCAATAGTAAAAAGTGCAGTGGAGACCCATTCTAGTGTTAAAAACAACTCACCGTATTCTGCACGGAGGCTTGCCACCGAGTCTAAAATCACGATGAGAATACTTCCAAAAATCAATATCAGTAGTATGATATCAAATGTCCGAGAAGCCCAATCATCTGACTCAAATACGATATGGGCCAGTCGTTTTTTGGTGATTTTCATGCTTTAATTTAGAAAATATTATTCTTTCTGCTAATCCAGGTAATAAACTCGCTTCACCCTCGTGCTAATATTGGTAAGCAACTCATATGGAATAGTGCCGATTCGATCCGCCAAATCCTTAAGCGGAATATCTGGCCCATAGATAATCGCTTCATCTCCTGCCTGAGCCTCGATTTCAGAAATATCTACCATCACCATATCCATACAGACATTGCCTATTACCGGAGCCTTTTTACCCTGAATCAAGACATACCCCTTTCCATTACTAAATCGCCGATCATAGCCATCAGCGTATCCGATAGAAAGGGTTGCTATTTTCCCTCCATTCGGCAGACTTCCCTTTCGAGAATATCCGACTGTTTCACCTGCCGCTAAGGTTTTAACCTGAGAGATCGTAGTCTTTAACGTTGAGATTGATTGAAGTGCTGTCCCAAATCGGCCCGTAACCTCCACCCCATAGAGCCCGATTCCCAATCGAACCATGTCAAACTGAAATTGTGGAAAAGCGATTATTCCAGCAGAATTCAAAGTATGACAAAGGGGGGTATAGGTCAGCAATTCAAGAATTTTTTCCTTCATTAGATTAAAAATCTCGAACTGTCTTAAGCTGAAATCTTGGTGAACCATCTCATCCGCACCAACCAAATGCGTATACATGGAGGCAATTTCTAATTTAGGATAGGACTGAATCAATTCGGCTAGCTCAGGCAAGTCTTTCGATTCAAATCCCAGGCGATGCATCCCCGTATCCAAGTCCAAATGAATTTTCAGCCAGGCATTTTGTATTTCACACCAATTCGCCAGATTCTGGAAAAAAGTGAGCGAAAATACAACGGGCTCCAAATTAAACTCTTGACATAATGCGAATGACTCTTCAGCTGGATTCAGCACCATAATAGGCAGATGAATTCCTTCTTTTCTTAGGGCGACTCCCTCGTCGGTAAATGCTACTGCAAGGTAATCTGCCCCCAAAGTCTGAAGGTGATTCGCGATCTCAGCCGCACCTCCTCCATAGGCAAATGCCTTTACCATCACCATGACTTTCGTGGTGGGGTTAAGCTTTCGCTTATAAAAATTGAAATTATGGGTAAGCGCATTCAGGTTGATTTCCAAAGAAGTCCCGTGAACTCGTTGCTGCAGGCGATTCACGATTCGTTCAAAACCAAAGGCTCTAGCTCCAGTGATCAGAATTAAATCATTGGCAAATGAATTTGGGTCTAGCTCAGAAAGTAGCCCTTCTGTGGAGTTGAAGAAGTTAAATTTTGCGCCGAGTCCTTTTCCCAAAAGCTTTATTTCATTTCCCACACCATAGATTTCATCGAATTGATAGCGATCGATCAATGCTAAAACTTCTTGATATAGCGATTCTGGATCGCCCTGCTGAAGCATGTCCGACAAGATGATGACCCTTTTACGCTTTGGCCGCTGCTGCTGCATAAAGTCAAGCGCCACTTTCAATCCCGCCAAATCATTGGTATAAGTATCATCGATAATCAAGGAATCATTGATGCCGGGTTTCAAGGTAAGGCGCATATCCACGGGCTTGAGGTGACTGATGCCTAATTGAATTAATGCGGGGTCTTGTCCCAAAGTAAGTGCTGCGATAATTACATGGGTAATATTTTCTACCGATGCGACATCAGAAAAGGGCAAATTGAAAGTATACGTACTCAAGTCTTGCTTTATTAGAATCATCCTAGAGTTACCTATTCCCAACTTTAAGGATCTGGTAAATGTGGCTCCAGGAAGGTCAGACCAAGCTATTCTTCGATCAAAAGGAAAAATCTCCTCCATTTGCTGCTTGACAAATTCTTGATCTTGACAATAAATAATCAAATCCGCAGACTGAAATAGGGCTAATTTTTCAGTTAGCTTGGACTTCAAGTCAGAAAATCCCTCCTGATGAGCGGTTCCGATATTTGTGAAAATCCCAAGATTTGGTTGAATCATCTTTGCCAGAGCATCCATTTCTCCCAAATGGGAAATGCCAGCTTCTAGGATCGCCACTTGGTGAGCGGCCTTGATTCCAAAAATTGAAAGTGGTACACCGACTTGTGAGTTGTAGCTTTTTGGACTTTTTGCTACCGCAAAGCTTTGACTTAAGATTTGCGCCAGCCACTCCTTGACAATGGTCTTTCCATTACTTCCGGTGATCCCAACGACGGGTGCTTTGAATTGCTCCCGCGTGTATTTTGCGATTTGTTGAAGTGCTTTTCTCGCGTCCGGTACGCCAATGAAGGATGCCTTTTCGAAGGTTTCTGCCAGTTTTTCTACCGCTTCTATAGGTACCAAATAGACTTCTATACCTAATTCGACCAAAGCCGGAATAAAGCTTTCTCCTTTTGCTTTTGCTCCTTGAAGTGCAACGAAGAGCGTTTTACTAGGATTATAAATCTGTCTCGAATCAATACTGATTTGATCGATCCATAGATTTTTACCGCTATTGATTAGCTTCCCCCCGGTGATTTTTACAAGTTGATCGACACTAAGATAATGGAGCATCAGTGGATGATTTTTTTTTCTTTTTCTTAAAAAAGACCTGTTTAATCCATCTAGGTAAGAACACTGCTCCTAAAACCAAGTAAGGATAATAGGAGAGCAATCTCCAAAGGATACTGGTGATAAAGGTATATCCTTCTAAGAATTGAGTGAAGAACTGGGCGAAGAAAAACTCAGCAGTCCCGCTACTTCCCGGGGTCGGCGAGATCATCATCACGATCCACATGATCACCTGTCTGGCAAAAACGATTATGTTTTGTTCAATGCTGAGTGGTACAAAAGCTGAAATCAACGCATTCAACATAAAGTACCTCGATGACCAAATCAAGATAGTAGCAAGAATTAGAGGGATCCACCAGCGCAGGCTTTTACCTGATAATTCTTTAGCAGCCTCTATGATTTGATTTCCATATTCGTCTGCATCATGCTTCCACTTTCTGAGAAATTTGATGGAGAAAATCTTCATTAAGATCCATTTGAAAACGCGCGGTCGATAAAAGAGCGCCAAAGCCATGACCAAGCTATAGGAGGCATAAAGTGCATAACTTATCCAAAAAATCGCCTCTAGACTATTCTGAAGCTGAGACTCTAAGACTTTGCCGGTAGGAAAAATATTTCCTTGTGCAAAAAAAAGAATAATCGGTGCCCCGATCACAAAGAAAAGATTGTCCAAAATCGCAGTAACCATTACATACGCAATCGCTCGACCAAGCTTGATTCCTTCTTTATTGAGAATAAACATTGCTACTGCAGTCCCACCTACGACAGAAGGCGTAACTGCTGATGCAAACTCCCAGAGAATAATCACATAGATCGCCCTAGTCCATGTAAGCTGCTTACCGGTAATCTCTCGAATCCGAAAGACATATCCAGTATCTCTAATCAGGATAAACAAGGCTGCAACAATAATCCAGGAAATGGAAGCATCCTTTATGACCTTGAGGCTATTCGCATTAATGGAAGGGTCGAAGTAAAACATCGCAAATACAATTGCGAGTCCTATTAGAACTGGTACCCAGACCTTATTCGGGTTGAGTGTTTGAAAGATTTTTTTGTTGTCCAACTTCATACCTAAGCTATCGCCAACGGTTCAGTCTTTTCTACCCAAAAATTATTAAATCCTTCACCGATCACAATGGTAACCAATTCAAGTTGAAGCAGCTCGAGAATTGCCAAAAAGGTATAGATCACAAATATTTTGTCGGCCTTGTAGGCGATGAAATCAGTAAAAGGGACTTGCTTTTTGAAGCTTATTTTTTCCAAGACAAAGTCTTTTTGTTGAGTGATGGTATAAGGATACTGGATCACAGTGTGAGTAGTCTGCTCTTCTCTCGACGCCATTTTTGCTATCGTTCGCTGGAAAACCTTCAGCAATTTATACAAATCCACATGCTGCATCTCTGCATCTACGTCTTCTACTTTGGTCAAGGCATGGAGCTCCGCGGCGATGTTTCCTCGCTTTTCTTTCGAAAGACGCTCCCATTCCAATGTAGCTAAATCTCCAACTACAGATTTATATTTCTTGTACTCCAATAGATTTCTGATCAATTCCTCACGAGGATCAACCTCCTCTCCTGTTTCATTTAGTTCAGGCCTAGGAAGAAGCATTCGAGACTTTATCTTCATCAGAGTAGCTGCAAAGAGGATAAAGTCGCTTGCAACTTCAATTTCCATTTTCTCCAAATGATGAATATAATCCAGAAAATCATTAGTAATCTTGGAGATAGGAATATCATAAATATCCAATTCATCCCGCTCAATAAAGAACAGCATCAAGTCGAATGGGCCTTCGAAGAGGGGTAATTTGATTTCGAAACTCAAAGAATATTTAAATTAATGGTTAATTTTGCCTAGTGACAGCCAAAGATATCTAATAAAGGTAAAAATTCTTTGGAATGACTGTTGTAAGAGCAAAGACTCTGTATGATTACACTAACGGGAAAACAAAGACCCGATAGTAATGTTATCTTTTTGTGAAATTGAAAAATCAGAATGCTGATCCAACCAGGAGAATTATTAGCTCAAATTAATAGCCCAGCTGACCTTAAGAAATTTGATAAGGATAAGTTGGTTCAAATTTGTGATGAATTGCGTCAATTTATCGTTGACAATGTCTCCGTCTATGGAGGACATTTTGGAGCAAGTTTGGGAGTAGTAGAATTGACTGTTGCGCTTCATTACATTTTAAATACGCCAGAAGATCAACTCGTTTGGGACGTAGGCCATCAGGCATACGGACACAAAATCCTTACTGGCAGAAGAGACCAATTCCATACCAATCGCGTTTATGGTGGGCTTTCTGGCTTTCCCAAGCGGAAAGAAAGTGATTATGATACCTTTGGAGTAGGTCATTCCAGCACTTCGATTTCAGCAGCCTTAGGAATGGCTGTAGCTTCCAAATACAAAAAATCAGGAATTCAGCATGTAGCAGTGATTGGAGATGGATCCATGACGGGCGGAATGGCCTTCGAAGCCATGAATCATGCCGGTGTCAGTGATACTAACCTTTTGATCATTCTCAATGATAACTGTATGTCCATCGACCCGAATGTGGGTGCCTTGAAGGACTATTTAACAGATATCACCACATCACATACCTATAATAAGGTGAAGGATGAGGTATGGAAAATATTAGGCAAATTCAGCAAGTTTGGCAGTAGCGCCCAGGAAGTTATTTCCAAAGTAGAAGGGGGAATCAAATCTGCATTACTCAATCAGAGTAATCTTTTTGAATCATTGAATTTGCGTTATTTCGGTCCAGTTGATGGGCACGATGTAAATCATTTGGCGGAGATTTTGAAAGATCTAAAAGACATTCCCGGTCCCAAAATCCTACACTGTGTCACAGTAAAAGGAAAAGGCTACGCTCCTGCAGAAAACGGAAACAAAACCACCTGGCATGCTCCAGGAACTTTCGATAAAGTAACCGGGGTGATTTTCAAGAAAACTCCAAGTACACCACAAGCACCAAAATATCAAGATGTCTTCGGCCATACCTTGGTAGAGCTAGCGGAAATGAATGATAAAATCATGGGAGTAACTCCTGCGATGCCATCTGGATCGTCTATGAATATCATGATGAAGGCAATGCCTGATCGTGCTTTTGACGTAGGTATCGCTGAGCAGCATGCAGTAACTTTTTCAGCAGGATTGGCCACTCAGGGATTAATTCCATTCTGTAATATCTATTCTACTTTCATGCAGCGGGCCTATGACCAGGTCGTACATGATGTTTGCCTTCAGAATCTACCCGTCGTACTTTGCCTAGATCGGGCGGGGTTTGCCGGAGCTGATGGACCAACACATCATGGTGCTTACGATATTGCCTATTTTAGATGTATTCCAAATCTAGTGGTAGCCGCCCCGATGAACGAAGAAGAGCTTCGAAACATGATGTATTCTGGTTCACTTCACCAAGGACCTTATTCGATCCGATATCCAAGAGGTGCAGGAGTGATGCCAGAGTGGCGAACTCCATTTGAGCAGATTCCAACAGGACAAGGTCGAATAGTGAGAGAAGGTGAAGGAGTTGCTATTTTGACGATTGGACACATTGGTAATTATGTCGTAGAAGCGTGTGAAAATCTTGAAAAAGAAGGCTTAAATCCCGCACATTATGACATGCGATTTGTAAAGCCTTTGGACGGAGAATTGCTCCACGAGATCTTTGGTAAATTCAAAAAAGTAATCACTGTAGAGGATGGTTGCCTAATGGGTGGATTCGGTTCTGCAGTAATTGAGTGGATGACAGATCATGGCTATCAGGCTCAGGTGAAAAGACTGGGTATTCCTGACGAAGTTATTGAGCATGGCGAGCAGATTGAACTTCATCATGAATGTGGGTTTGATCCAGAAGGTATCGCAGATGCTGTCAGAAACCTTGCTGAAGTATCCAAAATATTCTAATTAAAATTTCGTAGATGTCGGTAATTCATTTTTCTGAAAAAGGGAAGGGGAATCCTGTTGTCTTTATTCACGGGTTTTGTGAAATCGGAGCCATGTGGGATGATATTGCGTCCACACTTGCTTCAGATTTTCATGTCTTTTATCCTGACTTGCCAGGATTTGGTAAATCCCCAATCTCCTCGAATCAAGTCACCTTGGAAGAGGTCGCTGTCCTACTTGAAGAATGGATGGAGGAGCAGAAGATTGAAAGTCCTGTTGTAATCGGCCATTCCTTAGGCGGGTATGTAGCATTGGCACTTTTAGAACTTATGGGTAATCGAATTAAAGGAATCGGTTTGATCCATTCGACTGCTTTTGATGATGATAAAGAGAAAAAGCATTCTCGAAACAAAACCATCACCTTTATCAAAAAGCAAGGCGTTGACAAATTCGTAACTGCCTTCGTCCCGCAACTTTTTACGGCTTCCACCCGAGCTCATTTTGAAAAGGAAATAGATTCAGCCGTGACCCAATCCAAAGAATCCAGCCTTGTCGGATTGATCGCATACTCAGAAGCCATGCGTGATCGAAAATCACGACTTCAGATTCTTGAGGACTATAAAGGCCCAAAATTATTGATTGCAGGAACGGAGGACGGTGCCGTAAAAATTGAAGCAAGCCGACTACAGAAAGAAGCTTTCTCTTCATATTATGAATTAGAAGGCGTTGGTCATATGGGTCAAGTCGAGCGAAAAAAAGAGGTTATTGAGGTTTTGAGGGGGTTTATCATGAATTCTCTATAATCCAAGAATAAAACAGTCTAAAGGGTCTGATTTCATTTTCATCTTAGAGTTAAGCGGGGAACAATTTTTTATGATATTAAACTAAGTTGTGCCGATCTCTAACAATAAATCTAACTGGCCTCGACTTCGCTCGGCCAGAGGAAATTTACATTAGTGAGAAGGGTAGAGAGATTGAAAAGCGCTTACGCTTTTCAATCTCTCTACCCTTCACTTTACTTATACTAAATGGACCCTGAGCGAAGTCGAGGGGTTAAGATTTTCCTTTACTTAGCGACTTCAATTTTTCAAAATCTTTATCGATTAAAGCCTCCTTTTTAGCTTTGGACTATTTTTGAACTTGCTTTTCCCTTAAGAACGCTAGGTCAATCCTATCAAATACTTCAAAATATACAAGTTTAACGGGCAGGTGTTTCTTTGTAAAATTAGCGCCTAGCCCCAATTGGTGCTCTTCAATTCTTCTTTCTAGATTTTAGTACTTCCTTTATAATAATCTCCATTACCACATTTCAAAACATACATAAATGCTTCCACGGATTCAGAATCAAAAAGTACTTTCGAGCATCCCCATCAACTTCTCTAAATATTCTTGATCCACCGAATCAAAATCATCCAGCTGATCACTGTCCACATCCAAGACCATTACCACTTCGCCTCCCTTAAATACAGGAACAACTACCTCGGATTTAGAAGCTGCACTGCAAGCAATATGTCCAGGAAAAACCTCGACATCGGGCACTAATTGTGTTTTCTTTTCTACCCAGGCTGTGCCACAGACTCCTTTGCCCGGATTGATTCGGGTACAAGCTATTGGGCCTTGAAAGGGTCCTAGCACTAATTGATCCCCTTTTACGAGGTAAAATCCCACCCAGAAAAAACCAAAAGCTTCCTTCAGGGCAGCAGAAATATTTGCAAGGTTTGCATAGAGATCTGGTTCTCCAGAAATCAAAGCCTCGATTTGTGGAAGGATGGTTTCGTATTTTTCCGATTTGCTAGCAGAAACAGAGATATAAAGGTTTTCAGACATGGTAATAGATTTGGAGTAAATCCGATTGGATTTGATAGGATTCAGCACTGATTTGATTCAATGTTGGAGCAGGAATTCCTGCCTCAAACTTATTTTGACTTGTAAACACACGAGCCTCATCCCAAAGTTCGGCCGCTATAAATTTAGAAAGGAGAAAACTTCCTCCTTCCACGATAATACTTTGAATATTTCGTTTAGCCACTTCATCAAGCAGTTCTGAAATCTCAAAAGACTCGCTAAGCTTGACATATTCTAAATTTTCCAGCTTTTCTGACTTCAAAGTATTAAAGCAAATCGTAGGAATGGTTTGATCAAAAAGCTTGAGCGTTTGGGGCAATTCCAATCTAGAATCAATGACCAAGCGAGTTGGATTTTCACCGACCCATTCTCTGACATTCAAGGAAGGATCGTCGTAGGTTGCTGTATTTTTCCCAACCAAAATTCCATCTTCTTCTGACCTCCACTTATGAACCAATTGCCTGCTTGCTGAATTACTGATCCATTTGGAAGAAAAGTCTGATCTAGCCACAAAACCATCGGCAGTCTGAGCCCACTTCAAAATCACATACGGTCTTTTTTTCTCTATTTGAGTAAAAAACCGCTTGTTTTGAATCCTAGCCTCTTTTTCTAAAACTCCTGAAATCAAGGTTATTCCTGCGCTTTCAAGAATCTCGATTCCTTTTCCACCAACCAAAGGATTGGAGTCTACTGCCGCGATCACTACACGGGCAATCTTTTTTTCAACCAAAAGATTTGCACAAGGAGGTGTTTTCCCCCAATGGGCACAAGGCTCCAAAGTCACATAAGCAGTCGCATTTTGAAGTAAGGACTGGTCTTTCACTGAATTGATCGCATTGACTTCCGCATGTGCCTCGCCGTATTTTTGGTGGTAGCCTTCTCCAATGATTTGATCCTCATGGACAATCACACAACCCACCATGGGATTGGGACTAACACTACCTAAACCCATTGCTGCAAGCTCCAGCGCTCGCTGCATATATCGCTCATCAATAGGGCTCATGGCTTGATCTTGAAGGTATGAACTGGGAAAGTTGTAGTTTTTCCTTCCTCTATTATCACGTTAGATGCCATCTCACCAACATATCTAACGTCTTTTGGATCAAAATAAAGCGAATAATTTCCTGGATCTGCCCTGAATAAATAACCTCCTGAAGTCGTCGGATGAGTACTGATGGAATCTGTTCCTTGAATTAAAAAGATGGCTGGTTTCAGTGTCAATGGAGAGACCGTTCCTTGAAGTTCTCCTGATGAAGCTCCTTCAATAAGCGTAAAAAAGGGGGCTAATTGAAAACTTAATGGAGATGTAGTTTTCTGAAGTATTGATTTTTCCAAGTCCATGTCCAAGATCACATCGTAGGCGATTCCTGCTTCCAAATCCAGTTCTGCTACTAATGGGACAAAAACATTGTTCGGATCCACCAAGGGCATAGCATAGCCCTTTTTTTCTTGATAAAGAATATGATTTTTACCCATTTGAACCCTGAGTCCAATTACTTTTCCTGCAGGAAGTTCTTCTCTGCCGATGATTAAACCTTGGCCTCCTATCAGGTCGCTAACCCTAATCTGCTTATCTCCCGTTTTATATTCAAGGTAAAAGATCTGGCTCTCGGTTTCCCTTCCCTGAACCAAAATTTCTAATTCTACTCCTTCAATCTCTACCAGAACTGAGTCCCACTTCGCAGGAGTATCCACCAAAACCAAATTGATCAAGGACTTTGGCCCCGAATCTGCCTGTTCGCAGGAATAGATCAAACAGAATCCAAAAAGCAAAAAGAGTAAAATGGTTTTATTCACAGAGGCAAATTTAGCTCAAAAAATAAGGCAAAAAAAAAGCCGGTCTAAACCGGCTTTAAATTTACTGCTTAGGTAAGAGGGTGATCGGATCGATTGTTTTCATTTTTCCCTCTTCGACAAGGATTCCGGTTTTTGTAACAGCGGTATATCCTGAATTAGGAGTAAAGATCAACGTATATAACCCATCATCCATTCCCTGAATTTTAAAATTACCATTCACGTCTACACTCGTATTATATACATCGTCTCCTTTAGTTGCATTTACAGTAACAGGCTGAGCTCCTTTTGGAAATACCTGACCCATGATTCCAGATGCAGCTTCCCTCACATATGCTCTCAGCACTGGCTTCAAAATAATGTTGCCTGAGTTTCCAGCTACAACAATTGACTTTTCGACGTCAAAGTCTATTACGATATCATAAGCCCTTCCTCCGTCGATAGACTCATTCAGCTTGATCTTCAGGCCACTTTGCTGTGCACTTGGAGTTTTTAGTTCTGAGCGTTTCCCGTCTATTACCACATAATTGTCATCGCCTAATACTAATCTCAGCTGATCGATTTCGCCTTCTGGAAAAATCTCTGATCCTAAAAACTGCGAATTCTCTCCTGTCAAATCCAAAAGATTTACATATCTACTTCCTTCTTCGAATGGAATCTCCACCCATGAAGATTCGTCAGAATCGTCTTGAAGATCATCGTCGTCATTTTGGTCATTGTCATCAGCTTTAATGCGCAAAGCAATGACTTCAATCCAGACTTGATCGAAATCTCCCGGAGCATCAACTAGGTAAAAATCAACTTTAGCGGATCCAACAAGGAGTTCGTCATCATTATTGCAGGAAAACCCGACAACTGCGATGAGTGCAAGCATAAAATAATTCAAAATAGTCTTCATAGAAATAGTTGGTTTAGTCTGCTACGGTATAGGCAAGGTCCATGCCAGCATGATTCTTTGCTATAGTAAGGGATAATGCTAGGACCTTCTTATTTTTGGGGATGATGAAATGGGAATACCTCCTCACCAAGGGGAGATTTGGTGATACTCCGAACAAACAACAGCCTCAGGATACACGAAGTGAATTTGAAGTAGATTACGATCGAATTATTTTTTCAGCTCCCTTTCGTAATCTTCAAGATAAAACTCAGGTTTTCCCCCTTCCAGAGCAGGCTTTTGTTCATACAAGACTCACGCATAGTCTTGAAGTGTCAAGTGTAGGAAGATCTCTTGGGAAAATAGCTGGGGAGTTTTTACTCAAAAAATATCCAAACCTGAGCAATAGAGGCATTACTGCTTATGATATTGGTGCCATCGTAGCTGCAGCTGCCTTAACGCATGACATTGGAAACCCACCATTTGGACATGCTGGAGAGGAGGCAATCTCCGATTTTTTCAAATTTCACCCGGCAGGAAAATATTGGGAATCTCACATCCGTCCAGAGCAATTATTCGATCTCTGCAATTTTGAGGGAAATGCTCAGGGCTTTCGAATGTTGACTTCTAAGCAATTTGGCTTAAAACTCACCCATGCTACTTTGGCAGCATTTACAAAATACCCGAGACCAAGTTTGATCCAGCAGCGTGATTTCGCCCGACGAAGTCAAAAAAAGTATGGCTATTTTGCAAATCAAGCTACAGATTTTGAACAGCTTGCCGCCGTACTAGGCATGGAGCGATCCAGTTCAGAATGCTGGTTTAGACACCCTCTGGCATTTTTGGTTGAGGCTGCAGATGATATTTGTTACAGCATCATCGACTTGGAGGACGGATGCACGCTTGGCCTGGTTGGATTTGATGAAACGGTAAAGCTCCTTTCACCAATTTTGAAAGACAAGTTTGACCGTAAAAAAATGGAGGGGCGAAGTAATGCCCAAAATCTAGGCGCCCTTCGCGCCCTGGCGATCGGCGAGCTAATTCAAGAAACGGTGGAAGTGTTTGCCCAGTATGAGGAAAGCATGTGCAAGGGAAATTTTGATAAGTCGCTTACCGATATTATTCCTTCGGCAAAAGCTTTACAAAAGATCACGGAAGTATCAGTCCGGCTGATTTATCGATCAAAGATTGTGTTGGAAAAAGAAGCTGCAGGGTTTCAAGTCTTGGAAGGATTGCTTTCGGTGTTTTCAAAAGCTCTTTATCATCAATTCTACCTTCCGGAGCGTTTTTCTGGACAGGACAAAAGCATATTAAGGCTACTTCCGGAGGATTTTCCACTTAAAGGTTGGGGTGCTGAAGTAAATCCTTACCCCATACTTCGTGCATTAGTTGATTTCATTTCCGGAATGACGGACAAGTATGCACTCAATCTCTACCGAAGAGTGAATGGAATCTCATTTCCAGGGTCATAAAATTTGGCATTGTATCTTCGAAAGGATAGGCATTGACATTTTTCTTGAAGGAAAATGCTACTAATTCGGCTTAAATCTTGTTAGGAAATAAGTCCTCATTCTTAAATCCTGCGTAGATACTTAACATGCTCCCTGTTGATCGGAATAATTACAGTTCCATCCTCGAATGGCTTCAAATTACATATTCATGAAAAAAACAGTTCTTATCCTATCGGGAATTATCGGCTTCCTTTTGATCTCAGCCCTTGCTTTGCCTTTCATATACAAAGACAAAATCGCTGCACGGATCGATCAGGAAATCTCCAAGTCCATCAATGCTCAGGTTATTTATGATTTGGATAATATTAGTCTCAGCTTCTTCAGAAGATTTCCCAATATTTCTGCGGGAGTAGAAGATTTCAAAATTGTGGGAAATGCGCCTTTCGAAGGAGATACCTTACTTGCTCTAAACGAACTTCAGATCGATTTTAATCTCAAATCGGTTCTGTTTGATGAGTATCCCACTCTGACGGGTATTCACCTCAATGGGGGAAGCCTTTATGTCAAAGTTTTAGAAGATGGTCGTGCTAATTATGACATTACCAATCCCTCAGAAGATGAAAGTAGCGCTGAAGAAAGCAATTTAAAAATCGCGGCTAACCTCATCGAGGTTAATAACTTGAACTTTGTCTATGATGACCGCGAGCTAGACTATTTTATGGCTTTGGGAGGATTGAAAGCCAGCGGATCTGGTGAATTCACCAGTACAGTTTATGCACTTCCACTCGAGCTAAGTTCCACAATAGCAGATATCAGCTATGAAGGAATTAGCTACCTCAGCAACAAGGATTTCAAAGGCAATGCACTCGTTCAGGTCGATATGGACAAGATGAAATTCTCCTTCGACGAGGGTAATTTCCAACTCAACGATTTCCTTTTCGACTTGAAAGGATATGTCGCTATGCCTACTGATGATATTGAGCTCGATTTGGCTTTTGACGGCAAAGAGAATTCGTTTAAAAGTCTTCTTTCCTTGGTTCCTGGGATTTATACCGAAAGTTTTTCCAGCTTGGAGACCTCAGGTACAATGGCTTTTCAAGGGTTTGTCAAAGGAATTTACAACGATGAGAAATTCCCTGCATTCGATATTGGAATGACCATCAGCGACGGGATGTTCAAATATCCTGATCTCCCTCTTCCTGTGAAAAATATCAATCTTGACTTTCGGGCAAAAAATGAGACCAGCAACTTGGATAATACTTCAATTAGTATTCCTACGTTCAAGTTGGATTTTGGTAGCAATCCGATCTCAGGGAGATTCTTTCTACAAGATTTGATCAGCTACACCATGGACGGAACTTTGAAAGGTGAATTAAACCTAGAAGAGCTCACCACTATTTTTCCGATTGAAGGGCTCGCGCTAAAGGGCAATCTAGCTCTGGATGCCTCGGCAAAAGGAAGATATGATTCGGTAGCAAAAGTTATCCCGGCCATTGATGCCAAGCTTTTACTGACTAATGGCTATGCGAAAAGTGCGGATTATCCAGCGCCGATCGAGCAAATGAATATTAATGCAAGCATTCAAAATCAAAGTGGAAACATGTCTGATTTTTTGGTTGATTTAAGCCAATTTGGTTTCGTACTGGAAGAGGAAAAAATCAGCGGAAAATTGAAAATCCGGAATTTTGATCAACTCGTCTGGGATGGGGAAATCATAGGAGCAGTAGATTTGAAAAAAATCCTAGCAATTTTCCCAATGGATGGGCTTCAAATGGAAGGTAAAATTCAGGCGGACTTGAAGACAAAAGGGTCTTATGCAGCCATCGAAGCCAAAAAATATAATCAATTGGAAACTCGGGGGGCACTAGCTGTAGATCAGTTCAAATTTTCCTCAACCGAAGTTCCACAAGGAGTGGAGATTTCAAAAGCTCGAGCAAGCTTCAGCCCTGATCGAATCGACTTAATCGAGTTTGACTCCAGACTTGGCCAAAGTCCTGTTCAGGCCAGCGGCACACTTTCGAACTACATGAATTATTTCCTCACCGATGAGGGAACTCTCCAGGGTCAATTAACGGTAAAAAGTCCTCGATTCAATGCAAATGAATGGATGACCGAAGGCGCAACCACGGATACTACATCTAGCCTTAGTGTAATCGAACTTCCAAAAAACGTTGATTTCACAATGGCGGCAACTGCCGATGAGGTTCTGTATGAAAAAATGACCTTGAAAAATATTAAGGGGAAAATTTTGCTACGTGAAGGTGTCCTGACTTTTTCAGATGCGAGCATGACGACGTTAGGTGGAACGATAGGGTTGAATGGCAGCTATGATCCAAGAGACCTAAGTAATCCAAAATTCGACTTTGATTTGTCTATAGCAGACCTCAGTATAGCAGAGTCTTTTATCGCATTCAATACCATTAAGGCTTTTGCGCCAATTGCTCAGAATCTTTCGGGACGGTTCAATACCAATATTAATCTATCAGGAATATTAGGTCAGGATATGATGCCTATTCTTTCCAGTTTGGATGGTAAAGGGCTTTTGAAAGTGGCAGAGACGGCGTTGAAAGACAGTAAAATTCTGGAGGGAATTACTAGTCTTACCCGATTGAAAGATGTCAATACACTTCAGCTCAAAAATATCTCCATTCCAATCTCGATCGAAAATGGGGTAATGGATGTCCGCCCGTTTGATGTCAAACTGTGGGATTATCAAGCCAACATTCAAGGCTCTGCAGGCTTTGATGGCTCCTTAAATTACCTAATCAATATGCTGGTACCAGCTGGTAAGTTTGGAGCACAAGCCAATGCAATCTTAGCTACTATATCGGGAACGCAAATGGATGAAAACTCAATGATTCCTTTAGCATTAAATCTAACAGGAAATTATAATTCTCCGAAAATAGCTTTGGCTGGAGGAAATAGTATGGAAGCGCTACTGAGCAATGCGCTCAAAGCCCGGATATCCGGCGAAACTCAGTCCCTTCAATCAAAAGCTACAGAGCAATTCAATGTTGCACAGGATAGCATCAAACAGGAGCTAAAACTTAAAGCTGAATTGATTCAGGATAGTGTAAAAAAGGAACTACAGCAGCAAGTGAGTGGATCTAAAGATAAGGCCGTGGAAGAGGCTAAGAAATTACTAAAAGGATTCTTGCCCAAAACCAAAACACCGGCAAAGCCTGACACCACTAGAATCAATGAAAACTAAGTCCAAAAAAGTCTCAGACCGAATGGTCTGAGACTTTTTTGGTTTACAATCCATCTCCTTCAAGCATCCACCAGATCGCAAGAAACTCCAAAGGGAGTAGATTCAACTTTATTTAAACTAGTTTTTGAATTGAATTTCATTAACAGAAACCAAGACTTCTTCGGCTTTCGCTTTTGGATTTTTGAAAACAAAGTAAATATCATGTTTACCGCTTACAGGAGATACGGTGGCTGATGATTTTGCAGAATTTTGTCTTCTCCACTCAAATTTTGAAACACCAGCAGCTGGTCTAAAACTACTATTTGGAGCTTCAGTGACTTTGTCAGTCTGGCCAATTAATTTGCCAGTAGGGGAGTCCAATCGGATTTCAACCGAAGCTCCTTTAGCTAGATCACGGTCACTAATTCCTAGATAGAGCATGATTTCTTTGATGCCTGTCATATCGATTTCTTTGAACCCAATGTGGGATTGATCTCCCACCATAAAGAAATTGACGCTAGGTTTTGTCACTAATTGAACGCCTTTCCTTATTTCAGCTAGCTGAGGGTCTAGGTATGGATTTCTCAAAGCCACAAAATCTTCACCGGATAAAGAGGTGACATTTCCCGATCCTTTATCTGAATAATAAGCTCTGAGTAAATATCCTCCCTGACCATCTTCTCCTTCTGGTACCTCAGGGTAAATTTTTCCCTCCAATGAAAGTGATGATACGGTGGACTGATCCTCATTTAAGCTAAAAATATACTTCACCATACGCTTTGCGTCAGCTTCAGAAAGCTGTGGGTGGGCACTCATAGCATATTCTCCCCAAACACCGCTTCCTCCATTAATTATCTTCTTTACCAACATGTTGACATTTGCAGGAGTATTTGGATACTTTTTGGCAACTGCAGCATAGCTTGGACCAACTGAAGTCGAATCAAATTGATGACAAGATGTACAACGACTTGATTCGATGAGGTTACGTCCAATATTTAGAACAGCATTTGTTTCAGCTCCACTATGTTTTGATGCCAGCTCGATTGGATCAAAGCCAGCTGGAACATAATCAAAAGTAATGGCTACTTCCTCTTTCTTGATGGAGCCATTGGCCGTACTACCATCCTCTTTATCAGTCACTATTACTTTATAATCAAATGACTTCTCTCCAAAATAGAAGGTCTTATTTTTCCCTTTGAAATCAATACTTACCGCAGGCTGATCATTTCCAGCCACTAAGTCAAGGCTTGCCGAATTAGATATCCCCTTAGTATCCGTAACAGTCAGTGTTACTTTATAAGCGCCAGCTGCCTTAAAAATATAAGACACATCTGCTCCCTTTAGATTTATTGCAGTTCCATTATCAGAAGTAATCTCCCAACTGTAGGTAAGTTTCCCCTTATCATAATTATCATCATCATTGGTTCCCTCTGAGGTGAGGTTTACAGTAAATGGAACGGCACCAGCTAATTTATCAGCCCTTACATTCACATTTGGTCTTCTATTTCCTCTATTATATTCGATTTTCACTATTCTAGAATCGCGATTTCTTTTGAACCAACCTTCGCCATATTCAAGAATATACAGCGCTCCATCTGGACCAAAATCCATGTCAATTGCGGAACTAAATGTCTCCTCTGGAAGGAATCTCTCCATAGATTTATAATCTCCATTATCATCCATGCTCACAGACATAATCCAGCCTCGCATAAAATCTACGATTAACCATTTTCCCTCGTAGTAGGCTGGAAAAACATAGGGAGCTTCTTTATCAAAATCTTTCCTTCTGAACACCGGACCTCCAGTGGCACTTCTTGAAGAGCTTTCCAACAATGGAAAGTCTTCCGAAACATCATAAGGATACCAGATAAAAGCAGGTACCACAGGAGTAGGCAACTCTCTTATACCCGTGTTATTTACAGATTCATTCACTGGATTATTCACATCAAATGGCTCGCCATATGTGCCCGTAGAAAAGTCATGTCTCTTGTACGCCTGATTATCTCCAATGAAATATGGCCATCCAAAAAAGCCAGGTCCTTTGGCCTGATTAAATTCATCATACCCCTTAGATCCCCCAATCGAATCAGCATCAGAGTCAGGCCCTATTTCTCCCCAATACATATATCCCGTTTCACTATCCAGGCTAACCTTCCAAGGGTTTCTATGACCCATAGTATAAATTTCAGGTCTGGTCCTTTCAGTACCCTCTGGGAATAAATTCCCTTTTGGAATCGTGTAAGTTCCATCGTCTTCAGGATGGATTCTTAGAATTTTACCTCTCAAATCATTGGTATTCCCGGCAGTTCTTTGATCATCGGCCTTTTCAAATCCTGGTCGTTCATCCAAGCTGGAAGTTCCTGATCTCGGGTTTATCGTGTTATTTCCAATAGTTAGGTAAAGATTTCCTTCTTGATCGAAAACCATTTTACCTCCAGTATGATTAACACCCCTTTGTATTGGAACAACCAAAAGAATTTTTTTCGATGCCTCATCTATGGTACTCCCATTTAGATCATATCTCGCCAACACATGTTGGGGCTCTTCAGGGTCTGCAAAATAAATATACACCCATGGGGTTTTTTCAAAATCTGGATCAACGACCACTCCCATTATTCCTTCTTCAGATTCGATTACGAGTCCTTCTTTATTGGTGTATTTGGTAGAAACCGGAATCGTAGCAGCTAGCCAAATTTTTCTGGTTTTTTGATCCAAAATCTTCACAGCACCTTTTCTTTCCACAAAAAGAATTCGATTATCTGGAAGAAATGTCATTGCCATTGGCTCATCAATTCCTTCTATCAAGACCACTTTTGTGAACCCCTCAGGTTTTTGACAAGCACTTGCAGCTACTACTAAGAAAATGAAGGATAAAATCCTCCATATTTTACTCTCAAAATTATTCATAAAAAAAATTGTGTGTTATTTATTAAAAATAAAGTTCTTACAAATTGTTGAATTTTCAAGGGCTAATCGCATTAACGAAGTAAATATCTTGTGATGATTTTGATAGAGTGCATACATTTGTTTAATAGAGACTTAATTAAGCTTTGCAATATTCAAATTTTTCATGTGCCCAATCTTATCCACAATGATGACTCCGCTTTCATTTTGATCAAACTCAAAGCGAATCTCAAGAAGTGAAGTAAATCTGAATTTTGGATTCAGGACACGGATTTTCTCCAGATCAAAAAAGAAGGTTTGAAAGATATTTTCTGAATGATCATTCTCATCCAAAAAGTCGATTTTCATTACCCTAGACTTGATCTGCCTCTGGAGATGAGAAAATTCAGAAAGCAGAAAAGTTAACTTTTCCCCAGTCGAATCTGAAAGTATAATTGTGAAATCTAAAGGTGCTTGAGGTTTCTTAATTTCGTCTCCGTCCTCTTCCTTTTCGTCAAGCTCATTGTTTAGCACTTCGCTTGAATTAGTAGCATTATTCTGATCCTCATCATCCTCAGAATTTTCATTCTTCCATTTCCCCTCAGATTTTGGATTTGAGCTTTCTGTTGATTCTGCCAAAGAAAAGATCAAAACTGAAGTAGAGTCCGGTCTGAAACTCATCGAATCAAGAGTAATCGAGTAGCTCGCCAAAGCAGAATCAGGAATAGAAGGCTTCGCTTCATCTTTCCAAAGTGTATCAATTCCTTCATTCAATTTCTCGTAATTCCATCCGAGGTAAACTGCCCGACTTCCCTTTTTCCCATACTCCATTTCAATTTCACCTTCTCTCCAGACACTCAAATTCTCCCCATCAGCTACACCTCCTGTGGAAGTGCTCGTCAACTCAAAATCTTCCTCAAAGTCGGCCCAAATCCTAGTGTTTGAATCTTCAAATTGACTTAAATAGATCGACTCTGGAAGCCAATCTTTTCCTTTTCTGGCATCGGTAAATAACGGTAAATACTCAGCTCGATTATTCAAACTTACCTCCAAAAAGGCTCCGATAAATACTTTTGCTACTTCCTCTTGTTCAGCAACTGGCATTAATTGTTCTCGGTTGAGAATGCCTTTGAAAGTCACCCCATAATCATTGTCACCCCAAGAAGTGTTGAATTGCCCATGATTAGCTCCAGAGATGTAGACTGCCGATTTGAAATGGTAGGCGCTATCAGTGAATTTGATTCGCTCATATTGCATTGCTCCAGCAAAAGAAGTCACATCGGCATCCTGAGCTCCATGAAAAGTCAAGTAATTCACGTTTTCAAATTTCGTCCCTGAACCTCCTGGCTTGTACTGCCCGTCTACAGGAGCTATAGCCACAATGCCTTTGATGTTGAAATGGTACCCCAGTTTGATAGATGCGTCATCCGGATAATATTCCAAGTCATTGAGCATCGCTGCATGACCTACCGCTTCCCCACCACGAGAATGCCCCATCAAAGCAATTTTATCCATATCGGCTTTGCCAAAAAGTGGATGGGATTCATCTTTATTCCATTCATCCCAAACTCTTAAATGCTCAAGCAAAATCCAACCACGGGCATCATTCTCTTTTTCCAATCGACCAAAAAGATCCGTCCAAGATGCATTGATGAAATTCTCATCGACGGAGGCTAAAATCATCCCTCGGGAAGCTAAAAACTCACCTAAGTAATCATAACCTGGATCCGAAAAGTCTTGCATCAAGTGATTGCCATGTACGACCAAAACCAAAGGAAAAGGGCCTTTGCCCTCTGGCATCCATACTCGTGCATTGAGCGGCAATTCCTTTGCTCCAAATCCCCAATACTTCTCCCTCCACCAGCCTCCAAGCTTTTTCCAATTGTCCAGAAAAGCTCGCCCATCCACAGACTCGGTTTGGTAGGTAGCGCCTTCGGCAAATTCTTCTCTTCGAATGTCTTTTCCAGAGCCATAGGTAAAGGTGGTAAACTGAAAGTTTCCATCCGCCGCTGGAGAGGCTGCTTCTATTGATGAAACCCTATCTTCGGTGAGTTTGGCAGCGTTAATCTGTTCATCGATTTCTAATCCACGGATACTTCCAAAATAGATCAAACAGCTTATTCCCGCAAGACCCAAGAAGGAGCCTAAACTAGCCACCACTTTTTTTGGAGTGGTTAGCTTCTTGAAATGCCCTTTCCAAAACATGGCAATCCCAGCACCAAAAAGAGAGAAAACTACGATTAGAAAAACCGTAAAGCGCTCATCATTTAACCGAATTAATGAAAGTAAAATAGCACAAGCAATCAACGCCAACTTATAACTCCGAGGGATTTCAAAAATCAACTTGATCAGCTTCGCCGAAAGGAAAGCAATGAGCGAAACGGCAAGTAGGATAAGTAGCGCAAAAACCAGAATCCAAGAATCTTTGCCATTGATGCTCATTCCTACCACTTCGATCACAAACATGATCAAGGTTAGAACCAACAATCCAATGACTGCTCCTTTAATGGCAAAAGCACCTGGCTTGATCAGGTTCAGTTTTCCTTTAATCCAGGTTCCTATTTTATTAAAAAATTTCTTCATCATTTTTTGGATTTTATCTATTGAGTGGGCTTCACAGTGATTTTACCATAAACAGCATCCCGGAAGTTTTTATGAAGTCCGATTCCATCATATGGGAATAATTGGACGAAAAGTACTGCGACCAATTCATTTTTAGGGTCAACCCAGAAAAGCGTACTGGCTGCTCCATCCCAGAAAAATTCACCAACAATACCATTCATTTCTTCCACAGTAGCTGGCGGATCAGTCCGGACAGCAAAGTCAATCCCAAATCCGACTCTTCCTTTACTTGGAAGCCAAGATCTAACAGTAACTGAATCTGGAAGGTGATTCGTTGCCATTAACTCGATTGTCTCTGGTTTTAAAATCTGAGTTCCATTGATTTCTCCCTTTCTGACAAGCATTCTAGCAAAGGTCATGTAATCATCCAAGGTGGAAGTCAGCCCAAAACCGCCGGGTGTAAGTGGCCATTTTTTCAAATTAAAAGCATGTGCAGAAGAGTCTGGCATTTGTGTCAATTCACCTTCCGCAGTTCGCTGATAGGCAGCAGAAAACCGATTTAAATCTTCGGATGGAACTACATAGCGGGTATTATTCATTTTCAAGGGACCCAAAACATGGTCTTGAACATATTCCCCATAAGGAATTCCTGAAATTCGCTCAACCAAAAAAGCCTGGACGTCTACTGATTGCCCGTATTCCCATTGCGTGCCAGGCTGAAACCACAATGGCGTACTTCCAATCTTTTCAGCCATTTGCGTTAATGTATTTTCAAAACTTCGAGCATCTTTTTTAGCCATTAGCTCACTCAATCCTGGAATATCATTTCGGTTCGGAAATCCTGCTGTATGTCGGGTGATATCGCGAATTGTCACCGGGCGATCGGCATCCACCAGAATCATTTCTCCTTTTTCATCCACCCCTTGATAGACTTTCATATTGGCAAACTCCGGTGCGTATTTCTCCAAGGGATCGTCCAACTGAAATTTTCCTTCTTCCCAAAGTGTCATCAATGCGGTGCCTGTGATCGGCTTAGTCATCGAATAGATCTGCACTATGGTATTACGATCCATCGGGATTTGTTTCTCTTGATTGGCAAAGCCAAACGCATTGAAATAAACTTCCTGATCTTTTTCGAAAATAAGCGCAGAAATTCCAGCAACATTTCCTGTGTTGACATAGCTCTGAAGCGTAGAATCTAGTCTGGCGATGGCACTTTCATTGACTATAAAAGCCACTTTTTCTTCCGGCTGTTGACAGGAAGTGACGAACACTACTAACCCAAGGGCGATTGCCGGAAGGATTTTCAATGACTTATTCATAGGGTATTAATGATTTTGTAAATCTTTCCTTGATTCTTGCTCATGATATAAACTTGCTTTTCAGCGTCAATTCCAAACTTCAAATCCACTCGCCCTCCGACAAGCTCCTCCATGGTCATTTCTTTTCCTTCGAAAATGACTTTCAGACTTTTCACTGCTGGACTTGGTTTTTCATTTAAGTCAGCGAAAAACAACCTGCCTGTCGGAATATCTCCAAAAAGAAAATTGCCTTTCAATTTCCCTGCTGGAAGAAAATAACCACCGATCACAGCCACTGTCTCATCATGTTCCAGCTGAATTAGTGGATAAGTGACTCCTTTCTCGGCATCATCCTTTGGTAAAGGATAAAGACTTCGGAAACTTCCAAAAGGATTGATCATAAATCTTCCTTCTCGAATAGGCCAACCATAAAATTTCCCGGGCTCAATCATATTAATTTCTTCAATGCTATGCTGACCGATATCAGTAGCAAATAGATTTCCATTTTCATCCCAAAAGATTCGGTTTGGATTTCGGAATCCAAAGGCCAATACTTCGCCAGCTTTTCCTAGAACACCTGCGAAAGGATTGATTTTAGGTATTCCGTATTTCCCATTTTTTCCATCTTTTCCAGTTGGATCGATTCGCAAAATGCTACTATAAATTCCCGCGCCTCCATGGTTAGAAATATGGGCAAATCGTTTTTCAGCTGTTCCGCCATCTCCATATCCGATATAGAGCAATCCAAAATCAGGATCGCCTTTCTTCGAATTTGGATTGAAGGTCAGCTCTTGCATTCCATGGGCTTGGGAGGAATTATCAATTCGAAGGACTTCTCGATTGGTTCCTTTGAAGATTTTAGCATTTGGAGAATCTGCTTTCCATTCCGTCAAGACCCATTGCATGAAGACCGCTAAACTATCGGTATAGCCAAAATCCGGTGGTTGGGTTCCTCCCGGCTCGGTATGGGCAGTATAGAAAAGTCCATTCTTCTCGAATTCTGGATGAAAGGCAAAACTCCCTACTCCAGTACCCCATCCTGGCTTGCTGACCATATCCGATTTGTGCTGCAATAAGTCTAAATAGAGTTGTGGTTTTTGGTCCACCAATTCATAAATCCCAATGCGCTGATCATTAATCATCAAGCGGTTTGTGCCAGGGATTGGCTCCATTTTAGTCATTTTGGCTAAAGCTGGCGAAGTGTCAGATGCCGGTAACTGGGCATAAAACTCCAATTCAAAACGTATCCCTGATTCTTGAATTTTTTCTGGAATAAGGTTAGAAGTCGTATCTCCCAATATTTCAATTGGAAGCGACTCGAAGGTATGCAGGTAACTGAGGATGGAATTAAGATCTGAATCCGAAAAGTTAGGATTAGCTGGCATTTCAGTCTTATAAATAGCCAATAGCTTCAAAGCTCTTTCATCTTTGGCAAGAAAAAACTCTGAAGGATTTTTGATAAATCTTTTGATCCAATCTGTTTCTACTTGTCGAGTCAAGCCACTTAGATTTGGCCCGATTGCATTCTCATTGAAATTATGACAGGTGGAACAATTCTGTTCGAAAAGCATTCTTCCAGCTAATATCTGCTCAGAGGAGGTGGAAATCTCTTCACCGAATAATTTTTCTTCTGGAGAAGAACACGCTGCGAAAATGAGAAACAGTAGCGGAGTGTAAGCAAAACGAAAATTCATACGAAAGAAGATAAGCGCATAGGATTAGCTGATAATATCCGAATTCTTCTTGGATTTGGGAAACCAACAGAATAAATCAGGCTTCCTTTCAGGCTTTCCTCAAAAAGAATTCGATATCATTTTGACAGTTGACTTGAAACTAATGTACTTAATTATTTGATTTGTGTTAAAATAGGAATGAATGTGTCCCTATAACGCTAGACCCCTTGAGTAAAGAAGATTTAGTCGACTTTCCCAGCTTCTCCATAGATCGTTATCGACTTTTAGTGGAGCGTGCTCATGATATTATTTATGAGACTGATTTAACTGGCCATTTTACTTTTGGAAATATTCGTGCCCAGGAGATCCTTGGATATTCTAGATCTAAACTACTAGAAATGAAATATACCGAATTGGTACATCCAGATCATCTGGATCGGGTTCGCAGTTTCTACAGAGATCAATTTGAGAAAAAAACAAAAATCACTTATTTGGAATTTCCTGTAGCCTCAGCAGATGGAAAAACAATCTGGCTTGGGCAAAATGTTCAATTACTTTTCGTTGGGAAAGAGGTAAAAGGGGCAATGGCTGTGGCTAGAGTAATCACTGAAAAATACCTAGCCACCGATATGTTGATTCAATCCGAAGAAAAATATCGAGGAATCATCCAAAATCTCCAATTCGGTCTGATCGAAGTGGATAAAGATGAACGCATTACCTATATCAATGATGCGATGTGTGAGATATCTGGCTATGCTCGTGAGGAATTGATGGGAAAAATAGCTTCAGAAGTCCTCACCAATGAGGAGATGCGAGCTGAAATAAAAAAACAAAATAAACTTCGCGAGAAAAACCAATCCAGTGTATATGAAGCTCAAATTCTTACCAAATCAGGTAAGGCTATTTATGCCTTAATTTCAGGAGCTCCAACATTTGACTCCAAGGGCACACAAATTGGCTCCATAGGCATTCATTTAGATATTTCGGATCGAAAAGCCAAAGAAATAGAGCTTTTCGAAAGCCAACAATTTCTCTACTTAATCAATCAATTTGTAATCAAACTGCTTGAAGAAGACACAGTAAATGGAATTGCCTCAGAAGTGGTTTCGCATGTAGTGAACACATTCGGGTTTGACAACGCAGAGATTTATATTCTGAATTTGGACAAAAATATCCTTGAGCTTAAAGCAAGTCTAAATACCCAGCACGAGGTGAGTGAAGGAGGAGAAAGTTGGAAGTTTGGGGAAGGAATTATCGGATCTGTGGCAAAGTCAGGGTCCGTGGAAATTATTTCGAATACCGCTTTGGATCCGCGCTATATCGTTCAAAAAATGCCCTATGGATCAGAGTTAGCCGTTCCAATCAAAGCCGAAAACCAAGTGATTGGTATAATCAACTGTGAGCATAAAGAAATCTACTTTTTCAACTCGAGGCATGTAGAAACACTTCAAATTATAGCAAACCTTTCTGCATCTCGAATTAAAAATGCAAAAACTAAGCGGCGACAAGAAATTGCTGAAAACGAGTTACGAGAAAGCGAGAAAAAGCTGAGGACAGTAATTGAATCCGCACTGGACGCTATAATCACTATCGATGAGGGCGGAAAGATTCAAGAATGGAATCCAAGAGCAGAAGAAATTTTCGGATGGAAAAGTAACGAAGTCATAGGAAAGTATCTCACCGAAAATATCATTCCTTCTCACCATCATCAGTCACATGAAAACGGAATGAAGAAGTTCAATTCTATTGGAGTTGGGCCTGCCCTAAACCAACGGTTAGAACTTACCGCCAAGCGAAAAACTAAGGAAGAATTTCCAATTGAACTTACCATCATCCCCATAGTCCAAGGAGGTATTCACTCTTTTACTGCATTTATTAGAGATATCACCTTGGCAAAATCAACTCGAGACGAAATGGAAAAGTCACTGGCAAAGGAGCGGGACCTAAATGAGTTGAAATCTAGATTTGTCTCCATGACATCCCATGAATTTCGAACCCCATTGACGACCATTAAACAAAATGTAGATCTAATCAACTTCCAACTTGAAATGGAGAATCCAAATTCGATAGAAGTTTATGGAAAATATTTCAAACGGATCGATTCCGAAATAGGACGAGTCACTAACCTGATGCATGATATTCTTTTACTTGGAAAAATTGAAGCCGGAAAGGTGGAAATTTCCAAGCGTCAGACAGACCTTGTTCAACTTGCAGAATTGGCTATCCAAAAAATATGTCAAGGCAGATTAGACGCACGAATGGTGAAATTGGAATTAGCTGGAGTCCCCAGATCTATCTCTATTGACCCTCTTTTGATAGAGCACGTACTCACTAATGTCCTTTCTAATTCTTTAAAATATTCACCGGATACCAAAGATCCGATCTTAATAATCTCCTTTAATAAACTTTCTGAGGTAATCATTACCTGTAAAGACTTCGGCATAGGGATTCCAAAAAAGGATCAACAAGGACTTTTCTCTTCTTTTTATCGGGCTACCAATGTTAAAAATATTCAAGGAACTGGTCTTGGGCTATCTATTATGAAAGAGTTTGTACTAATGCATCAAGGGACAATCTCAGTGAAAAGCGACACCAATAAAGGGTCAAAATTTATAATTACGCTTCCTTCGGCTTAGTTAATTAGGCATAATTGCAAATTAATTTGTTCTTTTAGCTATGGAAATGAGCCAACTGAAAGTTGTGATTGTCGAAGATGATTTAATGATCTCTGAGAGCTTAAAAGATATCCTTAGAATCTTAAATCACAAAGTTGTCGGTGTCGCGGATAATGCTGACGAAGCCATCGAGCTTTGCAACAAAGACCTTCCTGACTTGGCTTTACTTGATATCCAGATCAGCGGAGATATTGATGGGGTAGATCTTGCAGAGATCATACGAGACCAATTCGACATCCCTTTTATTTTTACCACGGCCTATGCGGACAATGAAACCGTGCTCCGAGCCCGAGACAAAGGCCCTTTTGGCTATTTGGTAAAACCCTATGGTATAAAAGAAGTCAATGCAGCAATCCAAATAGCAAAAGCTTCATTCGACCGACTAAAAACTGCTGAAAAAGCTGCTATTAACCTATCCAAAATAGTAGACAATAGCATTTTTCTAAAAGTAGACTCCAAACTTATCAAAGTGAAAATAGAGGACATTCTTTATGTGGAAGCTAAAGGAGATTACGCCTTGTTTAAAACCAAGTCTAAGGGTTACATCGTCCAAACTTCGATGAAGCATGTGGAAAAAAAACTTAGTCCTTTTTGGTTTCAAAAAATCCACCGATCATTCATCATCAACCTTTCCAAAATAATCGATATTGAAGAATCCAACTTACTGATTGAAGACAAGGTTATCCCCATTTCTAGAGCTAATAGAGAGTCTTTATTTAAGAGACTTAACCTCCTTTGATAAAAATTGTCCCATTACATTTTTCAAAACTTAAATCAAGACAAAATTTCCAACGATCTTCAGTTTGAAAAAAATCCAAGAATTCCTTCAAAAATAAAAAATGGTCTAAAGAAAACACAACTCATTCGTTTTTTACAAACGACCTACGTTAATTTAACACTACTCAATTATAATAATTTTTTCTGTTCTTCAACTGGCTCTTAATTAATTGACTTAATGTTTATTGACAAAATAGGTATTCTTAAGTTATTAATGTCCCATTTCTCTTTGGACTCATTAGTTTCAAAACACTTTTTACAAAATCAAATGATGCAAGAGAAAAATTTGAGTATTTATTAACCGCTGTTAGTTCCTCTATACAATATTCAGGCAGTTCAGTTAACTCATCTTCGTATTCAATTTCTAATACAGACATGTCCTTTAAATAAATATCAATGTCAACACTATTTTCATTAAATAGCGTATATTAATTTAACTTTTGAACTAGCGTACAATTCATCCAAGTCTGTTAAAGGAATACTATATTCATACTCTGTTCTTATTTGTGCATAATGAAACGTCTTTAATGTCAGGTATGCATACCTATCAACGACTACTCTTAATCTTATCTTCAAGGAGTAAATCGGCTCTCCTTATTTCAATTTTACTTGTGACAGTAGGCATCACCTTAAAACAAATTTCCTTTTCTATCCTGTCAAACAAAAGATCAGGTTCTGAAAGTATTCCAACTAATACGTGATATTTCTTATTTACTAGAAATTGATATTGGTGCCTGAAATATGAAAGCATTCTCAAGAATAAAATGTACTAAAAAAGGATTAGGATTCATCAGAATCAAGTTTTCTCGAGAGGGGTACCACGTAAAAAGAGGCTCTAGGCAGGATATTTAAATATTGTAAAAAAACATATTCCTGAAAAATCCGATTCCCGAATTTACTACTTTTCGAAAAATGTCTTTCCTTCTTCTCCGATCCAGTCACATTCCAAAATCTAATAAATCCAATTGGCCTGATGAGGTGATCAATCAATTCATCTGAAACTAGCCTCTCCGCTTCATTAATTGGCAAGGGCCTATCTCCAATCAATGATATATCACCTTTTAAAATATTGAATAGTTGTGGTAGCTCATGAACATTCATATTTTGTATCCAACGTCCTACACGAGTAAGGCGAGAGTCATTTGTTAAATTATTGATTACTTGTGGGTTTAAATCTTTCTTCATTGATTCGTATTTAGATTCATCAACGAACCCGGTGTCTTTAATCCTAATTTTATCAGAATTTAGGGAGAGTATTAACTCTCTGCTTAATGGCTTTATAACTTCAGAAACAACTATCCTCTTTTGATTTGCATTAATATGATTGTGCTGGTTTTTCAAAAGATAATCTTCTGTATACATAGTTCTGAATTTGTAGAATTTAAAGATGTGATAATTCATTCCCACTCGATAAGAATAACAAAAAACTGGTCCTTTGGATTCTAGCATTATAAGAATCACCAACAACAACAACAATGGAAAAAGAAGAATCAAAATGATTAAAGATGCAAATGAATCAATGATCTTATTCAACCAAGAATTAGTAGTATTTGTATTCATCTTATAGAGGTGTCCTCTTAATATCATATCATATTTGAGATATACATTTTATCTGCTTTTACCATTCTGATGATTAGATTATTGAAGATGGTGTCTTTGTTCTGGGAGCGAT
>Ga0136655_1000111_pt1 | contig 34452 bp, 22 predicted proteins | sample CPBDNA_2_FD_94863 | JGI IMG/M metagenome (GOLD analysis project Ga0136655, IMG submission 94863) | Freshwater to marine salinity gradient microbial communities from Chesapeake Bay, USA - CPBay_Spr_15_0.8_DNA (version 2) | ecosystem: Environmental > Aquatic > Marine > Coastal | place: USA... | reverse complement strand
TTATAATCAATCAGGTTGATCTTTTCTGTCATTCCAGGAAACAACTTTACGTAACCGGCAAAAATCTCTTGAATTTCTGGCCAACTCGGATTTTCATTGATCTTATAATTCGACCAAACTAGGCAAGAAATCATAGCACTTTGGTTGGTGCTTACAGGCACTGATCCTTCTGAATCATATAGATTTAGAAAATATAACTGGCCGTCCAATTGGGGAGTTCGGTAGCCCGGATCCTTTAAAACGACTATAGTGACTGTTGCAAAACCATTCGCATCAGATGCAGAGACTGAAGCTTCAATTGCTCCAAATGCTTGAGGAGTATTTCCCGGATTTGTAGGAGGGACCGTAGCTCCAGGAGTATTTCCCTGAACACTTACAATATCAACACTCAATTGCTTGCCAACCAATGGCTTTGAAAACTTACTTACATAAACTCTGGTAGTGGCAATGTTTCCTGGTTTTCCTGTAAGTCGAACAGGTCTTACTTCCACTTCAATATTTGTTTGTGTGATATCTTCTTTAAAAATCTCGGCTGGGCCTATGTCAGTCCTAGACATTTCTAGACTCAGGGTGGATGAGCCTAGAATATTAATCTGATCAGCTGTAATAGGAATCTGTGCTATTTGGGAATAGCTATTAAAGAAGAATTCTGTATAATCCACCTCACCAATTAAAATAGGAGCACCACTAGCTGGTTTGATCCATGCTGTTAAATCCCCAAGCTGGACAGGTGGGCCACCGGCTGTTTGTCTACAGATTCCATTTGCCAAGTCAATAATGAGGAGTTTTCTTTCCTGATCCACGGTAAATGGACAAGTATTAAACATAGGCCAATTCCAAGGATCACTTTTATCTTGGGTTCTTCCAGATAGCATCCTTACTCCAGGACTATATAGCGGCTCATTCGCATAAACAGGACCTAAAGAACCTGTAATTCTGCCTGTTTGATATTTTTTATCCTCAGGCACATTTCTATAACCATCGACTACAAACCGAATGGAGAGCAAATAATTTCCATTTTCTTCCAAAGTTCTACTTTTCAACTCTGCTAAAACCGGGGAAACAGCATCACTTGGCCAAGTAGCTGCTGGAACCCTAATCACGGATTGATAAACTCCAGAAGCATTCATATCACCGCCAAAGCTATCCATTTGATAATCGGCATCTTCCCAACTTCTTGTCGCCAAAACAGAGACCCACCATAACTGATTAAGCACCGCTGGATCAATCAAACCCGTCAGGCTTATACCTTCAGAAATGGGAATACTCACTTCCATACCATAGATAGTAGGTACACCTTGCTGGTAAACATCAATATCTGCGATTTTTGCAGCCGAAGGTTTATCTGTGGTGATAAATGGAAGTCCTACAATAGGGTCTTGAGACTCCCCATCTTTTCCAATAGTGGAAACTATATTACAATCCTGAAGCTGAAATCTGTGGAGACCATTGGGGTTTTGCCAAGGTGAAGGAACAGTATTATTGACTTCGTAATGGGTTGGATCATTATTTACTGTGGAGGGATCCGTAAAAAACCTACCTCCAAAATTGATCCTTGGGTAAGATAAATAACTCATGTGTCAAGCTGTTAAAATTGAAAAAACTAATTAAAATAATCTCAAAACCTGAAAAAATCAAATGCTAGAAAAGCTTTTTTGAAATTCTCGGTTGGATAGTCCTACCTAAAAGGTGATGAGGCATTCTACCTGATCCCACCTTAATCAAAATTCTTATTCTCTGCTTCTTTTGGAAATATGATAGATCATAAATACAAACAAAAAGGAGCTTAACCGCTCCTTTTGAATTCACTATTTTTCATATACAAAATACATATCTACCAATCCTTTATTTTTGACCTCCATCTCACCTCTAGGAATACAATTGAATTGATCCTCAATCAACGATTTGGTCTTTCAGCTGATATTGATTTTCCCCGGCTCACTAGAGCTTTCCATTCGGGAAGCAATATTTACAGTATCTCCCCAGATGTTATAGGCAAACTTTTTAAGGCCTACTATGCCTGCAATAACTGGCCCCGTATGAATCCCGATCCGCATATCGAAAGGAGGCTTTCCATGTTTAAGATTTTCTTCTTTTTGAGAGAGTATATATTTATTCACCTCAAATGCTGCTTTGATCATATTTTTTGGATCGAAAGTCACCTTTTTATTAATCCCCCCAGCACACATGTAGCTGTCTCCTACTGTTTTGATTTTCTCCACACCGTACTTTTCTATAATTCTGTCAAACTCAGAATAATATTGATTCAGCATAGAGACAAGTTCATCTGCTGATAAATCCTCGCAGATTTTCGAAAAATTCACAATGTCAGTAAACATCACGGTGACTTGATCAAAGCTTTTGGCTTTGGAGCTCCCTTGGTTTTTGAGTTCCTGAGCGACATCCGGAGGAAGGATATTTAGAAGTAGCTCCTCAGACTTCTTCATTTCCTGATTGAGCTGCTTGGTTCGCAATTGGATTTTTTCTTCCATATTTTCATATAGAAGTGCATTTTCGAGAGAAATCGCCATTTGGCCTGAGAGAATATTGATCAGGTCAAGCCGCTCTTTGATGAATACTCCTTCAGTTAGATTATTTTCCAAGTACATGATTCCCACACATTCAGTCTGCTTTAGCAGCGGAACGCAGAGGATAGATTTAGGCTTATTTTTTTGAATATAGGTATCCAAGCGGAACTTGTTATCTGAAGAAGCATTATCCAGAATGACACTTTCCTTAGTATCGATGACTTCTTGGACCACGTTTTTGGCCAATCCATCATAATCTCTCAAGAGGAGATCTTTGAATAGTAAAGGTTCTTTATTTTCTGTGCAAGCTTCGGATTGTACCAAAAATCCCTTTTCGCTTTTAACCAAGAAGACCATGCGTTGCGCACCTGCATTTTCGATAATAATCCGCATCATGACATCCAAGAGGTCTTTTAAACGAATCTCCTTACTGATTGCTTCGGATGACTTTATCACTGAAGCTAAATCTAAATCCTGCTCTGAAAATGAATTTACCTGAGTCGGGGCACTGCCATTTTTCATTCTAAGCCGAATATCTTTCTCTGAAAATTTATATTCGGTACGTTTTCCTGAAAGCTGCTGCGCAATTCCACTTGCTCCTAAATAATCATAGAGGTACTCAGCATCATTCAAATGAATCAGTGCGATACGCTTCATCCCCAGCTGCAGATTCAATTTGAAAAGACGCAGATTGGCCAAAGCTTGAATTTGAAGGTAATCATATTGATTAGCTGCCTCAATCGCTAAGTAATAATGAGCTTGAGCTAAATCCAGTCGATTTCGTAGCCATTCTAATTCGGCTTTTAAGACTTGATATTTATGTTCAAAATTAGAGGCATATCGAGCGCTATAGTTTTTGAATTTTTTGATGATTTTCTTAAGCTTTCTGGTCATCTGTAAACCTTCTAATTGTCCGGCTGTCTTGATTTTCGTAGCCAGGATCATTCCTTCCCAAAAGAAATGCTCTGCGGTATGAAGCATTCCGGGAGAGTCATTAAGGTATTTTTCTGAGATTTTTAAGGTCTCAAATGCAGCGTCATTTTCTCCCCAGAGATACAATGCGGACATTTTATTAATAAAATAAAAATGGGCAAAGTGACGGGAGTTGAATTTTTCCAGCTTAGAGATATACCCTTTTTCTTCAAAAATCTCATCTGAAAAATCAATCGAAGAATTCGTTTTGCCTTTTAGGTTTTTTATTACTTGTCGGACTCCTAGGAGGGTTAAAATAGCATCCTCATTTCGGACCCGGTAAAGAAAATCCAAAAACGAGTTCAAGGTCAAATCAATCTGATCAAAACGGACGCCACGCATGAAAAGACTTTGGATAGTTCCGCTGCAGGCACAGCTTGCGTGGAAGTGATCTCCTACCTCCAAGCCGATTTCATAGGCTAGTTGCCATTGCTTTTCCATTTCAATCGCTGGCTTTTCCCATGGAATCGCGAAATACCCTGTTACGAAATGAATCTCCGGTGCAGCACTTCTGTTTTTATATTTTTCTTGGAGTGCCAAAGTCAGCTGACCAAGTTTATATCCAGTCTTAGTCTGGTGAAGAATTCCGCTGTGAAAAACGGGTCCAAATCCCAAGAAGCCTATAAATCCAGTATCCGAATTACCGTGTTTGAGCGATAAATTAACCATAATCGCACAGATTTCTACACAAAGCTCAGGCTTGATCTGAAAGGCAGACTGGCCAGCCGCTGCCATGACCATGATTGCCATTTTGAGCTTTTCGTCCTCCATTTCTGGCAAGTCGATAAGTTGCTCGATTGATTTATTACGAGTTCTGGATTTATATTTTACATATTCAAGAAACAGCACCAAGGGCGAAAATTTAGGCGGAACACTTACTCCAAGCTCTTTGCCGATTTGAATACATACCTGATATGCGTCCTTAAATCGTCTAACATTATTATAGAATTGAATTCTTCTGATCGCTACTCTTGCCTTCTCTAGTACATCTTGAGAATACATGATAGCCAAATCAAAATATTGGTCTACAGACTCATTGTTCCCTACTAAGTATTCGGCCTCCGCACGCTGCAGATTCAAATCGCAAAGTAGCGCTGGCTCTGTTTCCAATTTTTTCTCCTCCACCAGATTCATTGCAAAGGTCACGTAACTCAAAGAGGAATCGTAAGCATTGGAATTCTTCGATCTGATACTCGCATTGAGATTGTATTTGACTAATGCCAAAAGTAAATCTCGGTCCTGAATCAACGTAATCGCAAAGTTAAGGTGGTCTACCACGGCATAGACTAGATCGGAATATTCGATATTTTGATTTTTTGCAAGGATACTTTTGGCAATATTCATTCTGACCAGCCTCTTCTCTCCCTCTTGAAGCATTCCTAGTGCAGCTTGCTGAATTTTGTCATGCTGAAAAGTGTAATTATTCTCACCTTCCCGTTCTTTTGTGCTCAGGTTTTCGATGATACAGAGCTTTTCGGCAAGCTTCAGTTGCATATCCAGTGTCTCTTCATCTGTCTTCACCAGCTCTGCAAGCGTCTTCAAGGAAAAAGTATTTCCGATACAGGAAGCGTATTTGAGATTAGTTTGTACTTGATCAGGCAATCTAAAAAAGAGTTCTGTCATCAGCTCTACCACATTATCACTGATTTTCAGTCGATAGGCCTTTTCTAAGCTATAGGTCCATTCCTGAGTATTGGACGAGAGGTAGATGGAGCCACTTTCAAATAGTGTGATTAGGCATTGCCTAATGAAAAATGGATTACCGAGAGTCTTCCTGAATACAATCTGAGCCAGATCTTTACTTTTTTCCCTGGGTATCATCAGCGAATCTGCCACCCACTGCTCGACAGAATCCTGCGTCAATGGTTTGAGGGAAATCAATTTTGTATTCAGATTGACTGCCTTCAATCGGTCCAGCATCATGATTAATGGGTGCGAGGCACTCACTTCATTTTCCCGATAGGCTCCGACGATTAGTATATTCTTGAGGCTGGGATCATCCAGGGTATTTTCAAGCCATCTTCTAGAAGTAGAATCAAGCCATTGTAAATCATCCAGAAAAATGCAAAGTGGGTGATCCTTTCGGCCAAATGCACGAATGAAACTATTGAATACCTGATCAAATCGATTGCCCGCTTCTGCAGCTGGTAATTGCGCCAATTCCGGTTGCGGTCCTATCAACTGCTCGAGTTCAGGAATCATTTCAATCAGAATCTGACCTGAATTGCCCAGCGCTTTCAATGCGATATTTTTCCAATATTCCTGCTGCTCCTCACTCTTGATCAAAACTTGATTGATGAGATCGGAAAGTGCCAGAAGCACCGAGCTCAAAGGAGGATTCTTTTTGTATTGCTCAAATTTTCCGGAAATAAATAGCCCTCCCTCAAGTTCAACATGCTTTTCAAATTCTCGGACTAGACTCGATTTACCAACTCCTGAATAGCCTGTCACAAGTAGTAGCTCGGGCACACCTGTCTTACTACTTAAAAATGCCTCATGCATTCTTGCAAGTTCATTTTCCCGACCATAAAGCTTTGCGGAGATTTGAAACTGATCCGAATGATCTTTTTGTCCTAATTGAATTTCCTTTAGGTGACTGTCCTTTTCAAACTGATTGATGCACAGTTCCAAATCATAAATCAACCCTATCGCACTCTGGTAGCGATCTTCAGCATTCTTTTGCAAAAGCTTCAAAATAATCTCTCCCAAAACCGGAAACTCCGTCTCTCGGTAATTGCCTGGATTTTCTGGTTTGATGGCCAAATGGGCATGTATCAACTCTACAGGATCTGCTACAATAAATGGTGGCCGGCCCGTAAAGATTTCATAAAAAACAGATCCCAGCGAATAAAGGTCAGAGCGATGATCAATGGGTCTATTCATCCGTCCAGTTTGCTCAGGAGAGATATAGGTCAGACCCACCTCAATCGCTTCAGTGACATTAGAGTAGTTCAAATCTCGTCCCCGCTCTATTGCAAAGTCAAACCCCCAGATGGTCACCTTCTTGGTATCCGGGTTGATAAAAATGCTGGAGGGGTTGATGTTTTTATGAATAATCTGCTTGGAATGCAGGTATTGAATCGCTTTGGCGATCTCGATTGCCATCGTCAAAAATTCTGGAATCGGAATTAATCCATTGAATAAGTATTCCTTCAACGTCATCCCTGTCACTTTTTCATTGACCAAAACAGGCAGATTCTCAATATTCTCCAACCCTATAGGATGGATAATGCTCGGATGAGAAAGTTTACTTAGGATCGAGTACTCCTGTTTGAGTTGGTTCAGATCTCGGAAAGTCGGATACTGAGAGCGAAACGCCTGAATCGTGACAGGCTTATCATCCTCAATCTGATTTGCGTTGTAAACTATATACCTAGAATTCTCAATTAATTTATCGAAAATCGCATACTTTATTCCTGACATTCAAAAAATCCTTTTGTTGGAAATTGTATCATTTAATTTTTTCTCCCTAATATCTTTGGAAACTGAAAATTTAATCATTCTAAATCACAAAACCATTGGGAAAGGATTGAGCACTTCTTTTTTTCTCTTAAAAAAACTGTTTCAGCAATTTTTTTCCGCTTTCAGGGCTTTGAAATTTAATTCAACAATTTGAAAGATAACTTTTCTCCCTTTTGCCCTGTTCATTTTGTAAATTGCCAGCTATGAATTTGAGTACCCCATCCTCCAAAATCGACATCGATTCCCTCGATCCCAGAAAATACATCATCATTAAAAATGCTCGAGTGAATAACCTCAAAAGCCTGAGCGTAGCCATTCCCAGAAATAAGTTTATAGTCGTGACCGGACTTTCAGGTTCGGGCAAGTCTTCCCTCGCATTTGATACACTTTTTGCCGAAGGCCAACGCATGTACGTGGAGAGTCTCAGCTCCTATGCGCGACAATTTCTTGGAAGGATGGAGAAACCGGATGTGGAATATATTAAAGGTGTAACTCCTGCCATAGCGATCCAACAAAAAGTTAATAACAAAAATCCAAGATCTACTGTCGGTACGACCACTGAGATCTACGATTATCTGAAGCTTCTTTTTTCCCGAGTGGGAAAGACTATTTCGCCCGTTTCCGGCAAAGACGTAAAGCATCACACAGTCACCGATATCGTTAATTACATCCAGAACTTTGACGAAGGCACCAAAGTGATGATTTCTTGCCCATTGCAAATAGAGCGCGGGCGTAAAATCGAGCAGGAATTGGAATTGCTTTTGCAAAAGGGATATACCAGAATCCTGATCGATGGGGAAGTCTACTTTGTCGAGGACCTGCTAGGAGAAAAGAAAGTACCCAAAGGAAAATATGAGATTCTGATCGATCGAGCGAGTGTACAAAAAGACGATGAAGACAATCAATTCAGAATTGCAGATTCTGTACAGACTGCGCTTTTTGAAGGACATGGTGATGTCAAAATCACTGTACCGGAACTAGAGGTTAAAAGTTTTTCGGATCGATTTGAATTGGATGGGATGGTCTTCGAACTTCCTACCGTCAATTTCTTTTCTTTCAACAATCCTTTCGGGGCTTGCAAAACCTGTGAAGGCTTTGGAAATGTGCTCGGGATTGATCCCGATTTAGTGATTCCAGATAAAGATCTTTCCGTATATGAAGGTGCGCTAGCTCCTTGGCGCGGAGAATCATCCAGGTCTTGGCTAGATCCGCTGCTAAAGAAAGGAATCGAGTTTGACTTTCCGATTCATCGAGCCTATAATGAGCTCAGCGAAAAGGAGCAAGGATTGCTCTGGACTGGTAATAAATATTTCAAAGGCCTGAATGCTTTTTTTGAAGATCTGGAAACTAAAACCTACAAGATTCAGTATAGGGTGATGCTCTCCCGATTCAGAGGTCGAACGACATGCCCAGATTGTCGGGGAACTCGTTTGCGAAAGGATGCTTCCTTTGTGAAAGTTGCGGAAAAATCCATTCAGGATATTGTGCTGATGCCAATTGATGAGGCTTTACCATTTTTTGAAAAGATTGAACTCGCTCCACACCAAGCCAAAATTGCCAATCGACTGCTCAAAGAAATCGTCAGCCGATTGGAATTTATGGATCAGGTGGGTTTGGGTTATCTGACTTTGAATCGTCTGACTTCCTCGCTCTCAGGTGGGGAATTTCAACGGATCAAAATCGCAACTTCCTTAGGTTCTGCATTGGTAGGTTCGATGTATATCTTGGACGAACCAAGCATTGGACTTCATCCAAGAGACACTGACAGACTAGTTGGAGTATTGAAATCACTTCGCGATATGGGAAATACCGTGATTGTGGTGGAACATGAGGAAAAGGTCATGAAAGCAGCGGATCAGATTATTGACATCGGTCCAGATGCTGGAGTGAATGGAGGCGAATTACTTTTCCAAGGGACCATCGAAGAATTGATGACTTCCGCTCAAACCTACACTGCAAAATACCTTCGGGGCGAAGAGCAGATTTTCAAAAAAGATGGCAATCGCAAGTGGAAAGATGCACTCATAGTCAAAGGTGCTCGGGAAAATAACCTGAAAAACCTGACAGTTAAATTTCCGCTGAATGTCCTAACCACCGTGACCGGAGTATCTGGTTCCGGAAAATCAACTTTAATCAAAAAGGTCCTTTATCCTGCCCTTGGTAAAATGCTGGGAACTGTCATTGACGAAAGCGGCAAATACGATCGAATCGAGGGCGACTACAAGCAGATCACCCAGGTGGAATTTGTGGATCAAAATCCCATCGGAAAATCCTCCCGATCAAATCCGGTGACTTATGTCAAGGCCTACGACGCCATTCGAGCACTATTTTCTGAGCAGCCAGTATCGAAGCAGCGGGGTTACAAACCAGCTTTTTTCTCCTTCAATGTCGATGGTGGTCGCTGCGAAAACTGTTCAGGTGAAGGGATCACAACGGTGGAGATGCAGTTTATGGCAGATATTCACCTGACCTGCGAATCCTGTAAAGGCAAAAGATTTAAGAATGAGATTCTTGATGTAAAGTACAAGGATAAAGACATTTCCGAAGTCCTCCATATGACCATCGATGAAGCTTTGGTGTATTTCCAGGGCAAAACCCAAATCATCAACAAACTCCAACCGCTTCAGGAAGTAGGCTTGGGCTATATAGGCATGGGTCAAAGTTCAAGTACCCTATCTGGTGGGGAAGCTCAGCGAGTTAAGCTTGCCTCTTTCTTGGGTAAAGGCGGCACTAAATCTGGAGATCATATCCTTTTTATCTTCGATGAGCCAACGACTGGCCTCCACTTTCATGATATCAAAAAACTACTTCATTCCATCAATGCCTTGATTGATCAGGGACACTCGGTCATTATCATCGAGCACAATACCGAGGTGATCAAGTCTTCCGATTGGGTGATTGATTTGGGACCAGAAGGAGGAAATAGAGGTGGACATCTGACTTTTTCCGGAACTCCCGAGGACTTGGCAAAAGAATCGGAAAACTTTACAGGGAAGTATTTGAGGGAGAGTTTTGTGTGAATAAATATTCCTTTGTTACTTTAGGTCCCATTGAAATTTCAATGCGAAATAATTTCGGAATCTTAGCTCAGCTGGTTTAGAGCGCTGCTTTGACAGAGCAGAGGTCAGGGGTTCGAATCCCTTAGGTTCCACATTCATTCCTCTACCCTGAAAATCGAAAGTGTGATTTACGATTTTCAGGGTAAATCAAATAAGATCTATTGCTAAATTTATAGGTCTTGTTGACCCCAAAAAGACGAATTACGGAAGCTCTCCCCACATGGTAAAGTCCTTCGGTTAATTCAGTTTCTGTTTCATACGCTTCCAAAAAATCAAAGCCTTTAAAATCCTTCTTTTGACTTCAGGAAAATGCGATCGCATCAAAATAATTGGCTGGATAATCTGCTTTTTCCAAGTCTTCAACTCGATAGTTAATCGCAACTCTATTCATCAAAGCAAGCTTTTTTGCTTTCTTTTTACCTTCGACACTGATATCAAAAGCAAAAACATCCCAACCTAACAGTGCAGCAAATCCAGCATTTCTTGCTTCCCCTTCCACAGGAAATAAAATCCGTCCAGGAGTCAGATCAAAAAGTTTAGATTTTAAATACTCATTAGGCTCTTTGCCCAAAGCAAAGTCTGGTTGACTGTATCGCTAACCCTAAAAATTCAAATCGAAATTTCATCAAATAAAAATGGAGAGTCCATTGACTCTCCATTGATCACAAATTTATTAAACACATTGGTTGACATTACTCCATGTGCCGCCGTTGATGACATTTTGAAAACCATTCTGTTCTAAAATACTTTTCGCCTGTCCACTTCGATTGCCACTTCTGCAGAATACGACAATGTTTTTCTTGCCTTTGAATTTTGCCAACTGGCTTCCGATTTTATCCAGAGGAATATTCACTGCCCCTTTGACACTTCCCGAAGCAAATTCTCCGGCAGATCTTACGTCCACCAAAAATGCTCCTTCATTGATAGCTTCGGTGAGCTTTGAATTATCTGTTCCACCGAAAATTGCTGAGAAAAAGCCCATATCTATTCTTATTTAGTAGTTACAATATTATTTCCGTTCTCTTTCCATTCTTTCATTCCACCGGAATAATTCTTGACCTGATTAAATCCATTTTTCCTCAACAAAGAATAAGCAATTGCAGCGCGATCCCCACTTTGACAGTGGATCACTACTTGTTTGTCTTTACTGATCTTATCCAAATTATCTTCAATCGTTCCTACGAAAACATGATCAGCTCCTTTCACATGGCCAGCATTAAATTCTGTAGTATTTCTTACGTCAACTACCTGTACCTCCTCTTTTTCTGCCAAGACCTTAAACTCTTCAAGATCAATTACATCAGCTGTTTGCAAGTCCAAGCCCAAATCAGAGATATCCTCAACAAATCCGTAAATATTGTCCAGGCCAATTCTCATCAATTTCCGGGTTAAATCCTCCATCTGGCTTTTATCTGCCACAAGGATAAATTGCTCCTGATAGTTTAGGATCCAACCTGCCCAAGTCGAAAAGGAATTATTACCTTGAATGTTGATGCTTCCTGGCAAAAACCCTTTAGCAAAATCCACTTTGTCTCTGGTGTCTATGACCTTCAATCCATCCTTATAGGCGGTTAGGAATTGCTCTTTTGTCAATTTAGCGTGCTTAGGTACTTCCACAAGCAAAGGTCTATCTACCTTGTTCAGGCGCTTCATTGTTGCGAAATACTTGGGTGGTTCTGGTTGGCCATCCAAAAGATAATCCACAAAAGCCTTTTCGTCAGTTGCAAACTGAAATGCCCAGTTTCGGATTTTTTCATATCCTATGGTAGAGCTAGGTACAGAGCCCAAAGCTTTTCCACAGGCTGAACCTGCACCATGCCCAGGCCACACCTGTACATAGTCAGGAAGCTTAGCGAATCGTTGAACAGAATCAAACATTTGCTTGGCGCCTTTTTCTTGCGTTCCCACAATTCCAGCTGCTTTTTCCAATAAATCAGGTCTGCCAACGTCTCCTACAAAGACAAAGTCTCCTGTAAATACCATCACAGGTTGATCAGTAGCTGGATGATCTGTCAACAAGAAACTAATACTCTCTGGCGTATGTCCAGGAGTATAGAGTACTTCCAAGGTCAAGTTCCCTATGTTGATTTTATCCCCGTGCTGCAGTCCTTCATGTTTAAATTCATACTGCCATTCTGCAGGACCTTCATTGGACAGATACATTTTGGCACCAGTCACTGCTGCCAATTCTCTAGAACCGCTCAGAAAGTCTGCGTGAATATGGGTTTCCGTAATATGAGTGATTTTCATATTGTTCCGCTTAGCGATATCCAAATAAACATCTATATCTCGCTGAGCATCAATTACAATCGCCTCACCTTTAGCTTGGCAACCAATGAAATAACTTGCTTGCGCAAGACTTTTATCATATACGTGTTGAAAATACATTTTTATCTTTCGTTTTAAATTATGCTTCAAAATACGGGATAAATTTGTCCCTACACAGGGACTTTTGTCACATTTGGAAGAAGTGACTCCGTTTTTTTAAAAATCAAGAGGAGGGGAATCAAAAGCTTTTTTTTAATCGGTGTGAATGCTAAAGACAAATCCTTTTAAATTCAAGTCCTCAATCTTTACCCCCTCCTATGAAAAAACATTTCCTACTGACTTTAATTATTTTTACAATAACAATTTGCTCCTGGGCTCAAATTCAGACTCCAGAGCAGTTTCTCGGGTACAAACCCGGTGATCGATTTACTCCACACCATCGAATGGTTGATTATTTCGAACATGTAGCTGCGAATAATCCGAATGTTAAACTCATCCAGTATGGTGAGACCAACGAAAAGCGCCCGCTGATTATGGCAATTTTTTCCAGCACGGAAAACATGGCGATCTTGGAAGAAATTCGTACAGACAACCTCAAGCGAGCTGGTTTGATGGAAGGAAATCCTATTCACGCAATACCCGTCAATTGGATGTCATTTAATGTCCATGGAAATGAATCAGTTGGAATGGAAGCGGCGATTTCAGCTTTTTATACACTCGCCAATCCTGCAAATGCCAAATCTCAAGAATGGTTAAAAAACCAGGTGGTCATCATTGATCCGGCAATCAACCCAGACGGCAGAGATCGCTATTCGAATTGGTACAATCAAAAAATGAACACTACACTTCAACCGGATCTTCAATCCATGGAGCATAGCGAGCCTTGGCCGGGAGGTCGTGCCAACCATTATTTATTCGACCTGAATCGGGATTGGGCTTGGCAAGTACAAGTGGAATCTCAGGCAAGATTGAAAATGTATCAGCAATGGATGCCACAGCTTCATCTCGACTTTCACGAGCAGGGCATCAACAATCCATTTTATATGGCTCCGGCGGCAGAGCCTTTGCATGAGCAGCTAAGCCCTTTTCAGCATGAGTTTCAAGATATTTTTGGAAGAAATACTGCAAAGTATTTTGATGAGATGGGTAGATTCTATTTCACCAAAGAGCGATTTGATCTGCTATACCCATCCTATGGAGATTCTTACCCAATGTTCAATGGTGCAATCGGTATGACGATCGAGCAAGGTGGCGGAGGCCAAGCCGGCCGAGGCGGTTTCAATTCAGTTGGCGATACGGTGACCTTGAGCTATCGAATAGAAGGACATTACACGGCGGCCATGTCGGCAACGGAAGTGACTAGTCAAAATGCAGAACGCCTTCTTTCGGAGTTTACTAAGTTTTACAAAGACAACTCCACCAACCCGAAAGGCAAATACAAAAGTTTTGTGATTAAAGGGGAAAGTAATCCTGCTCAAGTAGCCAAGTTGCTTGAACTGTTGGATAAAAATGGAATCCGCTATGGCAAAGCTGGTGCAAAATCAGGTTTAAAAGGCTATGAATATGAAACTGGAAAATCTACAACTTTTACTACTTCTGCAGAAGATATAGTGATCTCTGCCTATCAGCCAAAGTCTGTTTTGGCCCAGGTATTTTTCGAGCCAAAACCGCAACTCAACGATAGCATTACTTACGATATCACGAGCTGGGCAATGCCTTATGCTTACAATGTGGAAGCCTATGCATTGGAAACCCGATTGGATCCGGCTGGAGCTTATGAAAAACCAGCTTTCACAGTAAATATTGCGGGCAAAACTCCAGTGGCCTATGTCGCTGGCTGGCATGGAACTCGGGATGCAGCTTTTCTATCGGCACTGTTGAATCAGGGAATCCGTGTGAAATATCCGGAATTTCCTTTTAAAACAGACGGCAAAAGCTTTCCGGCAGGAACCCTGCTGATCACTAAAGGTGGAAATGAATACGTGGCCAACTTTGATCAAAAAGTAGTGGAAACTGCCAACAAATTTGGTATCCAACTCGAAACAACCATGACTGGCTACGTGGAAGAAGGAAAGGACTTCGGTTCTCCGAATATCCGTGTGATCCAAGCTCCAAAAGTTGCCTTAGTAGGCGGACAGGGAACGAACTCCCTTGGATTCGGTGAACTTTGGCACTTTTTCGAAAAGGAGCTCAACTATCCACTAAGCACTTTGGAACTAGAAGATATGGCTCGTTATGATCTCAACAAATACGATGTGATCATCCTACCATCAACCCGTGGAGGAGGCCTAAACAAAGCTGCTCAGGACAAGGTAATGGACTGGGTAAAAGCAGGTGGGAAGCTGATAGCAATAGACGGTGCGTTGAATTTCTTTGCAAACAAAGAAGGATTTAAGTTAAAGAATTTTGATACAGACGAGGAGAAGAAAGCAGCAGAAAAAGCAGCAGACACGCTTGCAAAAGCTGAGCGATTGGCTCCTTACACAGAAGGTGAGCGATTGGCGATCTCAGGAGGAGCTGCTGGCGCAATCTACCAAGTAGCAATGGATGAAACGCACCCACTTGGCTATGGTACGGGCGGCATATTCTATACTTTGAAGAATAACTCCAGCAAATATGCTTACCTGACGGATGGCGTGAATGCAGGCAAAATCTTATCGAACGATTCCTATCGAACAGGCTATATCGGCTACAAAATCAAATCTTCCATGGGAGGATCTTTGGCAATAGGGGCTGAAAATCTTGGTCGTGGCGAGATAGTTTATTTTGTGGATAACCCGATTTTCCGTGGCTTCTGGGAATCTGGAAAATTAGTGTTGAGCAATGCCATCTTTATGGTAGGACAGTAAGTAGAGGTGAGATTTTAGATATATGAGGTAAGATTTACCGGCTGCTGAAAAGCGGCCGGTTTTTTTGTGCCCGGATTACTCAAGTCTATTTTGTCAATTGGAAACAATATTCCTCCATTTAAATAATGTTTTGGTGAAAAATGGATTCAAAATCATTTTGGCTAAAGGAGATTCCTTATATTTTCTTAGCAATCAATCCTTTATCAAAAACCCAAAACCATGAAGAACAATAGAAGAGACTTTTTCAAAAAGATCGGTGTCGGTACTGCCGGAATCGGTTTAGCATCTACCATTCCTTTTACCTCCTGCGCAAGTGCCTCCACAGAAGAAGCAAAAACTGATGAGCAATTTCTCCAAATCGGAGATGATATTGCTATCGCAGAAACAAGCCAAGGGAAAGTCAGAGGATACATTATAAATGGGGTTTACACGTATTTGGGTATTCCTTATGGCGCAGACACTTCCGGGAAAAATCGCTTTATGCCTCCACAAAAACCCGAACCTTGGACGGAGGTAAAACCTACTATTTGGTGGGGAAATACGGCTCCCCAAATCATGGACAACCGCTATGCGAATGTTGATTATTCATTTGCTGACCATTGGAATTACGATGATCTCAGTGAAGATTGTCTTCGCCTGAATGTTTGGACGCCAGCAACTGCAGATGGAAAAAAACGTCCTGTTATGCTTTGGCTGCATGGAGGTGGATTCACCAATGGAAATGCTGTCGAGCAAGATGGGTATCATGGAGAAAATTTCGCTAAAAAAGGAGATGTAGTCTTCGTTTCAATCAATCATCGCTTAGGTCCTTTAGGGTTCACGGACTTATCGGGAGTAGGCGGAGAAAAGTATACCGATTCCGGCAACGTCAGCCAATTGGATATCATCGCTGCCTTGGAATGGGTACGAGATAACATCTCCAATTTTGGAGGTGACTCAGGCAATATCACCATTATGGGTCAATCTGGAGGTGGCGCAAAAGTCACCTGTACCATGGCTATGCCTGCTTCAGCCGGTTTGGTGCATAAGGGAGTGGCGCTGAGCGGATCTATGCTGATCGCAAATGAACAAAGCTACAGTCAAAAATTAGGACAATATGTGATGGAAACTGCGGGCTTAACGCCAGCTACACTGGACCAACTTCAGGATTTGAGTTGGAGAGCCTATATAGATGTGGCCAATGAAGCCTTGGCACGTATGAGAAAGGAAAATCCTCAACCGGGTTTCCGTGGTGGATTTGGACCGGTGGCAGATGGAGTGCATGTTCCAAAAGGAGAGTTTTTTACAGAAACCGCAAGTCATGCAGCAACTATGCCTCTGATGATTTGTACGACATTTCATGAGTGGAACCCTACTCGTACTTCCCCTGAACTTGAAAAAATCGATATTCCAGGTGTGGTGGAGAAAATCAAAGAGCGTTTTGGAGATCAATCTGAAGCCATTGTTGCTGCGTACCAAAAAGACTTCCCGAGTGCATCCCCATCAGATATTTGGGCGATGGTATTATCGAACAGACAAAATGCAGTCAAAGCCGCAAATGCCAAATCCACCCAATCCGCTCCGGTTTACTTAGCTTGGTTTGGATGGGAACCCAATCTTTACTCTGGTCGAATGAAAGCTTTTCACTGCATTGATATTTGCTTTTGGTATGCGAATACCGATCGAATGTACACTCATACCGGAGGAGGTAGCCGACCTCGGACTTTGTCGAATGAAATGTCCACTTCCTTAATCTCCTTTATGAAAACCGGAGATCCAAATGGTAGCAAACTTCCATCATGGCCAAAGTATTCTGCTGAAAATGGAGAGACAATGATCTTGAATGATCAGAGTGACGTCAAAAACAAACCAGACGGAACTGGCCTAGCCAGTTTGCCTGCATAATAACTTAGAAAAAGGGACTCAATTGAGTCCCTTTTCCTTTTTATCTCAAATAAAGAGGATAGGTGATTTTTTTTAAAAAAGGAAAGACTTAGTTTAACTTCCATGAAACGATACCCCTCCTATATAGTCATTCTGTTATCCTTCCTTTTTTCCTGTGATTCTTCAGCGATTCCTCAAGAAATCATCCTGGAAAAACTAATGGAAAGCACCCAAAGCTGGAATGGAGACACTTTGCCTGCTTACCCAACAGGCCAACCCAAGATTACTATCATCAAAGTAACCATTCCACCGAACGTTAAATTGGAACTTCACGAGCATTTGGTCATCAATGCCGGAGTATTGATCACAGGGGAATTGACTGTTGTCGATGAACATGGAAATAAACTTGAATTAAAAGCAGGTGACCCAATTATCGAGCTAGTCAATACTTTCCATTATGGAATAAATGAAGGATCCGAAACTGCTGAAATCATCGTCGTATATGCAGGCGATGTAGCAACTCCGATTACTGTAATCAAAAAATGAAAACTTACCTGATCGTCCTATTTTCGATTATTACCATTTCCCTATCTGCTCAAAGTAAAGAAAGCTACCAAGTAATTAACCTGCTAGGGGCAACAATTTATTCCGAACCAAAATTTGAGGCGCAAATTGTTGGAAGAATTGATTTAGGCAAAGTCGTTTATTTAGAAAACGTCTTTGACGAGAAGTCGAAAAAGCGAATATCACCTGAATTGGAGGTGGAAGGAAACTGGATTGAAATTATGCTTGATTTTAGTTATGGCTACATTTTCAGCTCAGACTTATCCACAAAACCTACTGAATTAATCATTGAGCACAATGATATGCCAACAGTAAACATCTTTGGAAAAGAACTTGATAAAAAAGAATATCCCGAGCAAACAGTTATTGATGGAGAATCTTATCCCATGAGAAAGATTATTACAGCTTATGAATTTGCTTTAATCAATGAAACATTATTCGACGGCTGCCACGATACCGAATACCTACTAGAAGGCTTTACCTTCTCAGAAGCTTATCATCAATTAATCAACCTGCACTCCAGAAAAAACAATAACCGAATCGAATTTCCAGCGATTATTAGTCGGGAAGGAAATGTTTGGAATTTTTCAGAACTCGACGCGATCCAAGAATTGCAATTGCATGACTTAGGAGATGGTAAATTCAAGATTACTTTATATTCCTGCACCTAAGAAATCCTACTACTTTTTTATATTTTGTGTGTGATTTCACCCCAATCATTCCATGTCTGAATTTGATTACATCATTGTTGGTGCCGGTTCGGCAGGTTGTGTCCTAGCAAACCGTCTTTCAGAGGATCCTTCAAACAAAGTTTTACTTTTAGAAGCTGGTGCACCTGACAAAAAACTAGAGATCAAAATCCCTGGAGCTTACACCAAGCTGCATAGATCTGAAGTAGATTGGGGCTTTTGGTCGGAGCCTCAAGATCAATTGGACGGCAGAAAACTCTTTCTTCCGAGAGGTAAAACACTCGGCGGCAGCTCCTCCACCAATGCAATGGCTTATGTTCGTGGCAATAGAGCTGATTACGATAGGTGGGCCGCTTTGGGAAATAAAGGTTGGGACTACGAATCAGTTTTGCCTTATTTCAAAAAATCCGAATCCAACGAAGATATCCACAATGATTATCATGGAAATTCCGGCCCCTTAAATGTCACCTTTGCGAAGGGTTTTAAAACCCCTTTCGCAGATGCATTTGTAGAAGCTTGCGCGGAAAATGGAATTCCAAAAAATCCAGATTACAATGGGGCGGAGCAAGCTGGCACAAGTCTGATGCAGTTTACCATCAAAAATGGCAAGAGACATAGCACTGCTGGTGCTTTTCTCAAACCCATCTTCACGAGAAGTAATCTTACCGTCAAAACTCAAACTCTGGTAAGTCGCGTCCTGCTGAAAAATGATCAGGCGATCGGTGTAGAAGTGATCAATAGAAAAAATGGAGTTGAACAGATATTTGTAAACAAAGAAGTAATTCTTTCTGCCGGAGCATTCCAATCACCACAGATTCTGATGCTTTCCGGAATTGGAGATCCGGAAGAATTAAAATCTTTTGGAATAGAATCTAAGGTGAATCTCCCTGGAGTAGGTAAAAACCTTCAGGATCATTTATTCTTTAATTGCTCGGCTTTAAGTAAAAAGCAGGAAGGCTTCAATCATCATACCACCGCCTTAAATCAGTTCAAAGGGCTTATTCAGCTTTTTCTAACCCAAAAAGGAGCCTTGACCTGTAGCCCTTTAGAAGCTGTTGCCTTCTACAATTCACGTGGAGAATCTGGGGTAGATTTTCAATTTCACTTTGCCCCAATTCAAATTGGAGCTGATTACAAAACAGATTTCCATGACATATCCACATTCCCCATCATCGATGGGTTTTCAATTCTGCCTAGCCTGATCAAGCCAAAAAGTCGAGGCTATGTGGCGTTGAAATCTGCTGATCCAAGAACAGCTCCTTTAATTCAACCTAATTTCCTCACAGAGAAGGCGGATTGGGACACCTTGATTCGTGGCACTAGAAAAGCTCTCGAATTACTGAATTCGGATGCTTTTACTCCATACCGAAAAGCGATAATCACTCCTCCCGATCAATCAGATGAAGGAATCATCGCCCATATCAAAAAATCTGTGGAGACCATTTATCATCCTGTGGGTACTTGCAAAATGGGCAATGATGAAATGGCTGTGGTGAATGAAAAACTTCAAGTCCATGGAATTCGAAATTTACGAATTGCAGACGCCTCTATCATGCCGACGATTGTTTCAGGAAATACGAATGCAGCTTGTATCATGATTGGGGAGAAAGCTGCAGATCTCATCTTGGAATAAACCTCGAACAGTTCTTTCAATGAAAACAATGTGGATAACTTGGAAATTCTTAGAATAGTATAGCACTTATTACACGTGATTTGAGGCTTCAATTAACCATAGGTCACATATAATCAATTGTTTGTTGAAAATTTGTTTATTGAGAAAATCGAGTTGCCATTTCTGTAACCCTCACCTATTCATTAACCCAAAATGAGAAAACCCTTCGTATTATCCTTCAGCTTATTTCTTTTTTTCAACTTATCCACATTTGCACAGCTATCCCAGCAAAGCAGGGATTCCATCGCAAAGCTCAGTCAGGCCGATCACCGCTTGATGATGGAGAAACTTGGTTTAGTCTCACTAAGGCCAGGTCCTTCCGGCAATCCTGCCGCCCCAAATGCAGCTAACTCAGATGAATCCAAAGCCACCCCTTATAGCAGCTTACCCGACCCGTTGGCTTTTGACGATGGAAGTCCTGTGAAGAATGAGAAAGATTGGGGAAAAAGAAGGGAAGAGCTAAAAGCCCATTTTGCAAGAGAAATCTATGGTAGAATGCCTGAAAATATTCCAAATGTCACTTGGGAGATTATCGAAGAAAAAGACAGTCTTTTCGGAGATGTAAAAGCACGATTCAAGAAATTGATCGGGCATGTGGATAACTCTTCCTATCCAGACCTCGAAGTAAACTTAGAATTGCTGATGGCTACTCCCTTGGAAGCAAAAAGTGCCGTTCCCTTGATCATGCAATTCAGTTGGATTTGGCCAGTGGGCATGAACCTTCCAAAATCTGAAGGTCCAACCTGGCAAGAACAAATCTTGAATGAAGGCTGGGGGTTTGCGATGATCATTCCGACAAGTTTCCAAGCAGATAATGGGGCAGGCCTTCGAGCTGGAATAATTGGCCTAGTCAATAGGGGCGAGCCTCGGAAACTAGATGACTGGGGGACACTCCGTGCTTGGGGTTGGGGAGCTAGCCGCGCTTTAGATTATTTAGAAACCGATCCTTTGGTAGATGCCAAGAAGGTCGGAATCGAAGGCTTGTCTCGCTATGGAAAAGCTGCCTTGGTAGCGATGGTAGACGAACCTAGATTTGCCATTGGTTTCTTTGCTTCTTCAGGCGCAGGAGGCACAAAGATTTTTCGTAGAATTTATGGAGAGCAGGTGGAAAACCTCGCTTCTACTGGCGAATACCATTGGTTTACTCCAAATTTCATTAAATACGCAGGAGCACTGACTCCCATGGATATGCCAATAGATGCGCACGAGATGCTAGCGCTTTGTGCACCTCGACCGGTCTTTATTTCAAGTGGAGATCCAGAGGTAGAAGGTCATTGGATCGATGCTGTCGGAATGTTCAAGACTTCAGTTGAAGCAAGTCCCGTATATGAGTTGTTGGGAAAGAAAGGAATTTCAACCGAAATATATCCTGGTACTAATGTTGGGCTTTTGGAAGGAGATTTAGTATTCCGCCAACACGATGGTGGACATACTGAAGGCTCAAATTGGAGATATTTTATTGAGTTTGCTAAGCCTTACTTTAACCAGAAAATCGACATTATTCCTTGACAAGGAATTGGTTTAGCTACTTTGACCCATCCTAAATAGCTGCTCAGCAAATTAAAGCTTCTGATTTTTCCCATTATCCTTGATTTCAACCGTTTTCCAAAAAATTCCTACCGCTATTTTTAATTTGGGCTTCTGATTGCCCAATCTATTCTTATAAATTAGCCTCTTTCAATCCCAATTTTATGACCGATTTTAAAAATTACAGTGTCCCTTATCAGGCTGCTGATTCTTATTCCAAACGGGTTGCTTATTTCTCAATGGAATTTGCCGTACATCAACCACTCAAAATCTATTCCGGTGGACTTGGATTTCTTTCAGGGTCTCATTTGCGTAGCGCCTATGAGCTTAACCAAAATCTGATCGGAATCGGAATTCTTTGGAAGTATGGCTATTATGATCAAAGCCGAAATCAAGATCAAACCCTCAAGCCGGAATGGTACGAAAAGACTCACTCCTTCTTAGAGGACACGGGAATCAAATTTGAAATCAAAGTTCATGGCGCCCCGGTCTGGGTTAAGGCCTGGTACCTTGCTCCTGAGACGTTTAATAGTGCTCCTCTTTTCTTGCTCAGTACAGACTTGCCTGAAAACGACTACCTCAGCCAAACGATCACCCATCGTCTTTACGATTCAGATACTGCAGCTAAAGTTGCGCAGTTTATGCTGTTAGGGCTTGCCGGTGCAAAATTGATCGATGAGCTCAACTTCAATCCTGATGTATATCATTTGAATGAAGCGCATGGTGTAAGTGCAGTTTTTCATTTAATGAAAAAATTTGGAAATAAAGAAGAAGTTACCAAGCGAGTAGTTTTCACTACACATACTCCTGAGGAAGCCGGAAATGAAAAACATGACATCTACCTCTGCGAGCGAATGGGGTACTTTAATGGATATTCGCTCCCGGATGTCAAAAAACTAACCGGAATGCGTGGTGACCTTTTTAATCATAGTTTGGCTGCCTTACGATTTGCCAGAAAGGCAAATGGTGTCAGTAAACTCCATGGCGAAGTAAGTCGGGAAATGTGGAAAGACTATGAAAATATCCCTGAAATCACGCATGTAACCAATTCTCAGAATTTCAAGTATTGGGCTGATAAGCAAATTTACCGCCACATGGAAGCCGGGGATGTGGATAAGTTTGAGGATAGAAAGCATTTTTTGAAAAAGAGGGCTTTTGAAATCGTCGCTGATCAAACAGGCAAACTATTCGATCCAAATGTGCTAACCATTGTATGGGCTCGGAGATTTGCGAGTTACAAGCGTCCAGATTTATTGACCAGAGATATGGCACGATTTGATGCTTTGATGAAAAACACCGAACACCCGGTTCAGATCATTTGGGCAGGAAAACCTTATCCTATGGATTATGGTGCAATTTCTGTTTTCAACCAATTGGTTCACCTTTCCAAAAACTATCCAAACATTGCTGTCTGCGTAGGCTACGAATTGACGCTGAGCAAGAGACTTAAGCAAGCCTCAGACGTCTGGTTGAATAATCCAAGAGTACCGCGTGAGGCATCCGGAACATCAGGGATGACGGCTTCTATGAATGGATCGGTCAACTTTTCCACATTTGATGGCTGGATCTGCGAATTTGCCGACCACGGGAAGAACAGCTTTATCGTCCCTGCTGCTGATTATAAAACAATGTCAGTGCCTGATCAAGATGAATTTGATATGAATAATCTCTTTGACGTATTGGAAAAAGAGATCTTACCTACTTATTATGATCAACCAGAGGCTTGGCGAAAAATTGTCCACAAAGGGATGCAAGATGTCCAAGATGAATTTGAAAGTAATCGAATGGCGAAAGAATATTACGAGCGCATGTATAATTCCTAATCCAATCTGCTGAGAAATGAAAGCCCATGTTTGAGATAAAGACATGGGCTTTTTTGTAATTTGTACAAAATTAGACCTAGCCAATGGCGATTTCACACATTAGTAAAAAAAATATTTCCTCTTCCGAAAGCGTGAAATTCGGGGAAATTAGGGAAGGGATTCAATCATTGATAAATTCTGAATTTCCTGGCTTCGAAACTGAAAATGTAATTTCATTAGAGGAATTGAATCTTTACCGAAGAAAATACCTCACCTCTCTAATAATAGAAGAGCGTGGAGAACTCGCCAAAATAGATCAAGATGTGATGGTGGCGATCCAATCCAACTCCATTCTTTCTGAAAATATTCAGGATGAAATCGAAGGAAATTTGAGTTTTGGAGATAAACTAGCTGATCATATTGCCACATTCGGCGGCAGCTGGACTTTTATCATTTTCTTCTTTAGTTTTATTTTAATTTGGATTGGAACAAACATTTTTATCCTGGTTACCCAGCCTTTTGATCCTTTTCCTTTTATTTTATTGAATCTAATTCTTTCCTGTCTTGCCGCCATTCAAGCTCCCATCATTATGATGAGTCAAAATCGCCAAGAGTCGAAAGATCGTCAGCGAAGCGAACACGATTACAAAATCAACTTGAAAGCGGAACTTGAGATCAAGCTTCTTAGCGAAAAAATGGATCATTTACTGGTGCATCAAAACAAGAAACTCCTGGAAATCCAGGAAATCCAAACTGACTACTTAGATGATCTGATCAAAGCAGTGCGGAAGGGAATTAAATAATTTCAAAGTCAATAGCACCTCTATTTTACCATATTCTATTCGCTGTAAAAGCCACTTCATGAATACTAAAAAATCTATTTCCTTAATTCTATTTTTTACATATTTTTCTTTGCACGTTTTAGCTCAAGAAATCATGCCACCGGCGCTCCCTTGGGATGGGAAAAGTCGGGAACTGATTGTGGATAAGTCTGATCCTTGGGCAACCCCCTTTGAAAAATCGGAGGGCTTGGAATCTCCAACCTATTCAGAAACCATGGCTTGGTTAGAAAAACTAGCTAATGAATCTGCCTACCTCACGATTACCAATGCAGGCATCTCCGAACAGGGACGAGTGATCCATTTAGTGATCGCTTCTTTGGACCAAGACTTCTCAGCATCTGAGTTATCCGCATCCAGAAAACCTCTGATTTTGATTCAAGCAGGAATCCATGCTGGAGAGATCGATGGGAAAGATGCAGGAATGATGCTACTTCGGGATATCGCATTGGGAGACAAAAAAGAACTTTTGACCAAAGCAAATATCCTATTTATCCCAATCCTTAATGTGGACGGGCATGAGCGTCGAAGTGAATTTGGTAGAGTAAATCAGCGAGGACCCATGGAAATGGGCTGGCGAACCAATGCCCAAAACCTGAATCTGAATCGTGATTATACCAAATTGGAAACAGTGGGAATTAAAGTCCTCGCGGATATAATAACTAGATATGATCCTGACCTTTATATTGATGTGCACGTAACGGACGGGGCAGATTATCAATATGACATCACCTATGGATATGTTGCTACGGGAGGCTATTCGCCAGCTATTTCATCTTGGTTATCGACAAGCTTTCAGCCAGAAGTAGATCAAGCCTTGAAAAACATGGGGCATATTCCAGGCCCACTTTTGTTTGCCGCGAATGGGGATGACTTTTCTGGAGGAAATATTGCCTTTTCCTTTAGCCCCCGCTTTTCGCATACCTATGGAGATATCCGTCACATGGCTTCGATTTTGATTGAAAATCACTCTTTGAAACCATTCGAACAGCGAGTTTTGGGCACTTACATTTTTCTGGAACAAGCCATAAATTCCCTAGCTGATCATTTTGAAGCTTTACAAGCTGCAATTGAATCTGACTCCAATCAACCAAAAAAATCTATTCCTGTAAAATTCAAATTCAGGGAAACCGTCGCTGACTCCATGCAATTTCTTGGTGTCGCCTCTTCGAAAGTCACCTCTGAAAGAACCGGTGCGGAATACGTCAAATGGGAAGGCCAGCCAATCACGCAAATGGTCCCAAGTCTCTTGATGGATGTACCTGAGTTTTCTGTTTCAGTTCCAAAAGCCTATTGGATTTCAGCAGAATGGGGTAATCTCATTGAAAAGATGAAACAGCATGGGATCGAACTAGAAACTTTGACTGAAGCAAAAGAACTGAAGCTCGAGTTTTCTGTTGTTGATAACTACAAAATGGGCAATCAGCCTTATGAAGGAATGATGCGTGTGCAATCCGCTGATTTGAATCGAAAGTATAAAACCCTGTCTCTTAATCCGGGTTCTGTGCGTATCAAAACGGATCAGCCATTGGGCGAGTTGGTAGTGATTTTAATGGAGCCGGAGTCGGTGGATAGCTTTTTCCAGTGGGGTTATTTCAATACGATCTTCACTCAAACCGAATACATGGAAACCTATATCATGGAACCATTAATCGAGAAGATGCTGAGTGAAGATTTAGATTTGAAAAAACGATTTGAAGAGAAAAAGTCAGCCGAGCCAGATTTTGCAAAATCTCCCAGAGCAATTTACCAGTGGTTTTATGCTCAGACACCTTACTTTGATCAGAATTGGAAAGTGATTCCTGTGGGGAGAGAATGGTAGGAAAAGTAGAAAGCTGAAGTGAGAAATTTGAAAAAATTGAAAACTTAGAAATGAAAATAGAACATCTTGCCCTTTGGGTGAAAGATTTAGAAGAAATGAAAGTTTGGTATTGCAATTCATTTAAGATGACACCTGGAGAAAAGTATGAAAACCCAGTAAAAGGATTTCAATCCTATTTTTTGAGATTCGAGGAGGGTGCTCGGATCGAATTAATGAAGAAATCCGAAATTCAGGAAACCCCCAATCCACGAGGGTCAAACTTTGGCTATGCTCATATTGCCATCAGCGTCGGCTCCAAAGAGAAAGTAGTGCAGATGACTGAAGCTTTTAGACTTCAAGGTATCTCGATCATCGGCGATCCCAGGACCACCGGTGATGGCTATTTTGAGTCCGTGATCGAAGATCCGGAAGGGAATTGGATCGAGATTACAGATTGATATCTAGAGGTGAGGAGATATAATCTTGCCAACTAAAATCTGGTAGTTCCCTCTAACCTACGCGCAATTTTATTTTATCAATCAAGACCAGAGTATGAGCTCTAATGTCTCAAATCCTAAGGTATTTACATAGCTGAGGTAGCGCTATTCATTCTTAAGAATTAAAGTCAAGCTCATTCTTATTTCCCCATAAGAAACTTCCTCATTCAGTTTTTCAAAAATAGGTTTCAGGGTTATTTCTCTTTCCAATTCATTAAAAGCCACTCGTACCTTATCCACAACAGCTTTCGATACAAGTTTCTCCAAATTCACTTCTTTACCCTCAGTATACAATTGCGACAAATGAGAATAAATGGTGGTAGTCTGTAAATCTCGTTTTCTTGCAATTTCTTCGGGACTGAGCCCTTCTTTGTACATGTTAAACGTGTCCAGAATAGTTGGAATCTTTTTTGGTTTTGCCACCGTTTTAAACTTCCGGATGACCTCCATACAGTCGGCTCCATACTGTTCCATTTTGTTCATCCCTACACCAGATATTCCCAAGAACTGATTTTCTGTAACAGGCAAGTCTATCGCCATCTGCTTTAATGATTTGTCACTAAAAATAACGTAAGCCGGTAGATTTTTTTCCTTGGAAATGGAAGATCTCAACTTCTTTAATTCCTCATATAAATCTGTGTTCACTTCCCCTTCCTCAGCCATTTTCATGACTTTTAGCTTTCTACTAGTTTTCTCTTCAGCAGGTATCGGTAGAGTCAACTTTATAGACTGTTCGCTTTTCAGCACTTTCCATCCAACGGGTGAAATCTTCAATGCCGATCCTTCGCTATACATGATCTCAATCAAGCCTTGGTTGGCCAACTGAATGATGTAATCTCGCCAATCAATAAAGCTTACATCCTTGCCTACCCCATAGGTTTTAAGTTGGGAATAACCTCCCGCATGTACCTCGGCATTGTTGGAGCCTCGCAATACGTTGATTAACATCGCAATCCCTTCCTTCTCCTTCATCCTTGCTATGCCGGAAAGCGCTTTCTGAGCCAATAAAGTACCGTCAAAATGTCTGGGTGGGTTGGCACAAACATCACAATTCCCGCAGTCGTTGATCAAATGCTCTCCAAAATAAGAAAGCAGTATTTTTCTTCGACATGATTTTGCCTCAGCAAATTGTAACATCCGGTTCAATTTTTCCTTTTGCATAGCTGAATTTGCCCCTCCATCCGCAAATTGACTGTACAATACAAAATCACCCATGTTGTAATACAACCTTGTCTCAGAAGGCAATCCATCACGACCAGCCCTTCCTATTTCTTGGTAGTATCCCTCTAAATTTTTTGGGAGATTATAATGAATCACCCAGCGTACATTCGATTTGTCAATTCCCATCCCGAAGGCAATGGTAGCCACAATTATTTTTGTTTCGTCGTGGATAAATGCCGTTTGCACGCGCTCCCTTTCTTCGGGATTCATGCCTGCATGATAAAATGCCACCGAATGTCCATCCTCGTTCAAATAATCTGCAACTTCTTCTGTATTCTTTCTGCTAAGGCAATAGATAATTCCACTTTCATTTTTTTTCTTTTTCACAAACAGCGCAATTTCCTTCAGCTTCTTATCCTTCGGGACTTGACCTCTTACCTCAATACTTAGGTTCTCTCGATCAAAAGAGGAAATAAATAATTTGGAGTCCTTCAATCCCAATTGTTGTTCAATATCCGTTCTGGCAGACTTATCTGCAGTGGCAGTCAAGGCCATAAACGGAACTTCGGGCAAGGAATTTCTAAATGCTTTGAGCTGTGTATATTCTGGTCTAAAATCATGTCCCCACATGCTTACACAATGTGCCTCGTCAATGGCCACTAATTTGATGTTTAAATCTCTCAACCAGGTATTGCTCAACGAAATTAGTTTCTCTGGTGATAAATAAAGCAACTGAATTTCACCCCGCTTAGCTCTGCCAATCACTTCGTTTTCAGCTTGCCTAGAAATAGAACTATTAAAGAAATCTGCCTGTATTCCATTGGATTGCAAGGCCTGAACTTGATCTTTCATTAATGAAATAAGTGGCGAGACCACAATCGTAATCCCTTCAAAACACAAGGCTGGAATCTGAAAGCACATTGACTTTCCTCCACCAGTTGGCATCAATACAAAACTGTCTTTGCCCGCTAGCGCACGCTCAATGATTTCTTGTTGCAAAGGCCGAAACTCATCGTAGCCAAATACATTCTTTAAGATTGTTTTTGGATTCTTTTCCATACGCTGCTTTTATTTTTAGTTTTTAAGCCATTCCCTTTATCCATTTGTAGCAAGTAAAATCTCATTTTAAAATTCTTCCAAGGATTTAAGATGTAATGCCACGTTAGTTAGACAACTAGCCGTCAATCTTCCCACTAATTTTCTCTGTAGGTAATTGTACTGTTTTGCAAAAATAGAAAAAAGCCTCCAGATTGGATTTTTCAGTTGGTTCAACCTTGGCTCTAAAGGCCATCTAATGTTCTATCCTTTAATGATAGCCGAGTTCCTGTATTTAGTGATTTTGTGTGGCCTGATTGTCACTAAATCGGAAATATTACCTGCATCAGAATAAAACGCACTAGTCCAATCACTCTGAAAAATAAATTTAAAGAGACGTTGAATTCCTGTTGGAAGATGATCAAAATTATCATCACCCGCGTCACTTCTGCTTACCAAGCAAAGAGAAATCAGGCTAGAAAGTATTAAACTCAATAGTCGCATTAATCTCCGAAAAATAAGGTGGACAACGTGTTTTCACTACCCTCATTTTTCAACAAGGCTAGCCAAGCGGTGTAGAATATCAAAAAAGCTTTCATGCTTAATGAAATCTTCATTCCCTCTTCTCAATTCTATTCTCAAAAACTGAATTCGTTCAGCCCTGAGCTCCCATTGAACCAATCTTCAAATAAAATCATATACCCAATTCTTCACTTCAGTCGCGTTATCCTACACTTCAGTCAGATTTAATTCTTTGAGGCGGTCTTATGCTGCACATTTGATTCAAATACGGATCGAAATGAAAACCAAGCTGCTTCTACTGACCTACTTTTTCCTTTTACAATCCTTTGCTTTTGGATAAACGGAGGTGAGTGGGAAAGTAGTGGACGAAAAAGGGATAGCACTTCCTGGGGTAAACGTTTTTATAAAAGGAGGATACGAGGGTGCTACCTCCAAAATAGATGGCAGCTACCGTTTTGAAACTGAGTCAAAAGGATACCAGATTTTAGTATTCCAGTTTATGGGTTTCAAATCCAGTCATCTCAGCATCGAGTGCAAAGCCGGACTCTTAGAAATCGAGGCCATTGTCCTGACTGAAGAAATCACCGAAATGAATGCAGTGACCATCTCTGCTGGCGCTATGGAAGCATCTGATGAAAGTAAATCAGTAATCCTCCGGCCATTAGATATCGTGACCACACCTAGCGCCATGGGCGATATCATGGGTGCCTTTCAAACCCTTCCCGGCACAAGTACTGTTGGAAATGACGGCCGGCTTTTCGTAAGAGGCGGAGATGCCAGCGAAGTAGGGATCTATATAGACGGGATGCGAGTGGGAAATGCTTATGGGACCACCGCTGGAAATGTTCCTACCAGAACAAGATTCAACCCAAATTTATTCAAAGGAACATTTTTTCGTACCGGAGGCTACTCTGCCGAGTATGGCCAAGCACTTTCCTCGGCTTTGGCACTAAATACAAAAGACCTATCCATCCGTAGCCAGGGAGATCTTAGCCTAATGTCAGTGGGAGGAGGATATTCCCATACCCTTGCAGACGAAAAACAAAGTATCACAGCAAGTGCCAACTATTTCAATCTCTCCCCATATCAAGGCTTAATCAAACAAGAAATTGATTTTGAAGCAGCTCCAAAAGCTTGGGACGTGGAAATAGCTGCACAGAAGAAAACAGGTAAAAATGGCTTGCTTAAAGTGATGGCCAGAACAGAATCTGGTGGAATGAGTCTTTGGCAACCTCTACCAGGAACAGACCGGAAGGTTTTGGTTGATCTGAAAAATGATTATAGCTATGCACAGGCAAATTGGAGAACCGCTTTGGAAAATGACTGGATTGTGTTTGCCGGTATATCCTACTCAAAAAACCTCGATAATATTGCTTTTGATTCCCTTCAAATCGAACGGTCAACTCAACTTATCCACCTCAAAAGTACCGCAGTCAAAGATTTTTCAGATCGCCTTTCTGCCAAATTCGGAGTGGAGCATTTCATCCACCCCTATTCAGAAAAGTTAATCCGAGAAGGATGGGTTAGGGATTTTGAAGACCAGGAAACCTACTTATTCACAGAATGGGATTTTTACCTAAACAAGGATTTGGTATTCCGTGGTGGCTTGAGAGCTGGAACAAGTAGTGTCTCTAAAGAAAAATGGCTGGATCCTAGATTTTCAGTTGCCTACCAGTTGAAAGAAAAAGGTCAATTGTCATTTGCCGCAGGTAGCTTTCATCAATTGCCTGTGGATAACTTTCACGTTTTGAACACAAATCTCCAAAATTCAGAATCAAATCATCTAATTCTAAACCACCTCTTTTCCAAAGACGGATTTACCTTCAGAGCGGAAACCTTCTATAAGTCTTATGATAACCTAGTCACTTTTGAAGGAATGTTGGACAAACCAATCCATTTGGAAAATGGAGGTTCAGGCTATGCCAAAGGAATTGACTTCTTCTTCCGAGATCGAAAAACGTTCCGAAATACAGACTATTGGATTACCTACAGCTTTGTAGATAGCAAGCGGAGCTTTAACCAATTTGAAACTCAGGTTCAACCCAGTTTCGCTCCAAAGCACAACCTCTCAGCAGTAGTCAAGCATTTTATAGTTCCTCTCAAATCCCAACTGGGAGCTTCTTTTGCCTACAATGATGGCTATTCATACACCAATCCCAATGTGGATAAGTCCGAAATGAATGCCAAAACCAAGAGCTTTCAAAACCTAAGCATATCCTGGAGTTACTTGCCAAAGCCAAACCTCATCATTCATTTAGCCTGTACCAATGTACTGGGAAGAGATAATGTTTTTGGTTACACCTTCAGTCCCAAAGCAAACTCCCAAGGTAGTTTTGAATCCATTCCTCAAGGGCAAGTAGCTCCTCGATTTCTATTCTTGGGAATTTTCCTAACCCTATCAAAAGACAAAACAGCAAATAATTTAAACAACCTATAAATCAAAAAATCATGAAAAAGTACATCTTAACTACGCTCCTATCCCTAATGTGGATAACTCTTGCTCTTGCTTCATCTTCTGCATTTGAAGAAGCCATGCTGAAACAAATTCAGGAAAAAAACAAAATCAAAAACTCCGAAGATGCCCAGTCTGTAATCAATGGATTTATGCGAATTGCATCAGCAAACGAAGCAGAATGGCTTCCACTTTATTATGCAGCCTTGACTCAAACAGAAACGGCTTTTCGATTCGACGTGAACAAAGATCAATTTTTTGATCAAGCATTGGAAATTACCAAGCAAGCTCAGGAAATCTCACCGAGTAATTCAGAGATCACCGCACTCCATGGCTACATCTTAATGGGTAAGGTAAGCGTCGATCCTGGAAGCAGAGGTCAAAGTCTAAGTCCACAGGTAATGGAGCTATTCGGAAAAGCTATTGCCCAAGATCGTAGCAATCCCCGAGCGGTTAACTTGATGTCACAAATGGAATTGGGCATGTCTAAATTCTTTGGTTCTGGTCCGGATAAGGCTTGTGGAATGGCTAGAATGAGTATGGAGCTCTATCAAAATGAGGAAGCAAAAATCACTGAGACTTACATTCTTCCTACTTGGGGAAAAAACCAAATGGTTGAATTAATGAAGAACTGCAATTGATTTTGATTAAATCATTTACACTATATATCGCAAATCATTTCATGGATTTCTATTGAAAAGGTTTGCTTGTTTTTATTTATTTTCAAGCTATGCCCGCATCAATAGAAAAAAAGGAAGTACAAGTCGAAAGTGGCATTTGGACCAGCTTTCCAAAATTCCTAGCGATCAACTTACTGATCGCTACTATTTTGATGTTTGTCTTTTGTCCCTCTTGCCTGTTATCGTGGGAAGGATTGATATCCGTTCGGGAAGATTTCATATTTGCTTTTCTAATATCCTCGGTTTTAAGTTTTGGGGGTAGTCGAGTAGAAAACTTTTTTGAGTCAAGAATTTCCTGGATAAAGCAACCGATCAAGCGCTTAATCTTGACTATAGTCACTTACATGATCTACTGTTTTGCCGCCTCATTCATTGTTGCATTCTTCATTTCTTGGTTTTATGGGCATTTCACTTTGGAGGATGCTCAGTGGATGTATTTGGTCCAATTCACCAAACAGCCGATGATCATTGCTTTTATATTTATGTCTCTTTTTACCACTAGGTCCTGGCTGTTGGAATGGAAAAAATCAGCCACTGAGGCAGAAAAACTTCGGACAGAAATGTTGGCAAGCCAATACCAAAGTTTGAAGGATCAGCTCAACCCACATTTCCTGTTCAATTCACTAAACGTACTTTCCAATCTAGTATATGAGGATGCAGATCGCTCAGCTGCATTTATTCTAAAGCTTTCAAAAATCTACCGATACGTCCTGGAAGTACAGCAGGAAGAATTGGTCGAATTGGAAAAAGAATTGGACTTTGCACGCAATTACCTCGAATTGCAAAAAATTCGATTTGAAGAAAACCTAGTATATAACATCAAGGCTTCCACCGGTACTGAATCTGTTTTTATACCTCCATTATCCTTGCAGCTTTTACTTGAAAATGCAATCAAGCACAATGAGGCTAGTCAAGAGAACCCGCTCTTTATTCAAATCATTCAGGAGGGAAATGAATTGTGGATAACTAACACCTTTCAACCCAAAAAGAACTTGAATGAACCTTCCACTGGAATAGGCTTAGCCAATATTCGAAAGCGATATGAGCTACTTAGTAACCAAGAAATCCAAGTGATACAAACAGCTGATGAGTTTATAGTAAAGCTTCCCCTTATCAAGTTATCCACATGAGGATAGTAATTATAGAAGATGAACGGCCTGCGGCAAATCGGTTAATAAGGCTATTAGAGGCGTATTTTGGTGGAGAAGAGTTTATTCAAGGATTAGATTCTGTAAAGAAATCTATTCAATGGTTTGCAGAAAATCCGCATCCTGATTTAATCTTTTGCGACATCCAATTGGCTGATGGAATCAGCTTTGAAATTTTCGAACAGGTAAAGTTATCCACACCGATTATTTTCTCGACCGCCTACGATCAATACGCGATCAAAGCTTTCAAAGTAAATGCAATAGACTATTTACTCAAGCCAATTGATCCGGAAGAATTGGCCAGATCAATTTCAAAATTCAAGGCAAATCAATTAAAACCAAACTTTGATTTAGAAGCACTAAAAGAACTGCTTTTACCGAAGACCACCAATTTCAAATCTAGATTCCTGGTAAAATTTGGGGAGAAGATTCAGAGCATCGGGATCGAAGAAGTTTCCTTTTTCTTCAGCGAAGCTCGGGTGACATTTCTACAAACCAAAGAGGGGAAACAGTTTGTCTTAGATCAGACCTTGGAACAGATCGAAAGCCAAGTAGATCCTGTCTCATTTTTCAGACTAAACAGAAAATACCTTTGTTCCTTCCCTTCTATTTCTGATATATTCACTTACTCAAACAGCCGACTAAAAATCAAACTGCAGAATTGCCAAGATGATGATATTTTGATCAGTCGGGAAAAAACAGCAGATTTCAAGAGTTGGTTAGATGGATAAAGAGAAAACTATGGAAGAAAAGAGTCCCGACACAGACCGAAAGCAGGAACAACTCACTTGGCTGGAAAATCTCCAGCGAAACAGCTGGGAGCCTGAAGTTATTATTTCAGGTATTACACTCGCATTCCTCTTCGTCTTCCCAGCCAAGATCTATGAGTTTTGTGCCTATTTGAATCAAGATGTTGGAGTGGGTATACTTTTTAGCGGCCTTCTTATTTTTTATTTGACCGGCATAATCAGCGTCTTCAAAATCTTCTTTGTAGTCCATCTCTGCTTACGCTTTATCTGGACAGGGCTGTTAGGATTGAGCTATGCTTTCCCTCAAGGGGTA